>Ga0207703_10000262_pt1 | contig 59030 bp, 35 predicted proteins | sample KBSSwiS12_FD_184304 | JGI IMG/M metagenome (GOLD analysis project Ga0207703, IMG submission 184304) | Switchgrass rhizosphere microbial communities from Kellogg Biological Station, Michigan, USA - KBS Switchgrass S1-2 (SPAdes) (version 2) | ecosystem: Host-associated > Plants > Roots >... | reverse complement strand
GCGTACGGAGCAGGTCATCGTCGTCGTCGGTCCGGTTCAACGTCTGGACCAGGGCTTTACCGGCTTGGCGTAGAGCGTCGGGGTCCATTTCCTGGGCCCATTCGAGCATCATGGCCTGCGCCCGGTCGTATTCCGACACGGGAAGTGATTTCCGCAGGTTGTCCATCGTCACATGGATAACCCACGCGTGCTCTTCGGAGATGACGCCGTCGCCGAGCGCGAATCCGGTGTCGGTGAGCCGGCCGGCGAGTGTGTCGGCGAGGCGGATCCGCTGGCGGACCCAGGCGGGATCGGCCAGTGTCCGGTCGGCGATCCCCTCCGCGGTGGGCCCGCACTCGGGCCGCCGGCCGGAGTCGATCCGCCCGAACAGATTCAACCGGACGGCGGACAGTTTACGCTGGAGTTGTTCGAGGAGGTCGGCGAGTGCGAATTCCTCGTCGGAACGCAGCGCGAACAGGGCGGAATCGTGGGCGGCGGCCATCGCGGCCAACGCCTCACGGGCGGCGGAGACAACCGCCGGTTCCCCGCCACCACCATCCCTGAAATCGAACATAGAACCATCGTAGGTCACGGATCAGCCGATGCAAGAGCCCGGCGAAAACCCATCGCCCCCCCGGGCGGCCGACGAATTTTCGCGGAGGTGTTCGCGTAGGCATTCGCGCAGGTAGACCAGGCTGACCACCGCCCTGGCCGAGCCTCCGAGGCGGTCGGGGGACGGGCCGTTGGGTGCCTTACGTCGTCAGCTCGTTACCGGGCGTCGAAGCCGGTCTCGCGGACGTCCGCCTCAGCGCTGGGTCAGGCCGTGGGAACGGGCGATGAGGCGCTCGGCCAAGCGGTGCGACATCAGCCGGCGGGCAGCCAGCAGCGCCGGCGCGCCCCGGCCAGCCGCCCGCACCGGCGGCGGGTCGGTGGCCAGCGCGATCTTGGCGATCCGCCGGGCCACCGGCTCGGGTGAGCCGCCGCGAGCGTCCCCGCGGGCGATGGCCGCCCGGACGGCGGCGAACGCGCCGGCGTATGGAGAGTCGCCCCGCGCCTCGACCGGCCGGTTGCCGGTCAGCGCGGTCCGCACGTAACCCGGCTCGACCAGGCTGATCCGGATACCGAACGGGGCCAGCTCCCGCCGGGCGGACAGGACGAATCCGCCCAGGGCCGCCTTGGACGCGACATAGGCCGACCGGAACGGCAGCGGGAACTCGGCGATCAACGAGCCAACCATCACCACCGAGCCCCCGCCGGCCGCGCGCATCCCCGGCACCAGAAGCTGGGTCAGCTGGATCTGGCCGAAGACGTTCACCGCGAACAGTCGCTCGACGACGTCGATCCCGACCTCCTCCAGCGGCCCCATCAGGCTCTGCCCGGCGTTGTTGATCAGTATGTCGACCGGGCCGAGTGGCCCGACACGGTCAGCGGTGGCCGCGACGCTCGCCCGGTCGCCGAGGTCGAGCGGCTGGTAATCGACGCCGGGCAGCCGGTCGGCCGCGGCCAGCCGGGACGGGTCGCGGCACGTTCCCACCACCCGGAACCCGCGCCGGGCGAACTCGGCCGCGCAGGCCCGCCCGATCCCGCTGGAGGCGCCGGTCACCATCACCGTCCGACGTCGCGTGCTCATGGCCGCATTCTGGCGCCGGCGCCGGGTGTCCCCAGCCGCCGGATCCAGCCGGGAGTGTCGACCATCGGTGCTAGCAGCGTCACGTACGCGTCACGTACCGTTCGGCGTCGTCGGGCCGGACGCGGAAATTTAGTTGACCCCCGACAACGTTCACCCCATACCCTTAACGGTGCGCATGGCCGGCGATCACGATCTGTCGATCGTGCGCCACTGAGCGTCGCGCCCAGCGAGAGAAACCCAGCGAGAGAGACCCAGCGAGAGAAAGACCCTCCGGCGACAGAGAGACCTTGACGCTGTGCTGATCCGCCTGTTCCGGGCTCATGCCGGGCCCTACACGTCCGACCTCGTCGCGCTCGTCGTGCTCCAGTTCATCGCGACCCTGGGCATGCTGTATCTACCGACGCTCAACGCCGACATCATCGATCATGGTGTCGTCGTCGGCGACACCGGCTACATCCTGCGCACCGGCGGGCTGATGCTCGGCGTCAGCCTGGTCCAGATGATCTGCTCCGGCTGCGCGGTGTTCTTCGGCGCCCGCACCGCGATGGCGCTGGGCCGCGACATCCGTGCGTCCGTGTTTGACCGGGTGCAGGCGTTCTCCGCCCGCGAGGTCGGCCGCTTCGGCTCCTCGTCGCTGATCACCCGGGCCACCAACGACGTCCAGCAGATCCAGATGCTGGCCATGCTGGCCTTCACCCTGGTCGTCTCGGCGCCGATCATGTGCGTGGGCGGGATCATCCTGGCCATCCATCAGGACGCGAAGCTGTCGCTGCTGCTGGTGGTGATCGTCCCGGTCCTCGGGATCATCGTCAGCCTGATCATCCGGAAGATGCGCCCGCTGGGCCGCCGGATGCAGGACCGGCTGGACAACGTCAACCGGATCATGCGGGAGCAGATCACCGGGCTGCGAGTCATCCGCGCCTTCGTCCGGGACGAGCACGAGCAGCGCCGCTTCGGCGTGGCCAACAGCGACCTGACCGCCGTCTCGCTGCGCTTCACCCGGCTGATGTCGCTGATGTTCCCGCTGGTGATGACCACGGTGAACCTCTCCAGCGTCGCGGTCATCTGGTTCGGCGCGCACCGCATCGACTCCGGCCACATGCAGATCGGCGCGCTCACCGCGTTCCTCAGCTACCTGATGCAGATCCTGATGGCCGTGATGATGGCGACCTTCATGTTCATGATGATCCCCCGCGCGGAGGTCTGCGCGGAGCGCATCCAGGAGGTGCTGTCCACCGACTCGACGCTGCGGCCGCCGGCGGAGCCGGTGCGCACGCTGACCCGGCGCGGCGAACTGGAGCTGCGCGGCGTCGGCTTCCGCTACCCGGGCGCCGAGGACCCCGTCCTGTGCGAGGTGAGCCTGCGCGGCCGCCCAGGGCAGACCGTGGCGGTCATCGGCGGCACCGGCAGCGGGAAGACGACTCTGATCAGCCTGATCCCGCGGCTGGCCGACGTCACCGAGGGCGCGGTGCTGGTCGACGGGGTCGACGTCCGCGAGCTCGACCCGGACCTGCTCGCCCGCACGGTCGCCCTCGTTCCGCAGAAGCCGTACCTGTTCTCCGGGACGGTCGCCTCCAACCTGCGCTGGGGCAAGCCGGACGCGACCGAGCAGGAAATGTGGCACGCCCTCGAGGTAGCCCAGGCTCGGGACTTCGTCGCCGCGATGCCGGCCGGCCTGGAAAGCCCGATCGCCCAGGGCGGTACCAACGTCTCCGGTGGCCAGCGCCAGCGCCTGGCCATCGCCCGGGCGCTCATCCGCAGGCCGGACATCTACCTGTTCGACGACTCGTTCTCCGCGCTCGACTACGCCACCGACGCCCGGCTGCGGGCCGCGCTGGTCGACGAGACGGCCCGGGCCACAGTCGTGATCGTCGCCCAGCGGGTGGCCACCATCCGGGACGCCGACCAGATCATCGTGCTGGACAACGGCGCCGTGGTCGGCGCCGGCACCCACCCGGAACTCATGGCCCGCAACGAGACCTACCGGGAGATCGTCCTGTCCCAGCTCACCGAGGAGGAAGCGGCTTGACCAGGCCCACGCCCGCCCAGCGCCGCCCCGGCGGCGCCGCGCTCCCCGGCCCCGCCCGCTTCCTCGGCGGCGGGGGCGGGGAGCGCTCGGCCGACTTCGGCGTCTCCAGCCGCCGCCTCGTGCGCCAACTGCGCCCGCAGCGCCGCCTGCTCGCCGGCGCCGGCCTGATGGCTGTGATCAGCGTCGGGCTGAGCGTCACCGGGCCCCGGCTGCTCGGCCACGCCACCGACCTGATCGTCGCCGGCCTGTTCAGCCGGTCCATCCCCCCCGGCCAGACCCAGGCCCAGGCCGTGGCCCACCTGCGGGCGACCGGCCATGGCACCCAGGCCGACCTGCTCGCCTCCCTGCACCTGCACGCCGGGCGCGGCATCGACTTCCACGCGATCGGCGTCACCCTGGCCTTGACCGCCGGCATCTACCTCGTCGCCGGCGCCTGCGGGGTCGGGCAGGCCCGGCTGACCAACCTGGCCCTCCAGCGGATGCTGAACGGGCTGCGGGAGGAGGTCGAGGCGAAGCTGTCCCGGCTGCCGCTGCGCTACTTCGACGGCCAGCCGCGCGGCGAGGTGCTCAGCCGGGTCACCAACGACATCGACAACCTCGGGCAGAGCCTCCAGCAGAGCCTGGCCCAGATGGTCGTCTCCGTCCTGACCATCGTCGGGGTCCTGGCGATGATGTTCTGGATCTCCTGGCTGCTCGCCCTGATCGCGCTGGTCACCGTGCCGCTGTCGATCCTCGTCGCCACCCGGTTCGGGAAGCTGGCCCAGCCTCAGTTCGTGAAGCAGTGGAAGGTCACCGGTCAGCTCAACGGCCACATCGAGGAGATGTACACCGGGCACGCGCTGGTGCGGGCCTTCGGCCGCCAGGAGGACTCGGCTGAGACGTTCCGGGAGGCCAACGAGCGGCTCTACGAGGCGAGCTGGCGGGCGCAGCTCATCTCCGGTCTGATGCAGCCGGCGATGATGCTGATCGGCAACCTCAACTACGTCCTGGTCGCGGTGGTCGGTGGGCTGCGGGTGGCCTCCGGCACGCTCTCGCTCGGCGACGTCCAGGCGTTCATCCAGTACTCCCGGCAGTTCAGCCAGCCGCTGTCGCAGGTGGCGAGCATGGCCAACATCGTCCAGTCCGGGGTGGCCTCGGTCGAGCGTGTGTTCGACCTGCTCGACACGCCCGAGCAGGAACCGGACCCGGTCGCGCCGGCCCGGCCGGACCGCCGCCGCGGCGAGGTCGTGTTCGACCACGTGGCCTTCCGGTACGAGCCGGACAAGCCGCTGATCGAGGACCTGTCGCTGGTCGCTCAGCCCGGGCACACGGTGGCGATCGTCGGCCCGACCGGCGCCGGCAAGACGACGTTGATCAACCTGCTCATGCGCTTCTACGAGGTGAGCGGCGGGCGGATCCTCGTCGACGGGGTGAACATCGCCGAGATGACCCGGGACGACCTGCGTTCCAAGATCGGGATGGTGCTCCAGGACACCTGGCTGTTCGGCGGGACGATCGCCGAGAACATCGCCTACGGCGCCGACGGGGTGACCCGGGAGCAGATCGTCGCCGCCGGCCGGGCCGCCTACGTCGACCGGTTCGCCCGGACGCTGCCCGACGGCTACGACACCGTCCTGGACGACGAGGGCACCGGCGTCTCCGGCGGCGAGAAGCAGCTGATCACCATCGCGCGGGCCTTCCTGACCGATCCGCTGATCATGGTGCTGGACGAGGCGACCAGCTCGGTCGACACCCGGACCGAGGTGCTTATCCAGAAGGCCATGTCAAGCCTGCGGGCCGAGCGGACGGCGTTCGTGATCGCCCATCGCCTCTCGACGATCCGTGACGCCGACACCATCCTGGTGATGGAGGACGGCGCGATCGTCGAGCAGGGCAACCACGAGACTCTGCTGGCCGCGGGTGGGGCGTACGCGCGGCTGTACCGGGCGCAGTTCGCGGGGGCCGTCGCCTCGGCCTGAGCATATTCTGGGCGAGTGGCACGCCGGGGGACGGGCCGGACGGGGGCAGCGAATGATCATTGATCGCGAGGCGGTGGCCGCGGCGCTGCCCGGCTTCGAGCTCGGTGCCACGCTGGGCACCGGCGCCTGCGGCATCGTCCTGGCCGCGCGCGACCGGCTGCGGCGGGACGTGGCGGTCAAGGTGCTGCCCGGGCTGGGTGCGGGCGGCGGGCTGGGTGCCGGCGGCGGGCTGGCAGAGGCCCGAGCCGAGGCCATGACGCTCGCCGGCCTGGAACACCCGCACATCGTCCGGGTTCTCGACTTCGTCTCGCGCGGGGAGGTCGCTCTGATCGTCATGGAGCAGCTCGGCGGGGGCAGCCTGCGCCGCCGGGCCGCCGCCGGGTTACCGGCGCCGGCCGCCTGCGCCGTCGCGCTGGCGGCGGCCGGCGCCCTGGAACACGCCCACGCCCGGGACCTGCTGCACCGCGACATCAAGCCGGAGAACATCCTGTTCGACGCGGCCGGGCGGCCCAAGGTGACCGACTTCGGCGTGGCCAAGGCGTTCGACGGCGCGCTCGTTCAGGCCAGCCGGATCGTCGGGACCCCCAGGTACATGGCTCCCGAGCAGTTCTCGCTCGGACCGCTCGGCCCGCCGGTCGACCTCTACGCGCTCGGCGCGGTCCTCTACGAGCTGCTGGCCGGGCGGATGCTGTTCGGAGCCCGACGCGACACCTACGAGTCGCTGCGGGAGCAGCACCTCTACGCCGCCCCGCCGTCGATGGGCGCGCTGCCCGGCCCGGTCGCGGACGTGCTCACCTGCCTGCTGGCCAAGGAGCCCGAGCGGCGCTACCCGGACGCGCGCGCCGCCGGGCTCGCGCTGGCCGCCGCGGGTGCGCGGGCCTTCGGGCCCGGCTGGCTGGCCGCCGCCGGGGTGCCCGTCGAGCTGGCCGACGAGGTACGCGCGGCGGCCGACATCGTCGACCCGCTCCCGCGCCCGGACCACTCCCCGGGCGCGGGCGCGGGTCCGGGGACGGGTCCGCGCCCGGACCCGTCCCCGTCCGGCCTGGACCGGCCGCCGGATCCGCTGCCTACACCCGTCGCCCGGACGCCGGCTCCGGCGACGCTCGAGGGCACCCATCGGCAGCGCCGGATCAGCGTCCTCCCGCCGCCGCGGCCGGACCGCTCGGACAGCCCGCCGCCCGCCCCGGCGCCGCCGCGAGCGCTCGCCCCGCGGGCGCGGCCGCCGCTGTCCGAGGCTCCGACCACGGTGGCGCCCGCCGGCCGGGAGCCCGTCGCCCCCGTCCATCCCTCACTTCCGCCGTCCGTTGTGGCCGCGGCCAGCGGCGACGCGCTCCTGGCCCGGCTGGGAGCGGACGCGGGCCAGCGCCGGGCCGGCCGCCGGGCCGGACTCACGGCCACGGTGCTGGCCGTGGCCGCGCTGGTCGCGATCGTGGTGGCCGCGCTCGTCCTGCGAGCTGTGCTGCGCTGACCTGACGGCCCGCGGCGACGAGACGGCCCGCGGTGACCTGACGGCCCGCGGTGACCTGACGGGCGGCGGAGTAAGTGGCGCGGGTGGGGCGCCGTTGTGTGAGTGTCCGGTGACGGTGGCTATCATGACAATGCGTCGAATGGCCGGCCCGCGTCGTCTGGTCGTCTGGTCGGCATCGTCGGCGCGACGGACGTGCGCGGCGGGGAGATTTGCGCGGCGGGGGCGGATGGGCGCGGTGGGGATGCTCGCGCCGCCGGCTCCTGACGGCGCCAGGGGAACACGGGGGAACGGGATGGACGCTTCGGCGACCCATGTGCTGACGGACGACGCGCCGACCATCGGCGTGGCGGCCGGTGGGCCGGGGAGCGCGGTGCCGGCGAACAGCGGCCCGGCGAGCCCGGAGGACGTCGCGTGGTTCGCGGACCGCTACGAGGCGCTGCTGCGCAACATCGAGACGGTCATCCGCGGCAAGTCCGACGTCGTCCGCCTCGCGCTGGTGTGCCTGGCCGCCGAGGGCCACCTCCTGATCGACGACGTCCCGGGCGTGGGCAAGACGTCGATCGCCAAGGCGATCGCCCGCTCGGTCGCGGGCTCCTTGCGCCGCATCCAGTGCACCCCGGACCTGCTGCCCACCGACATCACCGGCGTCCAGGTGTGGAACGCGGACACCCGGGAGTTCGAGTTCGCCCGCGGCCCGGTGTTCAGCAACGTCGTGCTGGCCGACGAGGTCAACCGGGCCTCGCCGAAGACCCAGGCGGCGCTGCTGGAGGTGATGGAGGAACGGCAGGTCACGGTGGACGGGACGTCCTTCCCGGTGCCGCGCCCGTTCGTCGTCATCGCCACCCAGAACCCGGTCGAGCACGGTGGTACCTACGACCTGCCCGAGGCCCAGATCGACCGGTTCACCGCCCGGCTGTCGGTCGGCTACCCGGCCCACGAGGCCGAGGTGGAGGTGCTGGCCAACCGGAGCACTGGCCGGGGCGCCGACGACCTGGGCCCCGTCGTGTCGGCCGACGACGTCGGCCGGATGATCGACATCGCCCGGCGCGTCCACCTCGCCCGCCCGCTGCTCGGCTACATCGTGACGATCTGCGCCGCCACCCGGACCGCGCCCGAGCTGCGCCTGGGCGTCAGCCCCCGCGGCGGGCTGGCCCTGGCCGCCGCGGCGCAGGCCCGGGCGGCGGCCGCGCGGCGGACGTTCGTCACCCCGGACGACGTCCGGAGCCTCGCGCCGCATGTGCTCAGCCACCGCATGCTGGCCCGGCCCGAGGCGGAGCTGGCCGGGGCCGACCCGGCGGCCCTGGTCGGCGCGATCGTCGCCTCGGTGCCCGTGCCGGACAGCCGCGCCACGCTCTCGTGATCGCCGCAACTCGCCAGAGAGTCGTCCGGTCATGATCACTGTCTCCGGGGTCGTGGTGGCGGCGGTGGCGGTGCTGCTGATCGCGGCGGGTACGGCGCTGGACTACCCGGAGCTGCTCGCCGGCGGTCTGGCCGCGGCGGCCGCGCTGGTACTCGCCGGTCTGTGGATGCTGCTGACGCCGGACGTGGAGATCCGCCGCGAGATCCAGCCGTCCCGGGTCGGTGAGGGCGACGAGGCCCACGGGCTGCTCGTCGTGGCCAACTCCAGCCGCCGGGGCTGCCCGCCCATGACGGCCAGCGAGACGATCGGGCGGGACCAGGTCAGCGTCACCCTGCCCGCGCTGGCTCCGGGAGCCCGGTTCGAGGCGGCCTATCCGCTGCCGACCGCCCGGCGCGGCGTCTTCACGGTCGGCCCGCTCACCGTCGGCCACAGCGACCCGCTGCGGCTGATGAGCAACCGGCACTCCTTCCCGTCCCGGTCGGTGCTGCGTGTCCACCCCCGCATCCACCCGGTGGTGACCATCCCGACCGGCGGTTCGCCCGACACCGACGGCCAGACCTCCGCCACCGCCGCCCAGGGCGGCGTGGCCTTCCACAGCCTTCGCGACTACGTCCGCGGCGACGACCTGCGGCTGGTCCACTGGCGCTCGACGGCCCGCACCGGCCGGCTGATGGTGCGTCACAACGTCGTGCCCCGCGAGCCCCGGATGCTGATCGTTCTGGACACCAGCGCCGGCCCCTACCGGGAGGACGGGTTCGAGGAGGCGGTCCGGGTGGCGGCGTCGCTGGCCGCCGCCGGGCAGCGCCGGGGGTTCCCGGTGGAGCTCGCCACGACCGGCGGCGAGCGGGTGCTGCTGGAGTCCGGCCGCGCCGGCGGCCCGGCGCCGCTCCTTGACCTGCTGGCCGGCATCGACGTCGACCCCGACGATCCCGGGCTGCGGGCCCTGCCCGGTCTCGTGCCCCAGCTCGAGGGCGTCGCGCTGGGCGTGGTCACCGGGCAGCCGGGCGCCGAGCAGCTCGCGGTCGTCTCCGGGGTACGGCCCCGCTTCGCGATGGTCAGCCTGATCCACGTGGCCGGGGCCGACGTCGCGCCGGCCGCGCCCGCTCGCGGGATCTTCGTCGTGACCGTGCCCACCTCGGTCGACTTCGCCCGGGTGTGGAACAGCCGGCTGGGGCGCCGATGAACGACCACGATCTCTCCGATCTCTCCGATCTCTCCGGCCTCGAGACGCTGGTCCGGACGCCGGACCCCGACACCGCGACCGCTCCGGCCGCGTTGCCCGGAGCCGACCGCCACGGGGCGCGCCCGCGGGCTGCCGGGAGCCGGAACGCGGCCCCGGCCGGTGCGGCCGGTGCGGCCGGTGCGCCCGGCGCGCCCGGCGCGCCCGCCGCGCCCACCGCCAGTCCGGCCGAGAGCGGCGCGAGCATGGCCGGGAGCGGGGGCGGCCGGCCGGTCGGCCGCCCCCGCCAGCACGCCCTCGACGCCGGGCTGGTCGGGCTGGTCGCCGTCGGCATCGCGTTCCTGTTCGGCCCGCTGTTCACCGGCTACGACTACCTCGGGCCGCTGCTGGCCGCGCCGCTGCTGGCGGCGCCGGCCGGCTGGCTGCTGGCCAGCCGGCGCCTGGGCTTCGCCGCCGTCGCGCTGGTCGGGCTGCTGGCCGGGCTCGTCGTCACAGCGGTCGTGCTCGCGCCGATGCCGTGGCCCGGCCGGGACGGACTGGGCGCGGTGGTGTCGGCCGCGCCAGGCGCGCTGCGCGGCGGTTGGGCCGCGCTGATGACCGCGACCATTCCGGCCGACGCCACCGGTCCTGTGCTGGTCGTGCCGGCCCTTGCGCTCTGGATGGCCACCCTGCTGGCCGCGGCCTTGGCCGTGCGGGTGCGGGCTCCGCTGGCCCCCGTGGGCCCCCTGCTGGCCGGCTGGGGCTTCGCGCTCGTCACGGTGGCCGCGTCCGGGCGGGGGCAGCTGGCCGTGACCGGCGGAGTCCTGCTGGCGGCGGCGCTGCTGGGGACCGTCCGCGCGTCCCGGCCGTCCAGCCCGAACATGCCGGGGCCGACCACCGCGGCGGCGGTGACAGCCCGCCCGGTCGGCGCCCGCCCGGTCGGCGGGTGGGAGGCGGGTGCCCGGGGCGGTCGGCACGGCGGTCGGCTGCGCGGGCGCCGGCCCGGGCGCGGCGCGGGGTCGCTGGCCGTCGGCCTGCCGGCGGTCGCGCTGGCCGTCGCGCTGGGCTGGGCCGGGGCCGTGCTGCTCCCGCTGGCCAACGGCGCCGACCGGTACGACCCACGCGCCCACACCGCCGCGCCGCTCGACTCGGCCTCGCTGGTCAACCCGCTCGAGCTGGTCAAGCCGCAGCTGCGAGCCCAGCCCGCTGTGCCGCTGTTCACCGCGTCGTTCGCTTCCTCCGACGGACGGCTCCCCGTCGACCGGATCCGGCTGGTGTCGTTGGGGACGTTCGACGGGGCGAGCTGGCGGGACGACGAGGTGCTGCGCCCGGCCGGCCACACGCTGCCCCGCGGCGCCGACTCCGGCGGGAGCGGCGGCCCGGGGGCGGGCGGCGGTCCGGCCACACCCGTGGTCCGGGTCCGCGCCGACATCACCCTCGCCTCGTTGGAGGGGCCGTACCTGCCCTCGCTCGGCCGACCGGTCAGCGTCTCCGGCCTCGGCGGTCCCGCCGCGCCGCTCGTGTACGGACCGGTGAACGCTACGCTCGCCGACACCGCGCCGGCGCGCCGCGGCCTGCGCTACGACCTGGTCACCGATGTCCCCGACCCCGGCCGCGACCGGCTTGCCCACGCGCTGCCCGCCCTCGGCCCGGCCGTCGCGCCCTACCTGAGCCTGCCGGCGGGGCTCCCGCCGGCGCTGGTCCAGATCGCCCAGCGGGTGACGGCCGGGGCGAACAGCCAGTACGACAAGCTCACCGCGCTCGCGGACTACTTACGCGACCCCGCCGCGTTCCCCTACGACCTGGCCGCCCGGCCGGGCCACTCCTACGGGGCGCTGCGGGCGTTCCTCACCGCCGCCGACCCGGCTGGCCGGGCCGGCTACTCCGAGCAGCACGCGGCCGCGTTCGCCCTGCTCGCCCGGATCGAGGGCTTCCCGACCCGGCTCGCCGTCGGCTACCTGCTGGACCGGCGGGACGCCGATGGGCACGGTGGCTTCACCGTCACGACCGCGCAGGCGCACACCTGGCCGGAGGTGGAGCTGGCCGGCGTCGGCTGGGTCGGCTTCGAGCCGACCGACCTGAGCCGGCTCGACGGGTCGCCCGCGCCGAGCGGCGGGCCGCCGCCCAGCGGTACGTCCAGCTCGGGCGCGAGCGGGGTGGCTTCCGACGCGATCGTCGTCCCGGATCTCGCCCCCCGGCCCGCGCCGCGGGGCGGGGGAGCGGGCTGGGTCGTGCCGGCCGGCGTCGGCGCGGTGCTGGTCCTGTTCGGACCGCTGGTGGTCGCGGAGAAGGCGCGCCGCCGGTGGCGGCGGCGCCGGGCCCGGCCGCCGGCGGCCGCGGTCGCCGGCGCCTACCGGGAGGTGCGCGACCGGCTCGCCGAGTACGGCGTGAGCCGCTCGCCCGCCCTCACCCCGAGCGACATCGCCGGCCGGGTCCGGCTGCTGCCCGGTGGCGGGCCGGTGGCCGGGCCTGTCGAGGCGTTGGCGCCGGTGGTCGAGGCGGCGGTCTTCGGGCCGGCTGAGCCGGGGCGGGCCGAAGCCGACGCGGCGTGGCTTTCGGTGGCTCTCGTGCGCCGCGAGCTGCGCCGGCGTACACGCTGGACGCGCCGGCTGATCGTCGCGGTGGACCCGCGGGTCCTGCTGCCCGCCCGGGGAGCGCGGGGCGCGCGGCGGTCCGCCGCTGCCCGGGGACCCCGCCGCGCGGGAAGCGCGGTGACGGGACGGCTGTGACGGGGCGGGCTGTGACGGGGCGGGCTGGAACGGGGCACGGCTGGAACGGCCGGGCTGGAACGGGGAGGCGCTGTGACGGGGGAGGCGCTGTGACGGGGGTTGCCGGGATGCGCCGGCTGGCCACCCGCCCGAAGCGAGCGGGAGAATGGGCGGAGCCCCCGGTCGCGAAGGGCGGCAGGTTGGCGCGATCGGCCTGGACATCGCGGGTGCTGCTGGCGCTCGCGGTGGCCGGGGTGGCCGGGGTGATGGTGACGGCGCGCGGCAGCCACAACCGGGCGGTCGCGCTGGAGGACGGCTCGGCCTGGATGGTCTCCTCGGCCACCGGCCAGGCCGCGCTGGTCGACGGCGCGGCGGCCCAGGTGGTGGCCCAGGTGTCGGTCGGCGCGGGCCAGCTGGCCGGGGTCGGGTCCGGATCGGACGAGTTCGTGGCCAACGCGACGACCGGCACCGTGCGCCGGGTGAGCGGGGCGACCTTCGCCTCGTCGGCGCCGGTCCGGGTCACCGCGCCCGGCAGACCGGTCACCCTGTACGCCGGTGGCGGTCGGCTGTACGCGCTCGACCCGAAGGACGGCCTGCTGACCGGCGTCGACCCGGTGACGCTGCGCACGAGTACCCGTACGACGGTCGGGGTGGGCACCCGCGCCGAGGCGGCCGTGGCCGACGCGGCCGGCCGGTTCTGGCTTCTCGACGGGGCCAGCGGCGAGCTGGTCCGGGTCGATGGCGCGAACCGCCAGGTCCTGGGCCGCGAAGCCGACCCGGCCAGCATCCGGCTGGTCGCGGCGGGCGGGCACGCCGTCGTGGTCGACCTGGCTGCCCGGGACGTCCGTGAACTCGGCGGCGACGGGTCGACGACCGCGCGAGCCTGCCTCGACGTCGCGGCCGACGACACCTCGGTCACGCTTGGCGGCTCGGGCAACCTCGGCGGTTCGGGTGACCTGGGCGGCGCCGGCGCGCCTGGGCTCGTCCTCGCGGTCAGCGGCCGGGGCGGCCTGCTGAGCACGGCGCGGCTCGGTCGGCCCGGCTGCGACGCGACGATCGACCTGGGCGCGGCCGGCCACGACCTCGGCGCCCCGGCCCAGACCGGCGGTCGGGCGTTCGTCGCCGACCGCACGGCCGGCACGGTGATCGTGGTCGACCTGACCTCGCGGCGGGTCGTCGCCCGCCCGGTCGTCCTGCCCCCGAAGACCCGGTTCGACCTGATCAGCCGAGGGCCCTACGTCTTCTACAACGACCCCGGAAGCGACCGGGCCGGGGTGATGCGGGTCGACACCCTCAGCACCCGCGCGGTCGCCAAGTACCGTGGCGACGACCCCGCCGCCGGGGTGGTGAACCAGGCGCTGCTCACCGCGCCCGCCCCGTCGATGACCCCGGTCGCCGCCCCCGGCGCGCCCGGGCCATCCGGCTCGCCGGCGCCGGCCGCCTCCGGCTCCGCCTCGCCGCCGCCCCCGTCGGCGGCGGCCCGGCCCCGCCCGGCCGCGGGGACGGGAGACGCCGGGCCGGGCATGAATCCGCCGCCGGTCGGGGCGCGCGTCCAGCCCGGCCGGGCCGGACCGGGACCCGGTTCGGGATCGGGCTCGCCGAACGGCCAGGTCATCCAGGACGGCCTGCCCACGATCGAGCTGTCGGCCGGCGCCGTGCGGACGGGCGAGTCGCTCACCGTGCGCGCCGCGCCGGCGCCGGGCACCGCGATCCGGTCCGTCACCTGGACCTTCGGCGACGGCCAGACCGACGAGGGCACCCAGACCACGCACACCTGGACGGCGGCGGGCGCCTACCAGGTCAGCGCCCAGGTGACCCTGACCGACGGCCACGTCCTCAGCGTCAGCGCCACGATCACGGTGACGACCGTGCCGCCGCCGTGCGCGGTGACGGCGGCGCTGACGGTCAGCACCTCGAGCTCCGACGACCGGCGGGTCACCGCTGACGCGTCCGGCTCGAAGACGTGCGGGAAGCAGATCAGCACCTACGCGTTCACCTTCGGCGACCAGCCCAGTGGCCAGGGCGCCTCGCCCCAGGCCGGCTACACGTTCGACAAGGACGGCACCTACGAGGTGACCGTCGTCCTCACCGCCGCCGACGGGACGACCGCCAATGCCGGCCAGACGGTGACCGTCGCCGGGCCCCCGGATCCGCCGACCGACGTCCAGGCCGCCCCGGAGGACGCCGGCGTCCTGAAGGTGACCTGGACCGACGCGTCTGACAACGAAGACGGCTTCGTCGTCACGAACACGACGGACAACACCTCCCACCCCGTGGCGGCCGACGGCACGTCCTATCTGTGGACCGGCCTGACCAACGGGCAGGAGTACTGCTTCGACGTCCACTCGCGCAACTCCCATGGCAGCTCGAAGGACGCCTCCGGCTGCGGGACACCGAAGGGAACGACCCTCGTCCCGGTGGGCGCGGGCTCCGGTGGCACGGGCGCCGTGACGATCACCTGGACGGACAGCGTCGACGAGCAGGGATTCACGGTCTGGAACACCTCGACCAACGAGACCCGCTACGTCGCCGGGACGGCCCGGAGCTACACCTGGACCGGCCTGACGCCGGGTGAGCAGGTGTGCTTCCGCGTCCGGGCCAGCACGGCGAGCGGGCTGACCGACTACCAGCCGGCGGATCCGGGCGCCTGCTACACGCCGCCGTCAACGCCTCCGTCCCCGCCGCCGAGCGGGGTGGCGGCGACGCCGGCCGGGACGGGCGGGGTGGAGGTCACCTGGGTCGACAACTCCTCCGACGAGACCAGCTTCGAGGTCTCCGACGGGGGCGACGAGGCCAGGACCGTCGGCGCGAACGTAACCAGTGCCACGTTCGCCGTGGTTGCGCCCGACCAGACCCTGTGCTTCCGGGTCCGGGCGCTCAACGACGCCGGCAGCTCCGACTGGTCGTCGCCGTCGTGCGTCACGACCCCGTCGTCCGACACCGGGACGCCGGAGCCGGGCCCGTCGACGACCGAGCCCCAGCCCGACCCGGGACCGTCGACCCCACCGCCCACGACTCCACCGCCCACGACTCCACCGCCCACGACTCCACCGCCCACGACCCCGCCGCCGCCTCAGACGACCCCGCCGGACCCGACGACCGAGCCGGCGGCGCAGCCGAGCTGATCGCGGCAACCGGGCCGCATAGGGTGGCCGGCATGGATGGATCCCCGCCGGTCACCCCGCTCGCGCCCGCGTCGCCGGGCTCGACCCGGATCGGGTGGGTCGGGGCCGGGGTGATGGGCGCGTCGATGTGCGGTCATCTGCTCGCCGCCGGCTACCCGGTGACGGTCACGACCCGGACCCGGCAGCGCGCGGCCGGCCTGTGCGAGGCCGGCGCGACCTGGGCCGACACCCCGGCGGCCGTCGCCCAGGCCGCCGACGTCGTGTTCTCGATGGTCGGCTTCCCGGCCGACGTCCGCGCGGTCCTGCTCGGGCCGGACGGAGCGCTCCTCGGCGCGGCGCCCGGCACCATCCTGGTCGACATGACGACCAGCGAACCGTCACTGGCCGTCGAAATCGCCGCGGCGGCCGCCGAACGGGGCGTGCACAGCCTGGACGCCCCGGTCTCCGGCGGTGATGTCGGCGCCCGGAACGGGACCCTGTCAATCATGGTCGGCGGGCCGGCGCAGGTCCTCGAGGCGGTCCGGCCCTGCCTCGAGGCGATGGGACGCACGGTCGTGCGCCAGGGCGGCCCCGGCGCCGGCCAGCACACGAAGATGGCCAACCAGATCCTGGTGGCCAGCACCATGGTCGCGATGAGCGAGGGCCTGCTTTACGCCTACCGGGTCGGCCTCGACGTCGAGCAGGTGCTCGCCTCGGTGGCCAGCGGCGCCGCCGGCAGCTGGGCGCTGACCAACCTGGCGCCCCGCGTCGTCGCCGGCGACCTCGCGCCCGGCTTCTTCGTCGACCACATGGTCAAGGACCTGGGGATCGCCCTGGCCGAGGCCAACCGGGCCGGGATCGCCCTGCCCGGCCTGGCTCTGGCCGGGCAGCTCTACGTGGCGCTGCGGGCGGCCGGGCACGGCCGGGACGGCACCCAGGCCCTGGTCCACGCGCTGGCCTCCCTGTCCGGCCAGCCTTGGCCGCCCCCGCCCGCCGCGGCGCCCGCGCCGGCCTGACCGTCCGTCAGGGCGGCGGCAGGTCGATGTCGAGGTCGCGCCGCTCCCGCCGACCGATGGTCCGGGTGATCGGGTGGTCCGTTCCCAGCCGCCGCTGGCTGTCGCGCAGCACGGTCAGGGCCAGCGCCTCACCGCTGGCCCGCTCGCTGGTGGCGATCAGGTCGAGGGCCAGATGCAGGCCGCACACCAGCGTGCTGGGGTGGTCGGAGCCGAGCCGCGCACTCAGCAGCCCGTGGGCCCGCTGGTCGAGGTCGCGGGCTCGAGACCATTCGCCCAGGTCGTAGTAGCAGTTGGCCCGGTTCACCATCGCGGCCAGGGTGAACGGATGCTGGGCGCCGAGCACGGTGGTGATGGTGGCCAGCGCCCGCTCGGCGTAGGCGGCCGCCCGGCGCGCGTCACCCCCGCCCCGGGCCGCGATCGCCACCGCGTTCTCGCTGGCCGCGCTGTACAGGCTGGCGGCGCCGAAGCGCCGGGTCGAGCGTTCCAGCGTCCGTTCGGCCAGGCTGACCGCGCTCGCGTGCTGGCCCGCCGCACTGAGCGCGACGACGTGGGCGACCGCCGCGGTCAGGGCGTCGGGGTAGTCGCCGGTCGCCACGACCCGGAAGCGCCCGAGCGCGAGGGTCGAGAACCGCAGCCCCTCGTCGGTCTGGCCGGCCCGCCGCAGGGCCACCGCGTAGCCGGCCATCGAGCGCAGGGTTTCCAGGTGGTCGGGGCCGACGGCGTCCCGGTAGCGCTCCCAGGTCTGGCGCGCCAGCTCGAGCGACTCATCGAGGTGGCCGCATTCGCGCAGGTCACGGGCATAGCTGTCGGCCAGCTGCAGCGTGTACTGCTCGGTCTCGCCCCTGATCCGGCGCCGCACGGCGTAGGTGTCGCGGGTGAGGTCGCGCGCGAGCGTGAAGTCGCCGCTGAACCGCATGGAGACCGCGAGGTTGTTGGCCGCCATCAATGACTCCAGGTGCTCGCGGCCCAACGTCTCCTGCGTGTGCACGTAGGTGTTCTCGTCCAGCGCCCGCGCCTCGGCGTACTCGCCCAGGCCCCGCAGGTCGCCGGCCAGGCTCCGGGCGGCCCGCAGCGTCAGGGCGTACCGGGCGCCGTGCATCCGCGACAGCCGCGCATGGACCTCCTGGTCCAGCGCGCGGGCTTCCGCGGCCTCGCCGGTGGCGCGCAGCCCGTCGGCTAGCAGCAACTGGAGCCGTAGCGTCGGCAGACTGTCCGGATCGCGGCTGCGATGCCACTGGTCCACCACATCCCGGGCGAACTCGCCGCTCTCTCCGAACGCGTACTGCCGGTAGAGCGCCTGCGCGATGTTCTCGATCAGCTTCGCGGCCTTCTCCATGGCGGCGAGCGGCAGATGGGACGGCCAGACGTGCGGGCGGACCGCGGCGTAGCGCGGCCAGGTAGCCGGGTCGTCCGGGTCGCCGGGGTCCGCCGCGACCAGCAGGTTGTGAACCCGCCGGCGCAGGGCCAGGCGTTGTTCGTCGGGCAGCTCGTCGCGGATCACCGCCTGGACGATGCGGTGCATCTGCAGGCTGCCGTTCGCCGCGTCCACCCGGACCAGCGCGTAGTCGGCCAGCGCGCCCACGGCCGCGCTCAGTTTGATCTCGTCGCGCAGCCGCTGGTCCTCCGGCGTGTCGAGGCGGCCCAGCCCGGGGCCGGCGAACAGGGAGAGACTGATCGGTTCGGGTCCGAGGAACGCGCACAGCTCGGCTAGGTCGGCGGCCAGCGGCGTCTGCTCCCGCAGCCGTTCGAGAGACAGCGTCCAGGCCCGGGCTACCGGGCGGGGATAGGAGCGGATGTCACCCTCGGCCAGCAGCGGTCCCGGCCGGCTCTGCAGCAGTTCCAGATAGCGGTCGACCGACGTGCCGGTGTCCGCCTCCTGCCAGACGCCGGCGTGCTCGAGGGCCAGTGGCATGTCACCCAGGGCCTCGGCCAGGCGGTCGGCGTCCACGCTGGCCAGGCCCGGAGCCCGGCGCCGGAGGAACTCGATGCTGTCGGGCCGTTCGAACACGCTGACCTCAAGCCGGCGGCGAGCCCCCACCCAGCGCCGGGTCCTCGAGGTGATCAGCACGTGGCCCGGGCCCGGCGGGATCAGCGCGCCGACGCCGACGGGATCCTCGGCGTTGTCGCAGACCAGCAGCCAGCGGCGAAACGGCCGCCCGGTGCGCAGCGCGTCCAGAACCTGGTCCGCGGGATCGGTGTTCCGCGACACCCGCAGCGCGAGAGCGGGTGCCAGCCCGGCCAGGCTGGACCGGGCGAGGGAGAGCTGATCACAGTTGAGCCAGCAGACCAGATCGTAGGCGGCCCCGAACCGGTGGGCGTACTCGGCGGCGAGCTGGGTCTTGCCGACCCCGCCGAGTCCGTGCAGGACGACTGTGGCCGGCGACGGCCCGTTGTCGGTGAAGGCGTCGCGGATCGCCCGCAGCAGTCTCTCCCGCCCGGTGAAGTCGATGTTGCGCGCGGGGACGTGACGCCACAGCTGGGCCGGGTTCCCCGGATAGCGCGGCAGCGCCCCGTCATCGCGGGGCTTGACGAGGTCGACCCGGGCCCGGGCACCGAACGCCGCGCCCACGGCGACGCGGGCCTCGCCCTCGGTCAGTTCGAACAGGTCGAGGCAGTCCGGCCCGCCCACGCCGTCCGGGAGCTCGATCGGTTCGATCCGCATGAGGGTGGTGGGGCGCTCGCCGCGGTCGGTGTCGAGGGACGGCCGATCCTGGGTCAGCTCGGCCCGGGCGCCCTGTCGCCGCAGGTAGTCGGCGGAGACGATCGCCACACGATGTCGGGTCTTGACCAGGCTGGCCGCCGGGTCGAGCTGGCCCGGGCCGATGTCGGCGAGCGTCGCCCGGACTCCCATCGACCGCAGCTCGGCGCTCACCCATTCGGCCCAGTACCGGTCCGGTGGCACGTGGCTCACGACGACACCGGGCCGGCTGCCGGACGGGGTCCGTTCGAACAGGGCGAGGTCGCGGCGGCGGGACCGGTCGTCCGCGGGCGGCAGCGCGGTGACGGCGCCGTCGGTCAACCAGGCGGCGATGCGCTCGTAGGCGGCCAGGAGCGTGCCGCTCTGGTGCGGGCGGTCGCCGAAGACGGCGAGGGTCTCCTCGTAGGCGTAGAAGGGCTTGTACGGGACCTCCACGTCGCCCCAGTACCGGTCGTGGTCGCCGCGCTCGACGTGGTCGAGGAATCCGGTGAAACGGGCGCGGGCGTAGTCCCGGCTGATCTCGAGTTTCGCCTTCTCCGCCTCCTCGACCCGCACCGGGACCGGCAGCACTCGCAGTGGCCGTTCCGTCCGCTGGTCGCGGGCGGAGGTGGCGACCGACACGGCGCCCTCGATGCACTGGGTGTTGAGCGTGAAACAGTTCACCAGGATGTCGGGTAGTTCGACGGTGCAGATTCCGGCGGTGTCGCTCAGGCCGGTTCTACTGTCGATGAGAATCCAGTCGTACGATGCCCGCATGCTTTCCCGCAGGGCGTCGATGAACGACCCGCCGTCAAGCCGGGTGTAGAAAGCCGACCAGTCGAATGTGCTCACGCGGTAGGAATAGGTCGCGTCATGCCGGCCGGCCGAGACGAAATCGAGCGTACCGGCCTGGGGGAAGGACCGGGTCAGTGAGGCGGCGTACGAGGTGATCTGGGTCCGCCGGTCGAACCAGTCGGGCTCGGCCGGATTCTCGGGGGAGGTCATCGCCACCGCGAAGTCCCAGACCATGTCCATGATCCCGGGCAGGGCCCGCAGCTCGGGATCCGGCAGGAACGGGTGGAAATAACGGTGTACCCCGGGTGCCTCGAGGTCCCAGTCCACGACGAGGACCCGCTGCCCGCCGCTGGCCAGCAGCCAGGCGATGTTGGCCAGCGCCATCGAGCGCCCGGCACCGCCCTTGTACGAGTAGAAGGTGACAATCCGTCCGTCGGCGTCCGGCGTGGTCACGGGGCCCTCACGGCGCCTTGAGGATCGGGCGCGGGCGGGGGTTCGCGGTCCGCGGGCTCCGCAGTACGTTCCGGGCCTTGATGATGCTGTCCTGGAGCTGGCGTAACAGCTGCTCAAGCGTATGGTGGAAGTCGTCGTAGGTGTGGAGGTCAGTCCGGATACGGTGCCCGTGTTCGAAGGTGCCGTTGCGGAAGATCCCCCACAGCGCTGCCACCAGATCGCCCCAGCTGTTCTCGGTCTCGGCATCGTCGCGGTCGCTCGGCACCAGCACCGCCGAGGTCGGCACGTTCCTGGTGTCGTACTCGGCGAGCGCGGCCCGTATCCGCTCGATCCAGACCGCCCATATATCGACCAGAAATACCACGATCTGGTTGCGCTCGCGGGCGTTTTCCAGGACCTCGCGCAACGGCCCGGTGTCCGGTGTGATGATCGTGGAGGTCATGTCCTGCAATGCGGCAATCATTTGCGCGGAGACGCAGAGCCGGGTCTGGTGGTGGGGGCGGTAGGGCTGCCAGTGGCCGGGCTCGGGGCCGTAGTACTCCCGGCGTTTCCGCAGGGGCGGCAGGTCGTCGACGCCGCTGGCGGCCAGGACGAACATGACGTGGGACGAGCCGCCGAGCGCGGCCGCCTCCGGTAGCCGGGCGCGGTCGGGCGGTGTCGGCGGCCATCGGCCGCCCGCCGCTGCCTCGCGCGCGGCGGGCGGGCCGGGGTCGGCGGGCGGTGGGGGAACGGACGCCGGGCCCGCCCACCCCCCGCCCGGCGCCCCGCGCGGCCGGTCGGTGGCGACGTCGGCGGCGACGTCGGCGGCGACGTCGGCGGCGTGGCCGGCGGCGTGGCCGGGACCGGCGGCGCCGCCAGTTGCGGCCACGGGCCCCGTCAGGGGCATGGTGGCGGGCTCGGTCGTGGGCGCGGATGTTGTCCCGAGCGCGGTCCCGGCCGGCGGCTCCGCCGGGAAGGAGTCGGGCGCGAAGGCGTTGGTGGCCAGCTCGAAGCGCACCTCGGCGACGTCAGCCTCGCCGACCGGGCTGTCGCGCGCGAGCCGCACCAGGTGCTCGGCCAGCCGGATGACGAACTCCTGGTAGTCGTCGCTGTGCCGGTTGAGCTGGAGAAGGTAGCGCACCCCGTGCCTGCGGTAGGTCTCACCGAACACCTCGCCGCCATACTGGAGAGCGGACAGGATCGTCGGTGGGGTGGACATACCCGCCCACATCACCGGTATTATTCCCGCCGGCCGCCGCCCACCGGGAATGTGGGCGCGGCGCAGGCGCTCGGCGTAGACGCCCCATTCGCGGCCGCAGTTCTCGCTCTGGAAATAGGTCGGGGTGCACAGGGCGACGAAGGTCCGGCACCGCGCCAGGGCACGGCTCAGCTCGGACGACCAGTCCGTGCCCACCGGGATGTCGCGGACGTCGAGGAAGCCGACACTGTCAGCCTGGTCCGCGCCGACCCGAAGCCGGACCTCGGTGACGAGATCCCGGTAGAAGCGCGGGAAATAGGGATCGTCGGCCACGTCCACGCGGGCGTAACTGAGAAGAAAATATGGTGCCGGATCGGCCCCGTACATCACCGGCCCCGCTCCGTGCGCCGCGGCCGGCCGAGTAATAGCGACGGCCGATCCCGGAGCCGGCTCCTTTGCCGGTCCCGGTGGCTGCCCAGCCGAGCGACGGCGGGTCCCGCTGACGGCAATGTGCCTCCCCGTTCGCCGGGACCGCGCCGGAAGCGGCCATTTCCCCGGTGGGCTCATTAGTCTAGGCGCCGATCGAGCCGGCTGGGGCGTTCAGAACCCGACAGCGCCGGCGGCGGGGCTGGGCGGGGCGGGCCGGAGCCGTCCACCAATCCGTCAGCGGGCGGATTCTGCCCGCCAGCAGTGCCCGGGCCGCCCGTTCAGGCCGGGAGGCCGGCGCCGCCGGGCAGTCGTCGTTCCGACCGCGACGCCCGATCTTTGTGCATCTCGGACGAGCCCGCGCTAGATTGGAAAAGCAGCTCGTGCCGGAGGAGGCCAACGGGTGGACAGGACATCGTCCGACATCGAGACGTCACTACCTGATCTGAGCGCGTTGGGTCTGGACGAGATCCTGGCCCTGGATGCCGGACTGGACCAGCCGGGATTGGCGGCTGTGCTGAGCGGTATTCGCCGCCGCGCGGCCAACCCGGCTGAGGCGCTGGCGGGTTTCCAGTCCAGCATCTGAGCTGGTGGAACAGGCCACGCCCGCGAACCACCAGCCCAGGGACAAGCCGGTGGAATGGCCGGCGAGCCTGGACCTGCTGGAGCTGAGGCGATCCGGGTGGCGCCCGACGCCGTTCCGCCAGTTCGTCCTCAAGCTGCACAGCCGGTGCAATCTGGCCTGCCGGTACTGCTATGTCTATACCCTGGCCGACCAGAGCTGGCGTGACCAACCTCTGCGGATGAGCCGAGCGACCCTGGTCGCCACCGCCGAACGTATCGCGGAACACGCGCGCGACTATCACCTGCCTCGTGTGGACGTTGTTCTGCACGGCGGCGAGCCGCTCCTGGCCGGCGGCGAGTTCCTGGCTTACGCGATAACGACGCTGCGCCGGTCTGTTCCGGCCGGGACCGACGTGTCGATCCGGATCCAGACCAACGGGCTGCTGTTGACCGAGCCCACTGTCCGCGACCTGGCCCGGGCCGGGGTCAGGGTCGGGGTGAGCCTGGACGGCGGCAGTGAACGGCACAACCGCCATCGGGTGCGGGGCAACGGCGGCGGCAGCTACGCGCAGGTCGCGGCCAGTCTCCGGCTGTTGGCCTCGCCGGCCTACCGGTCGGCGTTCGCGGGCTTGCTGAGCGTCGTCGACGTGGCGAACGACCCGGTCGAGGTCTACGAGTCCCTGGCCGCCTTCGACCCGCCGGTGATCGACTTCCTCCTGCCGCACGGCAATTGGACGCATCGCCCACCCGGTCGGGGCGACGACGAGGCCGCCACTCCCTACGCGGACTGGCTCGTCGCGATCTTCGACCGGTGGTACGAGTCCCCCCGACCCGGACCCGAGATCCGACTGTTCCAGCAGATCGCCGGCCTGCTGTTCGGCCTGCCGAGCACGGTGGAGACGGTGGGGCTGGCGCCGTCGACGCTCCTGGTGGTGGAGACCGACGGCGCGATCGAGCAGGTCGACGCGCTGAAGTCGACCTACGACGGCGCGGCGGCCACCGGCCTGAACGTCCGGCGGGACCCGATCGCCCGGGCCCTGGACCACCCCGGTCTGGTGGCCCGGCAGATCGGTACGCGCGCGCTCGGACCGGAGTGCCAGGCGTGCTCGCTGCGGGATGTCTGCGGCGGCGGCTACTACCCGCACCGCTACCAGGCCGGCACCGGATTCCGGAACCGATCGGTCTACTGCCCGGACCTCTACGCTCTCATCCGGCATATCCAAGCTCGGCTGACGGCCGACGTCGCGCGCGGGACCCGGACGGCATGAACCTGCGCCGCCACCACCTACCCGCGGCCGACTTCGAGGAACTGGCGGCCGGCCGGGGAAATGAGGAGACAGTCGCCCGCCTGCGGGCCGCCCAGCTCAGCCGGCGGATGCTGTCGATACGCGCGGTGCGGGATGACCTCCGGGCGGATGACGCGGGGAACGCGGACCTTTTCGCGGCGCTTGAGGTGATCACGGCCGCGTACCGGGTGAACGGGCCGCGGGCCGGCGACGTGCTGCTTGCGCCAGCGGTGGGTCTCTGGGCGACGGAGATGCTTAGGCGCCTCAACAGTTCGACCGACCGGACCCGGCCGGATTCCGAGGAAATGCGCGGCTATCTTGGCCGTGTCGCCATTGCGTGCGCTCTGGCCACGGGGCTCGACTGCGAGGTACGGGTCTTTGTCGCCGACGGGATCCTGACGATTCCGGGCAGCGGCCAGATTGACCTGGACGGTTGGGCGGGATGGGCGACCGTGACGGTGGACGCGGGGAAACACATCCTTACGGTTCGAGCCGCGGGGGTCGTGACCGTCAGCCCACGCCGTCCGGACGCCCGTTTTCAGCCGGTCCCACGCCTGACGACGGATTCCGGCGCGACGGGCGAGGAGCTGTCGGTCGTACTCGATGGCACCGACCCGATGTGGCCCGTCCTTGATCTGCCGATCGGGCCGGGTGTCGACGACGATCAGGCCGACCCGTGGCGCGAGCGGATGAGCGCTGGCTGGCGGCTGCTGCGCGAACTCGACCCGGAGCGGGCCCGCGCGATCCGAGCGGGCCTCTCCACCCTGGTTCCGCTCCGGCCGACGGCCACCACCACCGACTTCGCGTCGACCGACCTTACGGCGTCGTCCGCCGACGCCTTTGGGGCGGCCGCGCTCACCCTGCCGCGTGACGGCGTCTCCTTCGCCGAGACCCTTGTCCACGAGTTCCAGCACGGCAAGCTCTCCGCGCTTCTCGATCTCGAACCACTTCTCCGTCCCACGACCGACCGAGGGCGGGATGAGCTTTTCTACTCGCCCTGGCGACAGGACCCCAGACCGCTGTCCGGGGTATTACAGGGTGCCTTTGCCTACCTGGGCGTCACGGATTTCTGGAACCGGCAGCGGCATCGCGACGGCGGCATGTACCCTCATTTCGAGTTCGCCCGCTGGCGGCGCGAGGTATTCGACGCGCTCGCGCGAATACGCGCAAAGGCGACGCCGACCCCGCTGGGCGCATATTTCCTCGACCGGGCGAGCGCGCAGGCCCAGCTCTTCCTCGATGAAAGCGTCCCGGCCGCGGCTGAGGCCGCCGCGGCCGAGGCCGCGGCTGAATGCTGGCTGGGTTGGCGCCTGCGCAACCTGGAATCCGATCAGAACGTCGTACAACGTCTGGCTGCGGCCTGGTCGGCGGGCGAGCGGCCGCCCGAATGGTCCGCCGCGACGACCGCGGTCCGGCCCGCCCGGCGCGCGTTTCTCGACAGTGGCCGGCTCCGCCTGTGCGCGGCGCGACTGAAGTCGTCGGGCGCGGCGGGCGACGGGACGGAGGCGGACCGCCTCTATGCCGAGGGATGCCTTCCGGAGGCGGCCGAACTCTACAAACATGCCATCGCGGCCGACCACGATGACGCCGATGCCTGGACCGGCCTGGTCATGTGCCGGCGCGGTCGGCCGTCACCCGCCGCCAGCACGTTGGTCGACCGGCCCGAAATGGTCCGCGCGCTGCACGCGAAGATCGCCACGTCGGGCCCGCCGGCTGACCCCGACCAGCTGTCGGCCTGGCTCGGTCAGGGGTAACCGCCCGGTCAAAACTACAGCCGAGCGAACTACAGGGGCGGCGGCTCGAAGTCAAAGTCGAGGCGCTCACCGCGAGCCCCGGCGACGACGTCGGGGTGGGAGTCGCCCAGGACCCGCCGGTAGCGCTTCATGGTCGTCTCCGCGAGCTTCGCGGCGTCATCCGTGTTGCCGGTGGCGGCGAGGTCGATGGCCACGTTGGTCGCGCAGACCAAGGTGTGCGGGTGGTCCTCGCCGAGGAGGTCGCGGAACGCGGCCAGGGCCTTCTGGCCCATGTCGAGCGCCAGCGCCGGCTGGCCGAGCGCGGCCTTCGCTGTGGCCAGGTTGGTGACACAGGTCAGCGTGTAGTGGTGATCGGCGCCGAGAGTCTGCTCGAGGCCCGTGAGCGCCTCGGCCAGCATCGCCTCCGCCTCCTTGACCTGGCCGCCCTGGCGGTGCACGAGGGCGAGGTTGAGACGGCACCCGTGGGTGTAGGGATGGTTCGGGCCGAGGCTCTCCCGGAACCGGGCGATCGTCTTCTCGATCCGCTCGGTCGCGTCGGCCAGGTCGCCGACCGCGCGCTGGGCGTTGCCCAGGTTGATCGCGGCGGCCAACGTGTCCGAGTGGTCCTTCCCATAGCGGGGGCTCTCGGTGTAGCTCGTGTGAACCTCGCGGGCGAGATCCAGGGCCTCGACGAACGCGCCCGCCTTCCGGCGAGCAACCGAGAGATCCTTGGCCTGCTGGAGGACTGCCGGGTGCTCGGCCGGCAACTGGTCCCGGCTGACCAGGTTCTCGAACATCACGTAGGCCTGCTCGGCCAGCCGCCGGGCCTCCAGGTAGTCACCGGCCTGACGCATGTCCCGGGCCACGGCGGTCATCTGCCGGACGACGAGGGGATCGTCGTCACGGCCGCTCTGGTCCCGCCGGTCGGTGAGGATCTGCCGGTCGAGCTCCAGCGCCTGGTGGTACGCGCTGGTCAGGCCGTAGTCGACCGCGAGGTTGTTGGCGGCGTTCAACGTGCGGGGATGGTCTTCTCCGAATACCCGGCGGTGCCGGGTCACGGAGTCCTCGTCCTGCTCGCGGGCGGCCCGGAAGTCGCCCCGGGCGCGCAGGTCGGACCCGTATCCGTTCCGGACCTTCAGGGTCTCCTCGTGCTCGGGCCCGAGGACCCGTTCGATGGTCTCCAGAGTGGGCCGGCGAAGGTCGAACGCCTCGGGGTACCGGCCCAGCGCCCACAGCGTGTTCGCCTTGGCGCCCCGCAGGATCAGGACGTCGGCGTTCTCGGTGCCGGACGCCTCCTCCCAGGCGGCCAGGGCGAGGTCGGCCAGATAGAGGGCGGTCTCGAAGTCCCCGGTCTGGAAGAGGAAGTCGACGGTGCGCGAGACGAGCTGGCGGGCGGCGACGTCGGTCGAGCTGACGATGCCGGACGGGATGATGTGGGGCAGCAGGGCCTGGAAGCGAGGCCAGTCGGCCGCATTGGTCGGTTCGCCCGGGTCCGCGCCGACCAGCAACTGGTGTACCTCGCTGCGAATCATCGTTCCCTCGTCTTCGGTCAGGCCGTCGGCGATCACCTTCTGGATAAGGCGGTGCACCTGAATCGTCCGCCTGTTGTTGTCGATCCTGCCCAGAGCGTAGCGGCCGAGCTCCCGCATTGCGCGGCTGACCTGTAGCCGGTCACGCAGAGTCGCGCCGAACGGGGAGGAAAGGATGAACTTCCCGCGTTCGAGGATGTCGAGGTCGATCGGCTCGGGGCCGAAGAAGGAACACCGCCGTAACAGTTCCAGGGCGAACGGGGTGTTGTCCCGCAGGCGGTTCACCGACACGCTCCAGGCGGCGGCGACCGGGACCGGGTAGTCGGTCGGTGTGGCCTCGGACAGCAGTTTGGCGGCGGCCTCGTCGAGCAGCTCCAGGTAGGCGTCGACGGCCATGCCCGTCTCGACCTGGAGCGCGCCGGCCTGCTCGAGGGCGAGCGGAAGGTCGCCCAGGTCGGTGGCCAGCCGGTCCGCGTCGGCGCGGCTGATGCCCGGGATCCGCCGGCCGAGGAACTCCAGGCTCTCCTCGCGCTGGAAGATGTTGACCTCGACCGCGTCGGTGATGCTCTGCCACCGCGGGTTGCGCGAGGTGATGATCACATGACCGGTGCCGTGGGGCATCAGGGCGCGGATGGGCTCGGGTTCGTCGACGTTGTCGAAGATCAGCAGCCAGCGGTCGTACGGATCGCCCCGGCGCAGCGCGTCCACGGCCGCGGTGACGGCGTCGTCGACCCGGAGCATCTCGCCGAGGCGGAGCCGGTCGGCCAGCCCGGCCAGCGCGGCGCGGGCCAGGGCCGGCTGCTCGGACGGCACCCACCAGACCACGTCGTACTCGGCCTGGTAGCGGTAGGCGTACTCGATGGCCAGGTGGGTCTTCCCGACTCCGCCCAGCCCCTGCAACGAGTGCGGGAGGACGGCGGTCGCGCCGTCGGTCGCGGCCTGGATGCGGGAGTGCAACTCGTGGAGCAACGACTCGCGGCCGGTGAAGTTCTTGTTGCGCGGCGGCAGATTGCCCCAAATTGTGGGAACTCCAGCGCCGATGCGCTTGGGAAACTCTTCCACTATCGCCACGCCAACGGCCCCCGCATCATACCGTACCCAGGTCTCTCAATATATCGCCGACACGCGGGCGGGTGTATCGCCCGCGAGAAATCCGTCCGCCCGTCGGATAGGCGACGTGGGGCGCTGTCCGCGGCTCGGCCGCTACGCGACGTGCTCATCGACTCCGATTTTTATCACGGCCGATGGGTGGCCTTGCGCTGTCCTGGCCCGGTCGGCGGGGTTGGCCCCGCCATGTTTCCGCATGTTGACCTGCATAAAGCCGGGCATTGTGCCTGCCGGCCGCCGGCTGGGCTGGTGTCGGGTCGCCGTTATGTGATTTCCGCATCCAGTAACCTGGCGTGTCCACGACCGGGATCCTCGTCGTGAGCGTGCCGCGGGTGACAGCGAGGTCGTCAGGGCGGTTGACACACAGGGCGGTTGACACAGTTGCGTGTCCGGACTCGCGCGGAGACGGGCCGGAGATCGGTCCGGCTGGATCGGCGGGAAGAGCGGGACCGGCCGGCCGCATCAGCCCGCGGCGCGCTCGCGACCAGACAGCTACGAGGGAGCGCGGGGACCGCGGCTGGCGCGGCGTCGCCCGGCTGTGTCGGCTATCGGCGCTCGGCCGCCGCGCTTGCCGGGGGACCGGTTGACTCGGCTACGATCGACCAGTTCGGCCGAACGCCGGACCACGAGCCTGACGAGGGGTTTTCCAGTTTTGACCGGCACGATATCGATGACGATATCCCGGGACCCGCTCCCGGTGGCCTCGCCGCGGCCGAGAGGCACGAGGTGCGCGCTCGCGCCCGGCCGTGCCGGCGGGACCCGGCCGGGAGTAGCCCGCCGGGTGTCGCGTGGATATCCCCCCGTCCGGAAGCAGCCCGCCGGGAGGGTGGCCGCGCGGTGAGAACAGGTGAGCCTTCCTCGCCGCGCAACGGGCCGCGCAACGGGCCGCGCAACGGGCCGCACAACGGGCCGCGCATCGGGCCGTACAAGGGACTTCATCCTTATCTCGCGGCCGATGCGGCCTGGTTTTTCGGCCGGTCGGGCGAATCACATGAACTGTTGGCTCGTTGGCTTACCCATCGGCTGACGGTGGTGCACGGTCCGGTCGGTGTGGGCAAGACGTCACTGCTGTGTGCCGGCGCCGTTCCCAGCGCGGTGAACGACCAGGCCAGGCTGCTGTCGCCGGCAAGGCTGGCCGCGCCCGCGGTGGCCCCGCCGGTGCAGTCGGTCGACACCGGGAACCTGTTCATCTCCCAGCTGGTCTCGGCCTGGTTCCCCGGCGGCTTCCCGGCCGGGAACGCGGCCCAGCTCTCGGCGGCCGAGCTGCTGCGGGCCCACCCCCAGGTCGCCGGCTCCGGGTCGGGAGGCGGGCCGGTGCTGCTCGCGATCGACCAGTTCGAGGTCCTGTTCGCGCCGGACGGCCCGCGAGCGGAGCCGCGGCGGCGTCAGATGATCGAGTTCCTCGGCGCCGCGATGGCCAGCCAGTCCGATCTGCGCCTGCTCGTGGTGCTGAGGTCCGGCTACCGCGCGGACCTCGCCCCGCACGAGGACCTGCTGTCCGCCGGCTCCAGCGTGGCCCGGGTCGCCGTCAGCCCGCTGGACCGGTCCTCGGCCGTGGCCGCCCTGCGCGAGCCGGCGCGCCAGGCCGGGCGGCCGTTCGCTCCCGGCGCGGCCGAGGCGCTCATCGACGATCTGTGCGTCTGCAACGCCACCGATCGGGCGCGCAACGCGGTGACCTTCGTCACCGGTGAGGTCCAGCCGGCCCATCTCCAGATCGTGGCGACGGCGCTGGCCGACCCGGCCGGTCCGTCCACCGCCCTCGACCCGCCTGGACCAGGCGGGTCCGACGGCCTCGTCGACCGAGAGCTGGGCGAGTACCTCCGACGGGCTCTGAGCGCCGTCGCCCTCGAACACCGCATCGATGAGCGGGAGCTGCGGGCCTGGTTCACCCGGACGTTCGTGACCGAGCGCGGTCGCCGGGGCCTGGTCGACGAGGGCCTGCACCACACCCAGGGCGTGCCCAACGCCGCGCTCCACGAGCTGGAGGAACGGCACATCCTCGCCAGCGAGTGGCGCGCCGGTTCGCGCTGGTACCAGCTCGCCGCCGACCGGCTCATCGCCCCCGCGCAGGCCGCCTTCCCGAACTGGGCCGTGGACGGGCAGCTCGCGGCGCCGGAGAACACCAGCGCGGCCGACTTCCTCGGCGCGGCACGGAGCTGGCTGGCCGCCGGCGACGTCGAGGCGGCCGAGGCCCACGCCGCGGAGGCCAGCCAGCGGGCCGCCGACCGTTCGCGCGTCCATGCCGGCATCGAGATGTTCCGGGGGGACCTCGAGGCCGGCCGGGGCCGGGTTGAGGAGGCCGAGCGGCGATACCGCACGGCCGCCGCCGTGTACGAGTCGCTGTCGGACCGGGCGGCGGCTGGCCATGCGTTGGCGCTGGTGGGCCAGCTCCTGCTGGCGGCCGGCCGGGCCGGCCCGGCCGTGGAGGATCTTCAGGCGGCGGTGGCGCGCCGCCCCGGCGACGCCGAGGTGACGGCCCTGCTCGCGCGGGCGCTGTGGCAGTCGGGCCAGCCCTGGGCCGCCCTGGGCATCTACTCGACGGTGCTCACCGCCGCCCCCGACCTGGCCGCGGCCCGTCTCGCCCGCGGCCAGCTGCGCCTGGAGCTGGGGGAAGACGTCGCCGCACTACAGGATCTCGACGCCGGACTGCGCGACAACGGCGCCTCACCCGGCCCGGCGCGGGAGGCGGAGCCCCGGGCGGCGCGGGCCGCCGCTCTGGCCCGGCTCGGCCGACTGGAGGAGGCCGAGCGGGACCTGGCCGCCGCCTTGCTCGCGGCGCCCGAGAGCGGCCCGGTGCTGCTGTGGGCGGCGGACGTCTTCCGGCTGGCCGGCGACGAGCGTCAGGCCGTCGAGATGCTTCGTCGGGCCCAGGGCGCCCGGAATCCGGCGCTGGCGCCGCACCAGCGCCACCAGCTGCTGCGCCGGCTGGGCCAGCCGGGCGCGATGGCCTGACCCACGCCGGGTCCGACCGGCCCGGACCGGCCGTCAGGCTGAGGCGGCGGTGTCGCCGGTACGGCCCAGGTAGGGCGACCAGCGCGGGTCCATCCGTCGACTGCCCAGAATGCGCCAAGCGGCTCCGCTCGGCGCTCGGGGCGCCGTGCGGAGCCGCCAGCCAAGATCGGCCACGGCCCGGTCGGCTTTAACATGGTTGCAGCGGCCGCAGGCCGCCACCACGTTCTCCCACACGTGCGCGCCCCCGCGCGAGCGGGGGATGACATGGTCCAGGGACGTCGCCGGGGCCCCGCAGTAGACACAGCGGTGATGGTCACGAGCCAGCACACCCTTGCGGGTAAGCGGCACCTGGGACCGGTAGGGCACCCGCACATAGCGGGCCAGCCGGACGACGACCGGCACCTCCACCGTCTGGGTCACCGAGCGCAGGACGTGGTCGCCCGCCTCGATCATCACAGCCTTCTCGGTGAGCACGAGCACCAGCGCCCGCCGCTGGGACACCACGCACAGTGGCTCATACGTGGCGTTGAGAACGAGCGCTTCCACCACGCGCGGACCTCCTCGCCCTCCCGGGTGGCGTCGGTCACGGCCGCCACCGGTGACAATGGACAGTCAACCGCCTTCCGGCCCGCGACGCGAGCCTGTTTCGGATTGTCGTCCCGTGGTTGTCGACACAGCGACCCTTATTTGGCTCTTTGTGATGATCATCCTGTATGTGAGCAACAGCCCCTTTGCTCCAGGTGGGGGGTGCCGCGCGGTCGTCCCGGTACATCGGCGAAACTTCCCTTTGACGTTTTGGCGGTAGCGCGGCTGTCGCCGGGCCGACTCGCCACCGATGGTGGTGGTAGAAGGAGGACGCTGTCGGTGGCTGGATCGCCGCTCGGTGTGATCAAGGCGCTCGCCCCCTCGGCCAGCCCGACGCCGACGCCGACCGGCGGCGCGGCCGCGAGTGCCGCCGCGGGCGTCGTGCCGACGGCGCCGCCGTCCGGGGTCGCGTCCCACCTCGGCTCGGCCTTGGTCACGGTCAGCCCGACGCCGACGCCGTCCCCGTCGGGCAGCGGCCTGCCCGGGTCCCTGTCCGAGCTGGTCGACCAGCTCAGCGGCAGCTGCGGGACGAAGCCGGACTTCCTGTGCCGGACCGTCTTCGACGTCACCCACAGCCAGTACCTGGCCTCGAGCGCGGACGTCCTGCTGGGCACCCCGCTGATGATCATCATGATCGCGCTGTTCGCGATCGTGCTCCGCGCGATCGCGCACCGGTTCATCCGGCGGGTGGCCAGCCGGGCCGCCGGCGGTCAGGGCCTGCTGGCGGGAAGCCGCGCGGGCGCACTGTTCGGCGACCCGGCCGTCCTGCTGGAGCGGCGGCGCCAGCGGGCCGAGACGGTGGGCTCGGTCCTGCGCAGCGTCGTCTCCGTGATGATCTTCGGCATCGCGTTCGTGACGATCCTCGGCGAGCTCGGCATCAACCTGGCGCCGATCGTGGCCAGCGCCGGGGTGGCCGGCATCGCGATCGGCTTCGGTGCCCAGAACCTCGTCCGGGACTGCCTGTCCGGCATGTTCATGCTGCTGGAGGACCAGTACGGCGTGGGTGACGTGATCGACGTCGGGGCGATCTCCGGCAACGTGGAGGCGGTCACGCTCCGCATCACCCGTCTCCGGGACGTCCAGGGCACCGTCTGGTACATCCGCAACGGCGAGATCGCCCGGCTCGGCAACAAGAGCCAACAGTGGGCCCGGGCCGTGCTCGACGTGCCGCTCGACTACGACACCGAGGTCTCGACGGCCAAACAGGTGCTCAAGGACACGGCCGACGGCATGTGGCGGGAGGCCAACTGGGCGGTGGTGATCCTGGAGGAACCCGAGGTCTGGGGCATGGAGACCATGACCGCCGACGGCTACTCCCTGCGCATCGTGATCAAGACCCAGCCGCTCAAGCAGTGGGACGTCGCCCGTGAGCTGCGGGAACGGATCCGGGAGGCGTTCGCGACCAGCGGTCTTGAGCTCGGCACGATGCAGCGCTCCGAGATCACGGTCCGCGACGACGACGATGACGACGACCGTCCCCCGGAGGAGGAGGACGAGGAGCTCGTGACGGCCGGCGGCGGCGGTGGCGGCCTGCAAGGGGACGACGGGCCGACACCGGAGCTCGACCCGCCGGCCGGTTCGGGCGAAGGCGGGGAGTCCGAAGGGGGCCCGAGCCGGAGCCGCGGCAGCCTCACCCGACCTCCCAACCGGGGCTGACAGCGGTGCCGGCCAGCGGGCTGAGCAGCGGCTGAAGCACCCCACAGTTCTTCCTGAGAGTCGCCGATCGCTCGGCGCCCGGGCCCTCGCCGGGGAGCACACTAGAGCGGTGCGCGTACTGGTTGTCGATGATGAGCCCGCTGTCCGTGAGTCCCTGGAGCGCTCCCTGCGCTTCGAGGGCTACGAGGTGGGATCCGCCCGCGATGGGGTCGAGGCTCTCGACGCGGTCAGCCGCGACCGGCCCGACATCGTCGTGCTGGACGTGATGATGCCCCGGATGGACGGCCTGGAGACCTGCCGCCAGCTGCGCGCCCGCGGCGACGACCTACCCGTCCTGATGCTCACCGCGCGGGACGGGCTGGCCGACCGGGTCAGCGGCCTGGACGTCGGCGCCGACGACTACCTGGTCAAACCGTTCGCGCTGGAGGAGCTGTTCGCGCGGCTGCGCGCGCTGACCCGCCGGGCCGCGCTTTCCGCCCGGGCGGCCGCCACCGCCGGCGCCGGGACTTCGGGGGCACCGGGCGCGGCGGGCGGGGTGGGCGGGGGCGCCACCGCCGGCCCGGCGGCGCTCACGTTCGCCGACGTCACGCTGGACCCCGGCAGCCGCGAGGTGGTCCGGGGAGCCCGGGCCCTGAGCCTGACCAAGACCGAGTTCGACCTGCTGGAGCTGTTCCTGCGCCACCCGCGCCAGGTCCTGTCCCGGTCGACGATCATGGAGCGGGTGTGGGGCTACGACTTCGGCCCGTCGTCGAACTCGCTCGAGGTCTTCGTGAGCTACCTGCGCCGCAAGCTGGAGGCCGACGGCGAGCCGCGCCTGCTCCACACGGTGCGCGGCGTCGGCTACGTGCTGCGCGAGGCACCGTCGTCGTGAGACCGGTCGTCGTGACGGTGGCCATGGCTTCCGTCGCCGTGTCCTGCGTCGTGCTCCCGCGAGACAACCGCCGATGAGGCGTCATCGCTGCCCGACCGACGAGCCCACCGGCGGCTGGCTCGAGCCCGTCCCGCGCGCCAGCCTCACTCTCGGTGGCGGGCAGGCGCTCGAGCAGCGTTCCGCGCCGGGGCGGGTCGTCCCGGTCCAGGCGCCGGCCGAGCCGGCCACCCAGCCACGAGTGTCCTGGTGGCGGAGCCTGGCACTGCGCAACCGGATGGCGCTGCTGGTCGCGGTCACGGTGATGGCGGCGATCGCCGTCGTGGCTGGCGTGGCCATCTTCACCACGGGGATCGTGCTTCGGCGCGCCATCGACGACCAGCTCGTCTCGCAGGCGCGCGTGGCGGCCGCGCCGCTGACATACCGTCCTGGCAGACAGCCGTTGCTGACCTTCGGTATGCCGTTGCAGGTCATCGACGAGAACGGCCAGATCCTCGCGACCACGATCGAGGGCTTCGGCCCAGGTGGTGAAGGCGTCGGGCCGGGCGGTGAAGGCGTCGGGCCGGGCGGTGAGGGCATCGGGCCGGGCAGCACGCTCCCGCGGCTGCCGGTGAACGCGGCCGACATCAGCGTGGCCCAGGGCACGAACGACGCCAACATCCGGACCATCTCGATCGGCGGCGCCAGCTATCGGCTGGTGACGGTGCCGACCCCGCGTGCCCCCGGTTTCGCGCTCCAGCTGGCCAGGTCCACGTCCGACATCGACCGGACCATGCGGTACCTCGGTATGGCGCTGGTCATCGTGGGCGCGGTCGGGGTCGGCGGGGCGGCCCTGCTGGGCTGGTTCGTCGCCCGGGCCGGCCTCAAGCCGGTCGACGACGTGGCCGCCGCCGCCGAGCAGGTCGAACGCACCCAGGACCTGTCCGCGCTCATCCCGGTCGTCGGCGACGACGAGATCGCCCGGCTGGCCACCAGCCTCAACAACATGCTCGGCGCGCTGGAGGCGTCCAAACGCCGCCAGCGCCAGCTCGTCGACGACGCCAGCCACGAGCTGCGCACCCCGCTGACCAGCCTGCGCACCAACATCGAACTGCTGATGCGGGCGGAGGCGAACCCGGACCGGGCCCTGCCACCCGAGGACCGCGCGGCGCTGCTGCGCGACGTCGACGCCCAGATGCGGGAGCTGTCCGGGCTGGTCACCGAGCTGGTCGAATTGGCTCGGGACGAGGCGGCCGAGGAGGAGCCGGAGCCGACCGACTTCGCCGACGTCGTCGAGGCCGCCGCCGAACGGGTCCGGCGCCGGGCGAAGACGAAGGACGTCACGATCGAGGTCGCCCTCGGCGTGCCCGCCGGGCCCAGCCCGATCATCGGCCGTCCGCACATGCTCGAGCGGGCCGTGACGAACCTGCTGGACAACGCGGTGAAGTTCTCCCCGCCCCAGGGTCGGGTGCGCGTCGCGCTCGCCGCCGGCGAGCTGGTGGTGGACGACGAGGGGCCGGGTATCGCGCCCGAGGACCGGACCAAGGTCTTCGACCGCTTCTACCGGGCCGCTTCCGCCCGGCCGCTGCCCGGTTCCGGGCTGGGGCTGGCCATCGTGGCCGAGGCTGTCGCCGCCCACGGCGGCCAGGTCCGGGCCGAGGCCGCCCCGGGCGGCGGCGCCCGGATGCGGATGCGCCTGCCGCTGGCCGGACCGCCCCGCCCGGCCACGCTGCCCGGACAGCACTGGTACGCGGCGCCGCCGAGCCTGGCGCGCCCCGGAGAGCCGGCCATCCCACCCGCGCTCGCGCCGGGCGAGGTGAGCGAAACCGTCGACGGGACCATGGCCCGGACGGAAGGATCGGGCAGGTGACGCGCGGACCCTACTCGCCCCCGCCCCCGCCGGCCGCCCCGCCCGCGACATCCCGGATCGCGCCCGAGCTGGTCGCGCTGGCCGACGCCCACGGGGTCGCGACGAGCTACCTCGACGCCCACGACCGCGAGATCACCGTCGAGGCGGACGTCGTCCGGGCGGTCCTGGCGCTGCTCGACGTCGACGTCGAGGACCCGGCGGCGGCGCTGGCCGCCGCGGCCGACGCGCCCTGGCGACGGGCGCTGCCGGCCGCGGCCGTCGTCCGGCGCTCCGCCCCGGGTGTGATCAACGCCCACGTCGCGGCGGGGACCGCCGTCCGAGCCGAGATCGTCTTCGCCGGCGGCGGCCGGGCCGACGTGGCGGCGGGCGAGGCCCGGGAACGGCGTCATGTCGACGGTGTCGAGCTGGTCAAGGTCCCGCTCGTCCCGCCGGACGGGATGCCGCTCGGCGACCACGTCCTGACCGTGCGGGCCGGCGGCACGACCAGCAGCTGCCAGCTCGTCGCCGTGCCCGACCGGATGCCCGACCCGCCGGCCGCTGGCCCGGCCGCCGACCTGGCCGCCGACCTGGCCGCCGGTCCGGCCTCGGCGGCGCCCGAGCGGACCTGGGGCTGGATGATCCAGCTCTACGCCGTCCGCTCGGCCGGATCGTGGGGGATGGGCGACTACCGCGACCTGGCCGACATCGCGGCCTGGGCCGGCGGGCCGAGCGTCGGCGCCGACGTCCTGCTGATCAACCCGGTGCACGCCACCGCCCCGACTCGCCCCGTCGCCGACTCGCCGTACTACCCGACCAGCCGCCGCTTCGTCTCCCCGCTCTACCTGCGGCCCCAGGAGCTGCCCGAGTACGCCGCCGCCGGCGCCGAGACCCGGGCCGCCGTCGACGCGCTGGCCGCCACCGTCCCGAACGACGGCCCGATCGACCGGGACGCGGTGTGGACGGCCAAGCTGGCCGCCCTCGAGCTGCTGTTCGCCCACGCCCGCCCCGACGGCGCAGCCGCGCCGGAAACGACCTCGGCCGGGGCCGTCGAGTTCGCCACGTGGTGCGCGCTGGCGGAGCTGCACGGCCCGGACTGGCGGGCCTGGCCCGAGGACCTGCGCCACCCGGCCGGGCCCGCCGTGGCCGCCGCCCGCGAAGGGCTGGCCGACCGGGTCGCCTTCCATCTGTGGCTCCAGCGCCGCTGCGACGACGCGCTGGCCGCCGCCCAGGCGGCAGCCCGCGCCGCCGGCATGGCCGTCGGCGTCGTGCACGACCTGGCCGTCGGGGTCGACCCGGGCGGCGCGGACGCGTGGGCCGACGCCGACGCCTACGCGACCGGCGCCCGCGTCGGCGCCCCGCCAGACGAGTTCAACCAGCGCGGCCAGGACTGGGGCTTCTCCCCATGGCGGCCCGACCGGCTGGCCGAGTCCGGCTACGCGCCGCTGCGCCGGATGGCCGCCGCCGTCCTCGCCCGCGGCGGCGGCCTGCGGGTCGACCACATCCTCGGCCTGTTCCGGCTGTGGTGGATCCCGGCCGGCAACCCGGCCTCGGCCGGCACCTACGTCCGCTACGACGCCGCCGCCATGCTCGGCGTGCTCGCCCTGGAGGCCACCCGGGCCGGCGGGCTAGTCGTCGGCGAGGACCTGGGAACCCTCGAGGCCGCGACGACGAAGGCGCTCGCCGACGCGGGCGTGCTCGGCTCGGCCGTCCTGTGGTTCGAGCGCGACGACGACGGCGAACCGCTGCCGCCGGCCCGATGGCGCTCGGCCGTCGTGGCCAGCGCGACCACCCACGACCTGCCGACCGTCGCCGGCTGGCTGACCGGCGAGCACGTCCGGGTCCGGGCCCGGCTCGGGCAGCTGGGCCGGCCCGAGGCGGACGAGCGGGCCGCCTGGCGGGCCGAGCGCTCGGCGCTCATCTCCCTGCTGGCCGCCGAGGACCTGCTGCCGACCGACCTGCCGGCGGCCGAGGCGGCCGCGCTGGCCGACCCCGACAGCCTGGCCGACATCCCGCCCCCGGCCACCGTCCGCGAGCTGGCCTTCGCCCTGCACGCGCTGATCGCCCGCTCACCGGCCCGGATCGTGCTGGCCGCGCCGACCGACGCGCTCGGCGAGCGGGCGCAGCCGAACCTACCCGGCACGGTCGACGAGTACCCGAACTGGCGGCTGCCCGCCGCCGACGGCGACGGCGTCCCCCTCACCGTCGAGCGGCTGCGGGCCGACCCCGCGCCCCGCCGGCTGGCCGCGATTCTGGCCCGCGGCGGCTGACCGGTCGCGGCTGACCCGCGCGGCGGGCTTCGCGATCGCCGACGCTTTTGTGGCGCGGGCTACGCCGGGGGTAGGGGCTCGGCGAAGGCCCAGTGCTCGACGAGCAGGCCGTCCCGGACCCGGACCATGTCCAGGCCGTGGATCTCGAACGGCCCGGTGGCCGTCGGCTGGCCGAACAGGGTGCCGGTGCTGGTGCCTCGGAGCAGGTAGCGGTGGGAGACCCATTCGCCCTGCTCGACCCGGTGCTCGGTGGTCACCGTCAGATCGGGGATGCCGGCCCGCATTGCCTCCCACTTGGCCCGCCAGTCCGCCCGCGTTGATGGCCGGCCTTGGTCGAGAGAGGCCGGGGCGACGAACGACAGGCTGGTGTCCAGGTCGTCGGCCTCACGGGCGGCGATGATCGCGGCGACCACGGTCGCGGGGCCTGGGGTCGCGGGGCCTGGGGTCGCGGGGTTCGGGGGCATGGCATCTACCTCTCAAAATCAGGGAGTATTCCCCGTTTTATCGTCGAGGGAAGCCTACGGCCCGCGCATTCGGGTGGGCAAGTGAAACGGGGAAATATCCCCGATTATTCCGAACCGCTGCGCATAGGATCTGGCCATGGCCACCGCCCGGCCGCTTCGCGCCGACGCGCGGCGGAACTACGACCGCCTGCTCGCGGCCGCCGAGGCGGCGCTGAACGCGCACGGAGCCCAGGCGGTGCTGGACGACATCGCCAAGGCCGCCGGGGTGGGGAACGCGACGCTGTACCGGCACTTCCCGACCCGTCAGAAGCTGATCGAAGCGGTCTACGACCAGCGGATCGGCTTGTTGTGCGCGACGGCGGCCGAGCTGGCCGGCACCGAGCCGCCCGGCGAGGCGCTGCTGGCCTGGCTCCGCACGGTCGCCGCCCACATCACCGGCAGCCGGATGCTGGCCGAGGCGTTCGCGGCGGCGTACGAAGGCCCGGCCGGCGTCGAACCACCCCCGGTGGCGGCCTGGCATCGGGCGCTCGCGGAGGCGGCCATCCCGCTGCTCACGGCCGCCCGCGAGGCTGGCGCCATCCGGCCCGACATCGACGCGGTCGAGCTGCTGGCCCTGACGGCCGCGGTGACCCGGGCCGGCAGCCCGGCTCAGGCCGGTCGCTTCCTCGACCTGCTGCTCGAGGGCCTCGCCCCGCGCTGAAGGCCTCCGCCGGGATGCCCCCGGTGGAGGCCCCGCGGGCGGGCGGCGGATTCGCGCTCAGCTGGTGGTGGCGGGGGCCGGGTTCTCGTTGGCCAACTCGTCGACCGTGCTGCTGTCGGCCAGCTGGCGCAGGCCGTTGATGACCCCGCCGACGATGTCGCCGTGGCCGAAGCTGGACGTCATCGTCAGCACGGCCAGCCCGGCGGCTTGGTCGCTGATGCGGCGCTTGGCCCCCGGCGTGGTCATGACGCGGACGAACCGCTGGCCGGGGGAGACGAGCACCAGGACGGCCGGCTCGTGCGGCGCGGCCACCAGGTTGGCCAGGGCGTGCTCGGCCGTCAGGTCGACGTCGCCGTCGACCTGACCGATCCGGACGCTGAAGAGGATGCCGGTCTGGGCCTGCGCCGCGTCGCGCGCCCGGTCGAGCCGTTCGCGCTGCTCGCGGGTGAACGGCTCACCACGTGCCACTTGCGCCCCCGGAGCCCGGGACGGCGGCCCGCGGCCGCTCACCCTCGGTCGCCTCGGGCCGCTGCCCGATCCAGACCTCGTCGTGCTGCCACGGCCGGCCCGGCCGGTAGCGGTCCTGGCCGCCGCGGCCGGACAGGGCGGTCAGGATGATCGCGATGAGGAAGCCTCCGACGATCGTCCCGCCGTAGATCGCCCAGTTCTGCAGCGCGGTGAGCGGGTCGGGGGAGTACTTGTCGCCGATGTCCTGAGCGCTGGCGGCTACGGACAACGCCGGCATCGCGGCGGCGACCAGCACGCCCACGATCGCGGCCCGGCGGGCGGTACGGAGCAGACGTCGGGGAGTCACGACCGGAAGATTACCCGGTACCCGCCGCGCGGACTCCCCGGAGGGCGGCCGCTGCGCGACCGTTGTCTCCGCCGGTCGGGCGGGAAGCCCACCGAGCCAGCGGAGACGTCCGCCAGACTGCCTCCTCAGAGCGTCTCGGGCGTTCCCTCAGAACGTCCCGGTACCGGACGGCCGGGCCGCCGCCTCGGCGTCCCGGGCCCGGGCCCGCAGCGCCCGGGCCAGCCCGTCCCGGCCCTCCACCAGCGACCGGCGCAGCGCCGGGTGTGGCTCGTGGCTAGCCAGGTAGGCGTCGACGGCGTCGATGGTGGACTGCTCGACGACCGCCGCAGGGAACAGCATCTGGGTGATGGTCGCGGCCGTGTCGAAGCTGCGGGTCTCCCAGATCCGGTCGATCTCGTCGAAGTAGCGGGCGACGTAGGGCCGGGTCAGCTCGAGCTGGCTGTCGATCCAGAAGCCGGCCATCGTGGCCACGGCCAGGTGGTTGGACAGCTCGTCCGAGTCCATCACAGCCGACCAGGCCGCCGCCTTGGCCTCGGCGCTCGGCCGGGCCGAGCGGGCCGTCGTCGCCCGCTTCTCCCCGGCGGCGGTGGCGTCCCGGGCCAGCTCCGCGTCGATCTCGGCGTCGCCGTAGACGCCCCGGGCCACCAGCCGGGTCAGCAGCGTCCAGCGCAGCTCGGTGTCGAGCACCAGGCCCTCGACGACGTCGTCGCCGTCGAAGATGGCCTTGACCCGGGCGACCTGCTCGGGGTCCTCGGCGCCGGCGAACGTGATCGCGTGCACGAGCTGGAAGTCGCTGCCCGGCTCGGCCGCGCGCAGCAGCTCCTCCGCCCGGGCCGACAAGGCGCGCAGCAGCGGAAGCCGGTTGTCCGGGTCGCCGTAGGTGTCGATGGTCAGGCTGGCCTTGCCCAGCAGCGACTGGACGACGCCGATGTCGTCCTCGGCCGCCACCCCGGACAGGACCAGGGCGACGTAGTCGCGGGCGGCCAGCTCCGCGTCGCGGGTCATGTCCCACGCCGCCGCCCAGCACAGCGTGCGCGGCAGCGACTCGCGGATCGAGCCGATCGAGGAGATCAGCGTCGTGAGCGACCGGGAGTCCAGCCGGACCTTGGCGAACGTCAGGTCGTCGTCGTTGAGCAGGATCAGCTCGGGCTGGCGCGCGCCCAGCAGCTTCTCGACCTCGGTGACCTCGGCGACGACGTCGAGCTCGACCCGCTCGCGGCGCAGCAGCGACCCGTCCCCGGCCCGGTCGTAGAGGCCGACGGCGACCCGGTGCGGCCGCAGCGTCTGGCTGGCCGTCGGCGGCGCGGACGCCGGCTCCTGGACGATGTCGAACGCGGTGAACAGCCCGGAGGAGTCGGTCTCGAACCGGGGACGCAGCGTGTTGACGCCGGTCGTCTCCAGCCAGTCGGCCGACCAGACGGTCAGGTCGCGGCCGCTGGCCTTCTCCAGCTCGTCGAGCAGGTCGCGCAGCGAGGTGTTGGCGTACTCGTAAGCGCGGAAGTAGGTCCGCAGCCCGGACAGGAACTGCTCCCGCCCGACCCAGGCGACCAGCTGCTTGAGGACGGAGGCGCCCTTGGCGTAGGTGATGCCGTCGAAGTTGGTCCGCACCGCGTCCATGTCGGGCGCGTCGGCCACGATCGGGTGGGTCGAGGGCAGCTGGTCCTGCCGGTAGGCCCAGCCCTTCTCGGCGTTGGCGAAGGTCGTCCAGCCGTTGGTGAACCGGGTCGAGCTGACCTGGGCCAGCACCGACATGTAGGTCGCGAACGACTCGTTCAGCCACAGGTCGTCCCACCAGCGCATGGTGACCAGGTCGCCGAACCACATGTGGGCCATCTCGTGCAGGATCGTCTCGGCCCGCCGCTCGCGCCGGGCCTCGGTCACCTTGGCCCGGAAGACGTAGTCCTCCAGGAACGTCACGCAGCCGGCGTTCTCCATCGCCCCCGCGTTGAACTCGGGCACGAAGAGCTGGTCGTACTTGCCGAACGGGTACCGGTAGTCGAACACCCGGTGGTAGAAGTCGAAACCCTGCTTGGTGATCTCGAACAGCTCGCCGGGGTCGAGGAACTCGGCCAGCGACGCCCGGCAGAACAGGCCGAGGTCGATGCCGTCGTGGTGGTCGCGGACCTCGTGGTAGGGCCCGGCGACCAGCGCGGTGATGTAGGTGGAGACGACCGGCGTCGGCTCGAACAGCCAGCGGGTGCCCTCGGCCCCGCCCCCGTCCCCGCCGCCGTTCCCGCCCTCGGTGGTCACGTCGGCGCGCTCCAGGACCGGGCTGTTGGACACGACCGTCCAGGTCCGGGGGGCGAGCACCGTCAGGCCGAAGGACGCCTTCAGGTCGGGCTGGTCGAAGCAGGCGTACATCCGGTGGGCGTCGTAGGTCTCGAACTGCGTGTACAGGTAGACCTGGCTGTCGACCGGGTCGACGAAGCGGTGCAGGCCCTCGCCCGTGCGGGAGTAGGCGCAGTCGGCCACGACCTCCAGCTCGTTGGACTCGGCCAGCCCGCTCAGGGCGATCCGGTCCCCGTCGAAGACGGTCGCGACGTCGAGCGAGTTCCCGTTCAGCGTGATGGAGCTCACCGTCGGCGCGCTCAGCTCGACGAACGTGGACGCGCCCGGGCGGGAGCAGGTGAAACGGGCCAGCGTGCGCGACCGGAATGTCGTCTCCCCACCGGTCAGGTCCAGGCTGACCTCGTAGGTGGCGACGTTGATCAGGCCGGCGCGTTCCCGGGCCTCGGTACGGGTGAGGTTGTTCGCGGACACGCGGGTCCCTTCCTGCTGTTCCTGCGGTGTGCTTCCAGCCGCGGTGTGTCTCCGGCGGCGCCCGAGCGCGTCGGTCCAGTTTCGCACGGCCAGGACAAGCCGCGGTGGTCGCGGCCGACAACGGGCGGGAGCGGGTATGGGATCGTCGAGCCGAGGACGGGACGAACCGGAACGGCGCCCCGGAGTGGGGACCCGAAACGGCGACCGGAGCAGCGACGACGGATCAGGGGGTTGAGCGCGCGGTGAGACGGGTGGCCGGACGCGGGCGCTCCGAGGCGGCGGGCGAGCCGGATCCGCTGACTGGCGTCCCGGTGTCGGTGTCGGTGTCGGCGTCGCCGTCGGCGTCGTCGGCGTCGCCGGTGTCGTCCGTGTCGGCGCCGCCGGCCGCCGCGGGCGCGACCGGCGCCGCCGGGCCCGAACCGGCCGCGCGCCGGCTGCCCCGGTCGCTGCGCCAGCTGCGGGCCCGGACCCTGCGCGCGCGTGCCGCCCAGGAGGCCGAGCAGCCCGACGGCGCCGGTGCCTCCGCGCGGCCCGGGCTGGATGCGGCGGACCCGGCCGCGCCACCCGCGCCACCCGAGTCGCCGGCCGAGCGAGCCGAGCGCGGCGTCCCGGTCTCGCTGCGGGTGTCCGCCGGGTGGTCCTGGCGGCTGATCGCGATCGGCGCCGCGATCTACGGGCTGACGGCCCTGGTCGGGCGGGTCCGGGTCGTGGTGATCCCGGTGGTGGCCGGCCTGGTCATCGCCGCGCTGATCAACCCGGCCGCGAACCGGCTGCGCCGCCTGGGCGTGCCCCGGCTGGCCGCCGCGTTCATCGCCCTGTTCGGCTTCCTGGCGATCGTCGCCGGTGGGGCCGTCCTGGTCGGCTTCAACGCGGCCAACGAGTTCCCGACGGTGTCCGACCAGGTCAGCGCGGGTGTCGACCAGGTCCACCGCTATCTGACCAACGGGCCGTTCCACCTCTCCCAGAAGGAGATCAACGACACCGTCGCCTCGATCAAGAAGGCGCTGGCCGACAACCGGGGCCGGCTGGTCAACGGTGTGATCTCGGGCGCGTCGGTCGCGGTCGAGGTGCTGACCGGCATCCTGCTCACCCTGTTCAGCACGTTCTTCTTCGTCTACGACGGCGCCGCCATCTGGGACTGGGTGGTCCGCCGCTTCCCGGACCGGGTCGAGGACCGGGTGCGCGGCGCCGGCGACGAGGCGTGGCACACGGTCACCGGCTACGTCCGCGGCACCGTGATCATCGCCTCGGTCGACGCGATCAGCATCGCGATCGGCCTGATCTGCGTCGGGACGCCGCTGGTGGCGCCGCTGGCCGTGCTGACCTTCGTCGGCGGGTTCATCCCGATCGTCGGGGCGACCGTGGCCGGGGTGGCGGCCGTGCTGGTGACGCTGGTGGCGGGCGGGCTGCCCCGCGCCCTCGTCGTGCTCGGCATCGTGCTGGCCGTCCAGCAGATCGAGGGCCACCTGCTCCAGCCGCTGGTCATGCGGCGCGCGGTCCGCCTGCATCCGCTGGCCATCGTCATCTCGCTGGCCGCGGGGGGCGTGCTGGCCGGCATCCCGGGCGCGATGGCCGCGGTCCCGTTCGTCGCCGTGGTCAACCGCGTCGCCGGCTATCTCGCCCGCACCAGCGGCGGCGCGGCCGCGGGAACCGGCGGAACTGATGGAACTGATGGAACTGACGGGACGAGGGGGACGAGCGGGACCGCGCCCGCCGCGGCGAAGAACGGGGCGAAGGACGGCCCGCCGCCGGCCGCGCGGAACGCCCAGCTCGGACGAGGGGCGGGCGAAGCCCGGAATCAGACCGGCGTCGGCGGGGGTTGACCCGTCACGACAAGCCCGCCGCGCCCGCCCATGGGCCGGCAGGCCGAGACGTGACGAGCCCGGGAGCACGTACGTGAGCACAGACACCTCGCCCGCCCCCAGCGCGGCCGGCGCGGCTGGCGCGCCGAACCAGACGCGGGCCGACTTCTGGTTCGACCCGAGCTGCCCGTGGGCCTGGCTGACCTCCCGCTGGATGCTGGAGGTGGAGAAGGTCCGGCCGGTCCGCGTGCACTGGCACGTGATGAGCCTGTCGGTGCTGAACGACGGCCGCAACGACCTCCCCGAGAAGTACAAGGCCGGGCTGGCCGCCATGTGGGGCCCGGTCCGGCTGTGCGCCGCGGCCGCCGCCCGCCACGGCGAGCAGGCGCTGCTGCCGCTCTACACCGCGCTCGGTACCCGCCGGCACCGGGAGAAGGCCGAGTGGGACGAGGCGACGTTCGCCGCGGCGCTGGCCGACGCCGGCCTGGACGCCGACCTGGTCGGCGCGGCCTTCAGCACCGAGTTCGACGACGCGGTGCGGGCCAGCCACGGCGACGGCATCTCCCGCGTCGGAATGGACGTGGGCACCCCGGTCATCGCGGTCGGCGACACCGCGTTCTTCGGCCCGGTCGTCACGCCGGCGCCCACCGGCGAGGCCGCCGCCCGGCTGTGGGACGGCGTGCTGCTGGTCGCCGGCACGCCCGGCTTCTACGAGATCAAGCGGACCCGGGACGTCGGACCCCAGATCGACTGAGGCCGGCGGGCGTCGGGGCGGGCGGGCGGCTGGGCGGGCCGAGCGCGGGCCGGGCATCATCAGCGGCATGCGCGTCCACCTCGGCTCCGATCACGCCGGCTTCCACCTCAAGTCATCGCTCGTCGCCCGTCTGACCGAACTCGGCCATGTGCCCGTCGACCACGGTCCCGCCGACTACGACCCGGACGACGACTACCCGCCCTACGTCATCGCGGCCGCGGTGGCGGTGGCCGCCGAGCCGGGGACGCTCGGAATCGTGATCGGCGGGTCGGGCAACGGCGAGGCGATTGCCGCGAACAAGGTGGACGGGGTGCGCGCCGCGCTCGCCTGGAACGAGGAGACCGCGCGGCTGGGACGGCTGCACAACGACGCCAACGTCATCAGCATCGGCGCCCGACAGCACACCGTCCCCGAGGCGGTCGGTTTCGTCGAGGTCTTCCTGAGCACGCCGTTCAGCGGCGAGCAGCGCCACCGCCGCCGGATCGCGATGCTCACGGCCTACGAGCGCACCCGCACCCCGCCCACCCCTGAGGTCGGCGCCGAGCTCTGAGCGGGCCGCTCCCACCCGGCGCGGCCGGTCAGCCGGTCGTGGGCCGCCCGCCGGATTCCGGCCGGGCCCGACCACGCGCCGCGCCCTTCGCCGCCGTCTCCGCCGTCTCCGCTGTCTCCGCCGTCCCCGCGGCCTCCCGTCCCGGGGCGGGCTCCCGCGCTTCGGCGGTCTCCCGCCGCCCTCGCCCGGGCCGCCCGCGCTCCGTACGCCCCGGCCGCCCGGGCCCCCCGAGCACGGCGGGCAGCGGAGAGCGTTCCGGCGGCGGGCCGGGCCGCCGCCGGATGGTCAGCGTCCGGTCCGCCGCGGCCAGGTCCGCGTCGGTCGGGTGAGCGACATCCCGGGCCCGCATCGCGGCGTCCCGGCTCACCCTGGAGCGGCCGGAGCCGATCAGACCACGCAGACCGGACTCGCCGGGCTCCGCTCGCGGGCGACCGCGCTCGGTCGGGCGCGCGGCGGGTCGGCGGGGGCGGTCCTCGCCATCGGCCGCCGTCCCGTTCCCCGCCGTCCCGTTCCCCGCCGTCCCGTGCGCCGCCATGAGGCCTCCGCTTCGTGTCACCCGCCGTCACGCCGGCCGCCGCCGCGCGCGGCGGACCCGGGTTCGGACGCGGTCTCGAGCGTGACACGTGCGGCCGGCGGCGGCCGGTTCAAACCGCTGGCGCGCGCCGCCGAAGATCCGAACTGGCCCGCCGCCGGCGAACCGACTGAATAGCGCACCGATATCGGGCCGGTTTCGGCGGTTAGTGCGCTTATTCTCGGCGGTTCGGGCGATGGCGGTGGCCTCGATCACGGCTATCGCGCGGCTGGCCGACGGCCAAAACACAGGGAAACCAATGGGGCCAGCCGGCCGATGCCCCGTGACGATCCGCCAGCCACTGATCCCGTCCTCGCCCGGCCGGGCCGCGCACCCGCGCCGGCCGGCGAGGACAGCGAGGCCGGCGGCGCGGCGGGCCGGCGGCGCGGCGGGCCGGCGGCGCGGCGGGCCGGCGGCGCGGCGGGGCGGGGCGGGGCGGGCCAGCTTCGGGTCGGAAACCCGGCCGTGGGTGAATGACACCCGAAGTGTCCTGGTGAGGACACGCGATCTCCCACCGTGTGACGTGGCAATTTCAGAGAGTCATCGTGACAATCTGAAGGGAGCCCAGTCCGGCCCCCGCCTGCCCGGTCGGACGGTCGGGTGGATGGTCAATCGTGGGGGTGGTCGGCGAAGCGAACCATGCGGGGTGTAGGAAGTGGCCCATGCGTGGTACCGGCCACGGGCGTCACTGGCGATAGGGGTGCTGTTCAGTCGCGCGATCGGCTCGCATAACATGCCGGCCCGGGACAATTGGCCTATAGCCGACTGATCTTGACAACCTGATGAACACCCGTCGAAACTACAGCCCGTCCGCATGCAGGGGTGCAAACGCCGCGAATCGCCGCGGTGGCCCTCGTCAGGCGCGGGATCATTATGGGAGCGATCTTGGATCACGTGCCTGTCAGCATCGTCATCCCCGCCTACAACGAGGCGCGGCGGCTCCCTGCGTCGTTGCCGAGGCTGGTCGCGATGGCCCGGAAGCTCGCGGGCGCCGAGATCATCCTGGTGGACGACGGCAGCACCGACGGCACCGCCGAGCTGGCCCGCCGCCTGCTGCGTGAGCTGCCCAAGGCGCACGTCGTCCAGCTCCCCTGGAACTCGGGCAAGGGGACGGCGATCCGGGTCGGCGTGGCCATGGCCCGCGGCGAGGCGATCGTGTTCATGGACGCCGACATGGCCTCGGATGTGAACGACCTGCCGCTGCTGCTGAACGCCCTGTCCGACGCCGAGATAGCGCTCGGCTCCCGGCGTCTGGGCGACGGCGCGACCCGCAGCCACGGCCGGCGGATGGGCAGCTGGGCGTTCAACCAGGTCACCCGGACGCTGGCATCGCTGGACTTCGCCGATACCCAGTGCGGTTTCAAGGCGTTCCGCCACCGTGAGGCGAAGATGCTGTTCAGCCTGGCCCGCGCGACCGGTTTCGGGTTCGACGTCGAGGTGCTCTCCCTGGCCCGGGCCATGGGCCTGCGGGTAGTCGAGGTCCCGGTACGCTGGTCCGAGGTTGGTGGGGGGACATTCCGGGTGTCCCGCCACACACCCGCCATGCTGGTTGACGTGCTGCGGGCCCGTCGCCACCTGCGCCGGGTCAGCCCGACCCTCCCGCCGACGCTGTTGCCGACGCCCGAGGTCGTCGCCGAGTCTGCCCGCCGGGCCGTGACGGCCGGCGGGAGCGGGCGGGTCTACAGCCTGGGCACACCGTCGGCGACGCCGGCGCCGCTTCCGTCGACGATGCCGGGGGGCATGTCCGTGAGCAGGGAGACCGGTTCGCGCCGTGCTCCGCGCGAGGTTGTCTGAGCCCGGCACGCAGTTACTCGGTACTTACGCAGTTACTCGGTAGTACAGGGGGATCGGCGCGTTCGCTTGGCGAAGCGCCGTGGGGGCGGGCGCAGGGGTGGCTCGCTGGAGTGCTGACAGGAGGGTGAGTCATCGCTACCCAGGGGGGCGCGATAGTCACACCCGGCGGTGCCGGGGACAGTGGGGCGGATCAGGCACCGGCGTCGTCCGGGCGGGGAGCGGGGGCGGGGACGCTCGGCGAAAGTCCGGCCGGCGCGGCCGAGGCCGCGCCGGGCGACGCCGCGGTGGGTGCGTCAGCGGCGGACCAGACCGCGGCGGGTCCACCGGCGGCCGAGGGCGCGGCTGACGACACCAGCTCGGGCGAGCGCGGGTCTGACGCGCCCGGAACGCCGAAGCCGTCGCCGGGCAGCCGGCGGCCGGGGCCGCGGGTCCGGGTCCGGGTCCGGGTCCAGCATCGGAGCGGCATCGCCGCGCCGGTCATCCCGACGCCGGCTGACGCGGGAACGCCCGCCGCCGCCGAGATCGTGGCGGGCGAAGCCGACCGGGCCGCGGCCGAAGTGCCCGCGGCCGAACCGTCGGCGACGGAGCCCGCCGCGCCGCCGCCGGCCGAGCCGGAGCCGGCCGCGGTCGAGGAGCCCGCGACTGAAGTCCCGGATGACAGGCGCGCGAGCGAACGGCCGGCGGGAGCGCGGACGCCGGGACTGTGGATCGCCGTGGCGTCGGTCGGGTACGCGATCATGTGCCTCCTGCAGGCGCCGGGCCGATTAGTCGCCGACACCAAGCTGGACATCCCGCTGGAGCCGTGGCGGTTCATGAGCGCCGCCGCGCACCTGTGGACGTCCACGTCCGACTTCGGGCTGCTGCAGAACCAGTCCGTCGGCTACCTGTTCCCGATGGGGCCGTTCTTCCTGCTGGGGCATCTGCTGGGCGTACCGCCGTGGATCACCCAGCGGCTGTGGATGGCGCTGATACTGAGCGTAGCTACCTGGGGTGTCATCCGGCTGGCGGACACGCTGGGGATCGGCCGTCCGGCGGGCCGGGTCGTCGCCGGCGCGGTCTACGCGACGTCGCCGTTCATGCTGGGCAAGCTAGGCTCGAACTCCATCGCGCTCACCGCCGCCGCGATGCTGCCCTGGATGATCATTCCGCTGGCCCGCACGATCGCGATCGGGGGCGAGGCGGCCGCGGCGGCGCCGCGGTGGTCGCCCCGGCGGGGCGCCGCCCTGTCCGGGCTGGCCGTGTTCGCCACCGGCGGTGTCAACGCCAGCGTCACCATCGACGTCCTGGTCTGCCCGGCCATCTACCTGGTGCTCATCGGCACCAGCCGGAACGCCTGGAAGCTGCGTGCCTGGTGGCTGGCCGCGGTCGTCATGGCCACCGCCTGGTGGATCATCCCGCTGGGCCTGCAGAGCCAGTACGGCGTGAACTTCCTGCCGTTCACCGAGACCGCCACCATCACCACCTCGACCTCGTCGGTCGGGGAGGCGCTGCGCGGCGCCAGCGACTGGATGGCCTACCTCAGCCTGCCCAGCCCCTGGCTGCCGGCCGCGACCGAGTACGTCACGACCCCGCTGGTCGTCCTCGGCTCGGCGATCGTGGCCGCGATCGGACTGTGGGGCCTGGCCCGCCGCGACCTGCCGTCCCGGCGCTTCCTCGTCGTCTCACTGGCCGTCGGCCTGCTGGCCATCGGCGCCGCCTACCCGAACGGCCCGCACTCGCCGCTGGCCGGCACCGTCCGCGACCTGCTGACCAGCCCGTTCGGCTTCCTGCGCAACGTGTACAAGTTCCAGCCGGCGATGCGGCTGCCGCTGGCGCTCGGGGTCGCGCACGCGCTGTCCGGCCGGGCCCAGCCCGGCTGGTGGGCCGCCCGCGCACCCGCCCGGCCCGGGGGGTCGTGGCCGCGCGGCGCGCGGCGGCCGGGCTGGCCGCGCCGCCGCCCCGACGCGCTCGTCCGGCCCGGCCTCGGGCCGGTCGGCCGGCGGCCCGGCCTCGGGCCGGTCGGCCGGCTCGGGGCCGGCCTGCTGGCGGTGGCGGCCATCCTGGCCGGGATGACCCCGGTGCTCGCCGGCCGGATGACCCCGTCGGGCTCGTTCACCAACGTCCCGGACTACTGGGTGAAGGCCGCCGCCTACCTGGCCGCCCAGCCCTCGGCCGGCCGGACGCTCGTCCTGCCCGGCACCGCCTTCGGCGAGTACGACTGGGGCCGCCCGCTCGACGAGCCCATGCAGTGGCTGGCGGGCTCGCCGTGGGGGGAGCGCAGCCTCGTCCCACTCGGCGGCGTCGGCGTCACCCGCTGGCTGGACGGGGTCGAGCAGGCGCTGGCCCTCGGCGACGGCACGGGGCTGGCCACCGCGTTGGCCCGGGCCGACGTCGGCCAGCTGCTCGTCCGCAACGACCTGCAGAACAAGGACTGGGACGTCCCGCCGTCCACCGACCAGATCCACCGCGCCCTGGCCGGCTCCGGGCTGCGGGCGGCGGCGTCGTTCGGCCCGCGGGTCGCGGCCCGCTCGGCGGCCAAGGCCCGCCTCGTCCCGGCATTGCGCAATCCGTCCGAGACCGTGCCGGCCCTGGAGGTCTGGGAGGTGCCCGGAGGGGCCCGCGCGGTGACCGCCTACCCGGCGGCCAACGCGATGGTCGTCTCAGGCGGTTCGGAGGCGACGGTCCAGCTGGCCAACCAGGGCCTGCTCGACAACACCCGCGCCGTCGTGCTGGCCGGTGACCTCGCCGACAACCCGAACGGCCACCCGAACAGCAACCCCAACAGCGACCCGAACAGCGGCGCGGCCGGCCCGGGCGACGACCTGGACTCGGCCAGCAAGGCCGTGGTGAACGCCAACTCGGCCGTCGGCGCGTACCCGCCGGCCGCCGACGTGCTCGGCCCGGACTCCCAGTGGCTGGTCACCGACACCTACACCCGCCGGGACTACAACTTCGGCCTGGTGCACTCGTCCGCCTCCTATGTCCTGGCGGCCCGGCAGGCGGTGGCGGGCCAGACCACTCCGCCGGCCCAGTGGGTGGACCGGCCGACCGCCGGCCACCAGACGGTGGCGTACTACACTGCCAGCTTCGCCGACGGCCGGCCGGCGACCGGCCCGGTCGGGGTCAGCGCCTCCTCCTACGGCTTCCAGCTGGCGGCCGCGCCCGACCTTGCCCCGTACAACGTCCTCGACACCGACCCGGGCAGCGTCTGGCAGGCGGTCAAGCAGGCCGGCACCTCGGTCGGGCAGTGGATCCGCGTCGACGTCGGGCGCTCGGTCAGCGTCCAGTACCTGACGGTCGAGCCGCTGGACGAGACGCCGCTGCGCCCGGCCGTGCGGGCCCTGCGGGTCACCACCGCCACCGGGTCGGTAGTGACGCGGGTCAGCCCGGACGAGCGGCCCCAGCGCATCGCGGTGCCGCCGGGGCCGACGAGCTGGTTCCAGGTGTCCTTCGCCGAACTCGGGCGGCAGGACGCGTCGAACTTCCTCGGGCCGGGCCTGCGGACGCTCACCATCCCCGGGGTGAGCATCCAGCGGTCGCTGCGTGCCCCGGCCGACGAGAGCGAGTTCTTCTCCGCCGCTGGCTCCGGCCCGGTCGACTTCTCCTTCGCCCGCAACCGCTCGGACCCGTCGCTGCCGTTCAGCGGGGACGAGGAGCGCCAGCTCGTGCGCACCTTCGACGTCCCGAAGACGGAGGACGTCACTATCACCGGGACGGCCATTCCGATCAACGACCGGGACCGGCCGGAAACGCGGACCGGCCCGCTGCTGCTGCCCTGCGGCGCCGGGCCGACGGTCGTCATCGACGGCGTCCCGTACAGCTCGCAGGTCGGCGGCACCTACCAGGACATCGGCGCGGTCACGCCGATGGCGCTGACGGTCTGCGCCCCCTACGGCAAGATCAGGCTCGGTGCCGGCCGGCACACGATCGTCACCTGGCCGGCCCAGCAGCCGATGAGCGTGGGCGCGCTGACCCTGCGCGACACCGCCCGGCCGGCGGCGGCGACGCCCCGGACCACCACCGTCACCGCCTGGACGGCCGAGCGGCGCACCGTGACGATCGCCGCCGGCGCGCAGGCGTTCCTCGCGGTGCGGGAGAACGCCAACCCGGCCTGGACCGCCACCCTGGACGGGCACACGCTCCGCCCGATCCGCCTCGACGGCTGGCAGCAGGGCTGGATCGTGCCGGCCGGGGCCGGTGGCACCGTCGTGATCACGAACTCTCCCGGGCAGACCTACCGGCGTGACCTGGTGGTGGGCGCGGTGCTGGTCGCGCTCCTGCTGGCCGGCGCGTTCGTGCCGGCCCGGCGCCGCGCGGGCGCGGGCGAGGGCCGGGGCCCGGGCCCGGCGTGGCCAGCCCCGGCGCGCCGGCTGGGCGCGGCGGCGAGGCGGTCCGGGCTAACAGTGCTCGCGCCGGCCCGCCGGGGCGCCGCCGCGCTGCGCCGCCGGGCCGGCGCGGCGAGCGCCCGGCCGCGGGCCTGGGCACGCCGGCTGGGACGGGCACTGGGCCGCCGCGCGCCATGGTGGCCGGCCACCGCCGCCGGCGCGGTCCTGGTCGGCCTGGTGGCCGGCGTCGCCGGCCTGCTGGTGATCCCGCTGTCGTTCGTCGGGCGCCGCGCCCCCGCTGTCCTGTCCTGGCTGGGCGGCGCGGCGGTGGTCGGCTCCGGCCTCGGCGTCGCCCTCGCGGCGGACGCCCTGCCCGGCTCCCACCGCGGCGCCTTCGGCTGGATCGTCCAGCTGTGCGGGGCGATCGCCGTCAGCTGCGTCCTGGCCACGGCCTCGGTCCGCGCGGACGGCGGCGACGGCGGCACCGGCGGCGGCGCCGGCGGCGGCGGGCCCGAGCCGGGGACCCCGCGCGACCGGCCGCGGCGCCCGGAATACGGTAACGGTGACGAACCGGCCCCGCCGGAGCCGGTCGCGACCGTCCCGGCGACGCGGGCGGAGGCTGACGCCGGGCCCGCGGTCTCGGCGCCGGCCAGCGCCGCGCCCGTCAGCGCGGCACCGTCCGTCGGCGCTCCGTCCATCGGCGCTCCGGCCGCCGCGGCCGCGGCGGCGGGAACCGCGCTGGCGGTGGCGCCTCGGCCGGCCGAGGCGGACGCCGGCCAGCCGGTTGGCGCGACGGACGACAGCCCGGAGCACGGGCATCCCGGCACACGGGACTGATAGTCAGGAGGGTGACCCGGGTGTTCTCCGACGTCGGCGCGTCCGACGCGACCTTCACCGTGCCCGAGCCGGTGGCCGCGTACGCGGCGCCCCGGCCGTGGACGCTGCTGGAGGAGCTGATCTTCGCCTCCGACCGGCGGGACGCCCCGCTGACGGTGGGCACGGTGCTGCGGACCGACGGCCCGTTCCGGGAACGGGAGCTGCGGGCGGCCGTTGACGACGTGCTCCTGCGCCACCCGATGTGCCGGGCCCGGCTGCGCACCCACCCCGTCACCGGGCGGGAGTGGTACTTCCCAGAGGAGACGGGCGGCGAGGTCGTCGCCGTCCGCTCCGGCCGGGGCGACGCGGATCTGCGCGAGGCCGCCGCTGAGGCGTTCGCCCGCCCCTTCGACCTGCGGGTCGAAGGGCCCCTGCGGGTCGTACTCGTCCGCATGCCGGCCGGCGACGCGCTGGTCGTCGCGGCCCACCACGTCGCGATGGACGGGCAGAGCGTCGAGCTGGTGGCCCGGGGCATCCTGGAGGCCTACGCCGATCGGGTCGGCCGCCCAGCCGACGCCGCCGCCGACGTCTACCCGCCGGGTTCCGGCGTCGGCCCTGACCTGCTCGACGCGCCCGCCCCGGCCGAGACGCCCCCGGCCGGGGCGCTGGCCGCCGACGCCGCGATGCTGCGCCGCCGAGCCCCGTCCCGGCTGGCGCCGGCCCACTCTCCGGCGATGGGCGGTCCGCCGCGCTGGGCCGGCGACCTCGGCTGGCGGCTGGCGCCGCCGCGCCGGACCCGCTACGGCCTCTGGCACGGCGCGATCAGCCTGCCGCCCCGGCGCGCCACCGCCACCGCCACCGCCACCGGCGCCCGGCTCACCGTCAACGACGTGCTGATGGCCGCCGCGCACCTGGCCGTCGAGCGCTGGAACCGCGGCCAGGGGCGGGCCAGCGGCCCGATCCGCATCCGGATGCCGATCGACGTCCGCCCGGCCGGCCAGCCGCCGACCGTGGGCAACGCCACCGGCCAGGTCATCGTCTCGACCGAGGCGTCCGACCGGCTGGAGCGGGCCAGCCTGCTGGCGGCGATCACCCGCCAGACCCAGGCCGGCAAGTCCGGCGAGCCCCCGGCCGAGCCTGGCGCCACCGCCGGGGTGCTGGGCACGATCCCGTTCGCGCTGCGCGAGCCGCTGGTCCGGGCCGGGGTGGGCGTGAGCCGGCGGATCGTCATGCCCTCGCTGTGCCTGAGCAACCTGGGCCGGGTCATGCCGATGCCCCGCTCGGTCGAGGGACCGGCGGTGACCTCGGTGCACTTCGCGGCGTTCACCGGCATGCCGCAGGGCCTGACCATCGGCGTCGCCGGCTACGACGGGCTGCTTGACGTGACCTTCTGCTACCACCGGCGGCTGTTCGACGAGGTGACGGTCCGCGCGTTCGCGGACGTCTTCACCGCGGCGGCGCGTGAACTGGGCTGATCGCCGAGTCCGTTCCCGTCCCGGGCCCAGTCCCGGTTCCGCCGCGGGGGCCCGGGGCCGCCGCCCGGGTCGTGGCGACCAGCAGGTCGTCGCTGGAGGCCGGCCGGATCTCGAGCGGCTGCTCGACGCCGGCCCGGGCCAGCGCCAGGATGGCCCCCCGGCGGTCGGCGCCGTAGAGGACGGCGACTCCGCGCCCGCCGTCCCGGTAGACCAGGTCGGTGCGGCGCAGCCGGGGCAGCGGCGCCCCCGGCGCCAGCGGGAACTCGGCCCGGGTGGTGTCGGTGTCGAGCCGCCGCCGCTCACCGGCCCCGACTCGCCCGCCCTCGCCTCGGCCAGCCCCCGCGCCGCCGGCGCCAACCTGCCGCCCTCCGCGACCGGGGGCTCCGCCCATTCTCCCGGTCGCTTCGGGCGGGTGGCCGAGCCGGTCGATCTCGGCCGTCACGACCCGGGCCAGGATCTCGGCGCTGGCCTCCCAGGAGAACCCGGCCGCCCAGGCGTGCGCCCGGGACCGGACGATGCGGGCCCGCTCCGGGTCGGCCAGCTCGGTCAGCGCCATGTCGATCACCTGGCCGAAGTGTGTGGTCGAGTCGGCCAGCCAGCCGGTGTAGCCGTCGCGGACCGCGTCGCGCAGGCCCGGGACGCGGAAGGCCACGGCGGGCACGCCGTAGGCGTTCGCCTCCAGCACCGACAGGCCCCAGCCCTCCCCGTGCGAGGGGTTGACGGTGAGCGTCGCCCCGGCCAGCAGCCGGTCGCGCTCGGTGTTCGGGGCGAACCCGTGCCAGCGCACCACGTCCGGGCCGAGGCCGAGCACCCTCGCCCGGCCGCGCAGCGCCTCGCCCTCCGGGCCGTCGCCGACGACGTCGACGCGAAGCCCCGGATGGCGGGCCAGCAGCTCCGGCAACGCCTCGAGCAGCAGGTGCAGCCGCTTGTGCGGGACAAGCCGGCCGACGCAGACGATCGTCGGCGGCCCGGGCGGCGCCGCGCCCGGCCCCGCGAGCACCGAGGCCGGCATCGTGACCCCGTTCGGGCACAGGTAGCGCGGCCCGCGCAGCCCCAGCACCTCGCGGGCCTCGTCCCGGGTCGAGGGGGAGACGACCACGACCGGGCGGCGGCGGTAGACCCAGCGGCTGCCCGGCGTCTCCAGGAGCGCGCCGATCCGGGCTACCGGGGCCGGGAAGTACAGCGGGAACTGCTTCTGGTGGACGTGGTGGAGCACCTGGACGACCGGCAGCGAGGCCGGGACGGCCAGCGGGCTGAAGAACGGGATGCCGTTCTGGCAGTCGACGACCGCGTCGACGCGGTGGCGGGCCCGGGCCAGGCGGGCCAGCGCCGTCGGGTACACGCCGAGCGTGCCACCGCCGCGGTGGATCTCCACCCCCCGGGCGACCTCCCGCTCCGGGGCGCCGCCCGACCGCGCGGTGAACAGCGTGACCTGGACGCCGGCGGCGGCGAAGCGCTCGGCGATCGACTGGCAGTACAGTTCGGCCCCGCCGCCCTGGGGGTGGTCGAGGTCGCGCCAGTTCAGGAAGGCAACGTGCCGGCCGCGCAGCGCGTCCAACCACTGACCGACGGCCTGGCCCTCCGTTGGTCGGCCGTCCGCGCGCTGGCCGTCGGCGCGCTGGCCGTCGGCCGGGCCGGCACCCGCTCCCGCCGGCCGGCCCGTCTGGATCAGCTGCTCTGGCGAACCCACCAACCGTCTCCCTCGTCCTGGGCGTCCCGCTCGCGACGATGGTGCCAGACGGCCGGCGGGACGGTGTCCGGGTGCCGGTTCGGAGGTGTTGGCGGGGCAACCGCTCCGATCCGCCCTACGGTGGTCGGGCTGGCGCGGGGATCGGCCCGGCGGCCGCGTCGGTGGCAGTCGCTACAGTTTGAGCAGTCACAGACCGGCCGCGCGCCGGGCCGGTCGGACCTCGAGACGAGCATCGGCGAGACGAGCATCGGAGATGGCGAACGTGCGTAAGGGGCTCGCGGGGCAGCTACTCGCCGGTCCCGGGTCGCTGGCGATCGCCGGGGTGGCTGTCAACGGCGGCAACCTGCTGGCCAACCTCTTCCTCGCCCGGGCACTGAACGAGAGCGACTACGGCGCCGTCGTCGTCCAGATCAACATCTTCCTGATCCTGTCCATGGCGGGCTCGGCGCTGCAGGTCGCCGTGGTCCAGCGGGAAACCTCCGTCACCGCCGACACCCGCCGGGAACGCTCCTGGTGGATCCGGCGGCTACGGGGGCTGGCCGCCGTCACCGTCGCCGTCTCCTGCGGCCTGGCCGTCGCGGTCAGCGACCCGCTCGCCTCGGTGATCCACTACCACCACGCGGTGGCGCTGGCCGAGGTCGTGGTGGCGGCGGCCGTGTGGGCGTCGCTGTCGATCGAACGCGGGCTGCTGCAGGCCCGGGCCGCCTACGACGCCCTGGCCAAGAACCTCGTCATCGAGGCCCTGGCCCGGATCGGGTTCATGGTCGGCCTGGCCCTGGCCGGCCTGGGCGTGGCCGGCGCCGGGGTCGGGGTGCTGGCCGGGGTGCTGCTGGCGACCGAGCACGCCCGCCGCGAGTCCGGGAAGGCGCCCGGGACGGTGAGCCGGCCGGCCGCCCGGCCGGCGCGGGCGCTGCCGGTCGACGCCACCGGGCCGCTGCTGATCATCCGGGGCACGCCGACCCGGACCCGGCACGCGATCACCCACGACACGATGACCGCGCTCGGCGCGCTCGTCCCGCTCGCCCTGTTACAGAACATGGACGTGGTGATCGTCGGGCGGCTCAACGCGGCCCACGTCGGGTCCTACGCGGCGATCTCGACCGCCTGCAAGGTGCCGGTCTTCATCGGGCTCGCGGTGGCGAACTTCCTGCTGCCCGAGGCGGCCCGCCTGCACCGGCAGGGGGAGCGTGCGACCAAGGCGCTGATGTCGGCGGTCGGCTGGGTGGTCGCGCCGGGCCTGCTGCTGGTCGTGATCGGCCTGCTGGACGCCAAGGCGCTGCTCAAGCTGGTGTTCGGGCCCCGGCTGACCGGCGCGTCCGGTGAGCTGTGGGTGCTGGCGCTGGCAATGACCTGCCTGGCCATCACCCTGCTGTTCACCAACTACCTGCTCGGCGCGGGGGTGCGGCGCATCGTCGCCGTCCTCATCGTCGGCACCGTGCTGACCGTGGGTGGGCTGATCGCGGCCAACGGCGGTCTGTGGCGCACGGTCGTGATCGGGCTCGTCTGCCAGGCCCTGACCGCGGCGGGCGCCGGCCTGATGATGCTGCGGGCGACCGCGGCCGGCATGAAGGTCGGCTCCCAGGCCGAGCCCTCGACGCCCTGGTCGGCCGTCCCGGAGCCCGAGCCGGCCGGTTCGAGGGCCGCGCGCCGGCCCGCCCAACCGGCCGGCCCTGACCAACCGGCCCGCCTAGCCCCGCCGGCCCGCCCAACCCCGCCGGCCCGGCCAGCCCCGCCGGCCCGGCCGAGCTGGTCGCCCACGCCGCCGCCGCCCGCCCCGGCCGCCCGTCCCGGGTCGTCGGTGCCCGGCCGGCCGGCGCCGCGTCCCGGGCCGCCGCGGGGCCTGTCCTCCCCACTGGCGCCGGACGCCGCCGGCGCGGGCAGTACTCCCGGCGGCCCCCGCCCCGACGACCGTCCCGACGACACCGCCCCCATCGCGCTGCCGCGCCCGCCCGGGCCGGGTTCCCCGCCCGGCGGCGACCAGCCCGGCCGCCCGCACGGCCGGTTGACCGGCTTCCGCGGGCGTTCGGTCCCGGGCTGAGCGGGACGTTCGCCGCTTGCGGAGGCGACAAAATTCCGACCACTCCGTCTCGTGACCACACCAGGTCCAGCAAACTGGGCACATGCGACGTGCCGGCGCTGTCCCTCCCGCCGACCCTGTCCCTCCCGCCGACCCTGTCCCTCCCGCCGACCCTGTCCCTCCCGCCGACCCTCTCCCTCCCCCC
>Ga0207703_10000261_pt1 | contig 59090 bp, 79 predicted proteins | sample KBSSwiS12_FD_184304 | JGI IMG/M metagenome (GOLD analysis project Ga0207703, IMG submission 184304) | Switchgrass rhizosphere microbial communities from Kellogg Biological Station, Michigan, USA - KBS Switchgrass S1-2 (SPAdes) (version 2) | ecosystem: Host-associated > Plants > Roots >... | reverse complement strand
AAGGCCGAAAACCCAAGCGTGTTTCTGTCCAAGGCTGACCTTGGCGGGAAAACATGCAAACCGGGCGATACGCTGACGCTTAAGGTCGTGGACGTGGATCAGGAAACAGGCGATGTGCAGGCTGAGCTTTCCGCTGATAGCGGATACGGCGACCGCCCTGTTCCTTTTCACGAACGCGAGCTAGACGCAGCGATGGGACCGGAAAAGGAGGCGATGTAACATGGCTGGACAAGTTGAAGGTTGCGACCTGAATTTACTCAAACGTGATGCCGCGTGCATCAGTTTACAATGTCTAGGCGAACCAGATTGGGATGCGATTGATATAGTCGCTCGAATCGGTTCGCTTGCAGCGTTGGGCGGCACCGACTACTCGGATGATCCCACGCAACTCGACGCTGACGCAGCGGCGTGGACTTCGCTGAACCCGGATGAAATCAAGCCGCTCTTTACGTATCTGGAAATCCAGGAGGCGCTTGGTGCCGGGGCTACATTCGGTGGCGACAGCAGCATCCAGAACTTGCGCACGCTGGCCTCATGCTACCGGTGCATGGGCAAGAAACGGCGCGAGGGAATCCTGCTGTTCCTCAAGTGCCAGATTGCGAGCGAAGCAACGGTTTAACGGATTCGCTAACTGTGAGGTTAGCGGTTGTGGGTCAGTGGGGTGGGATCGTCGCGGATCCCATCCCGCTAACATTGAAACACTATGCCAGCCAATTCTTGCGAACTTTCGGACTTGATGGAGAACGCCACATGCTACGCCAGTTGTATGAGCGATCAGATGCTGGATGCGGTCATTCTTTATTTGCTGTGCCAGTGGTCCAACACGCCTTGATTTTATGCCTTCATGCCTTCCAAATGATTTAACTGAAGCTGCCAAGGGTTATCAGGGCATATCCCCGGCAATGCTGGAAGCGGTAAAGGTGTACCTCTTGGCCCAGATCGCGGGGCTTGGAAGCTCAACGCCTGACGAACTTACCGCATTGGCCAAATGCTATGCCCGCATTTCCCCAACCATGCTCAAAGGCATGGAAGTAGCATTGCTCTGTACGGCTACTGGTGGGGTTCCTCCATGTCCGGGTGGCGGCGGTGGTGGCGGCTCGGTTCTTTCTGGTTCTTTTTCGGAACTCACACTTAATAACGGTTCGGCAACTGGAAGCCTAGACCTCGGTGCGGTCAGTTCTGTTTCAAACCTGATTATCAATGGTTCTGGATGGTCATCAATCGATCTGTCAGGGCTTACTGGTGGAGACATTCAGGTGGAAGCCAATCCATCTTTGGCAAGCCTTGATTTGAGTTCATTTGCAAACGGAGGCACTGTAAAGCTTGGGGGATCTACTGGAGCTGGCACCTCCAATCCCGCCCTTGCAAATCTGGATCTGTCCTCATTTCAAAGCGCCTCTGGAAACGTGTTTATCCAGTACGACGCCTTCACTTCGCTGATTCTTGATGCGCTGACATCGGCAGGTGGTCTTTATGCGACCCAAAATCCCTCAATGGCTACCTTCAGCGCACAAGCACTGACGACCATTACCAACGAAGCCATTGGTTTGAATTTCAATCCATCCTTGGCCAGCGTTGACCTTCGTTCGTTTGTCTCGTTTGGCGATCCGAGTCAAAGTTGGAAAACTATCTATTTGGATAATTGCCCCAATCTAGTCAGCGTTAGGTTGGACGCTTTCATTCCAGACAATGGGAAAGATTTAAACGCGAGCGGAGCAAAACTAGACGTGGCTTCAGTGGATCAAATCCTAGCCCGTCACGTAGCAAATGCCGGATACGTTTCTGGGACCATTACACTAAGTGGTGGAACCAGCGCGGCTCCAACCGGCCAAGGAATTTTGGACAAGGCGACACTCATTGGCAGGGGCGTGACCGTAAACACCAACTAACCCATGGCCTGCACACCATCAGACGCAGCCGCGAACGGAAGATGCTTTTGCTTATCAGACGAGGTTGCTGATGCGATAGCCGTGTACCTGCTCTGTTTGTGGGCTGGAGGAACTGTCCCTTAAGCCATGGCCCAATGTTTACCAGACGAACTCTTAGAGTCTGCCCGATGCTTTGCTTGCTTGGGCGAGAAATCGTTGCAAGTGGTCATAGCCTCGTTGCTCTGCCAAATCATTCAAGCCTCTAATCCTATGGCATCCTGTGACGCGGCCACATTGCTGAACGATGGAAGGTGCTTCGCGTGCTTGTCCACGCAGCAGATGATGATGATTCAGACTCAGTTGCTTTGCGAAGTGCTGAACGGTGGAGGCACCGGGGCTACGTGCTTAATCTGCGGTGATTCTCCACCAGTTGATCCTGCCCCGTGCGATTGCAGTATCTACTACACGAAGTCTCCCAATGCTGGCGTATGGATTTGGAGTGGGTCAGCGTGGGAAGCAATCATAGCCCCTGGCCCATGAAGCGACTCAAGCGAGCATGGATGATGCTGAAAGACCCGGAGTTTTACGAACGGGTTGTGATGGATTCTGAAAACAAGATCCAATCACTGCAAGCCGATCTGTTCAAGGCGCAAGTGGAGTTGACTGTGTACAAAGAAAAGCTTGAGCATGAAATAATCGAGCACCACAAGGCCAAGAACCAAACCCACAAGCTTTGGAATTTCATCGCGTTAAGAAGTCGCGTGGACGTGGAAGCACCAGAAGGTTCGGCTCGGGCAGTTCTCCAAGCAATGGAACAGAGATGAGATTTTTAGGAATAACTTTGCTCTGCCTCTTGGCGTGGACTGGATACAGCCAGCCTTTCGTGCGGAATTTCTTCGATACCAATGCTGCCCCAATCGTGGACGTGTTGGCTGGTAGCAACTCCACGGTACAAGCAACTACAGCATCTCAGGCTCGACATTTCACGGTCAACGGAAAGACAGACACCAACGTAGTCAACATCCTGATCGCGTCTGGAACCAGCGGCCAAACCAATGTGACCCAGGCCACGGTTTACTCCAATGCTGTAATCACCACGAACATCAGTGGTGGTGTTACGCTGTACTCCATCGGCGCACTTACAGATACGAATGTGGTTAATATCCTAGCGGCGTATCAGGCTCAGGCAGCAACTAATTCACTTAACCTGCCATTGAGCCGAATCACTCAATCTGGTGCAGTATCTGGTCAGGTTCCAGAGTGGAACGGTTCGTCATGGGTGCCATCAGATGTTCAAGGTGTCACCATTCCTAATACGCTAACCAAAACCAACTTCGTTTTGAATACGGTCTACACAAACACAAGCGGATCCATGGAGCTGTTGAGTTCTAGCGTTTCACTTTTAACGGCTGGTGTAAACGGAAGCGCTTCATTGGACCTTATGGCAGACCAAAGTGGAGGAACATCTTTTGCCTTACTTGGTCGTGTGGGGGTGAATACTTTTATAACTGGTCTGGCTCAGAATTTCACCAATACTATTTATGGAGCCGTCTCGAATGCCGCAACTTACTATTTTACCAATTCGAGTAGTGGTGCCGGCGATTCCTCTTTGATCGTAAGTGGTACCGGAACCATAGTGATACTGAGTGATGGAGCAGCTGCTGGAGTCGCTAGCCTTGGAGGAAATAACATTTTCACTGGAACCAATCAGTTCAGTGGAGGTACAATGCTGTGGGGCGATGCGAATAAGACCAATGGAACTTGGATTTCTTCCTTTGGGGAGGTGGTGAGTAATGCCTTGGGCAGCGTGACGATCTCGGGCGGTAATGTGAAGGCTGGCGGTTTTGTCAGTGCCTCAAGTATCACCAATACGGGGCTGACAAGCGCAAAACTTTTAGGCACCGACTCCAACGGCAAAATCATAACTGGCACGGACGGCTCTGGCCTTACCAGCCTTTTGACTTCTGCGGTTACAAACGCTCTGCCCACGATTCTCACGAACGCCACCAGCGCGGCGCAGAACATGCCGACTAATCAGCCGGTGATTTCGTGGACCAATGCAACCGGCTACGGCTACGGCACCACGAACACGATCTATGTGACGAACATCACGGGCGGCGGGTCTACTCGGATTTATGGGGATTCGATCCTTAGCACCAATGCGGGGACTGGGCGCGGGATACTCAGCACAAACGGCAACATGTTTTGGTCAACTGATGGGGGTGGCGACATTGGCGCAAGCGGGGCAACACGGCCAAACAATATTTACGCTAAGGCGGGCGTTACCTCTCCGGGGTACGATTCTTCCAGCGCGCTTGCCGTCGCCAAGGCCCAGGCCGTCAATGTGTTTGCGTGGGACAAGAACCAGCCCGGAATATATGGGGCCACCGCGGACGCCCAAGACCTGGGGACGGCAACTGTTTTTTGGCGGAACCTTTATGTCGGAACGGCGGCAGTTAAGGGCACTGTAACCGCCACCAACGGCTTCTATTTTCCGCAGGGCACCAACACCGCCCCAACCGCCGCGAACATTGGCGGCACTGTCGGCAGCGTCACGAATCACCTGATGAAAAACGTGGGCGGTGTGCTGATCGATTACTGGTCGGACGGCACAACGCTTTGGTCTAAGGTATTAGCACCATGAAATCACTCTCAGCATTATTCCTATTCGTAGCCCTGACCTGTTCAGCGGTTAACCCGCACGTGTCCGGCAAGCTCTTGGTTAAGTTCAAGGATGGCACGTCGCAAGGAACCATCCATGGAAAGTACGCAACACACTCAGCTTCAGAGAATGGACACAACCACAATACAGGTTGGCGCTTGATCAGCGTAACGGAGAACGACTCCACGAACATTCTGAATACGTTATTAGCTGACGCTGACGTTGAATCGGCGCAGTTCAACTACGTTTATACAAACCAGTTTGTGCCAAACGATACCTACATTGCGAACGGGTTCATGTGGCACCTGACGAACATCAATGCGTTCAGTGCGTGGAACGTGAGCAAGGGGTCTACCAATGTGGTCATCGCGGTTGTGGATACTGGCGTAGACGAAAGCCATCCAGATTTCCTTGGGCAATTCGTAGCTGGAACCAATGCCTATGACGGTGGTTTCAACACAATGGATGTGAACGGCCATGGAACCTACATCGCTGGCGAGATGGTTGCCCTGCTGAATAACAACGCCTACGGGGCTGGTGTTGCTGGTGCGTGTAAGGTCATGCCTATTCGCGTAGCCGATTCCTTTGGCAGCACTGAGACGTGGATGATCGCCAACGGGGTTATCTATGCCGCTGACCATGGATGCCGCGTAGCAAACGTAAGCTTCATGGCGAGCGGTGACGGTGCGCTAAGCGCGGCGGCGAATTACCTCCGCAGCAAAGGGGGATTGTTTGTGTGCGCGGCAGGAAATGGAAGCAGCTTAGATCCTGTTGCCGATGACGTGAATATGGTGGACGTGGCCGGGATAGGTCTAGATGGTTTGCATTGGCCGCGCTCAAACTTTGGTCCGCCCATCGACATTGCGGCACCGTCTGAGCAGATAACCAGCTTGGCCATGTGGTCTTTGGGGTTCCCGAGGTCCAGCAGCGACGGAACCAGCTTTGCCTGTCCGTTAGTGGCCGCAACCGCAGCCTTGATGTGGTCTGCCAATCCGGCGCTCACCCCAGATCAAATTCAAAGCTTGCTGAAATCTTCAGCAACGGATTTAGGCACGGCTGGATGGGATCAATACTACGGATGGGGTTCATTGAACTCCGGCGCGGCCTTGGTGGCAGCAACGAACACAACTCCAGCGGCACCGCCGCAGCCTATCATTCCAACGAATCGCGTGATTACTTGGATTCCTGGCATTCCGGGTGGGATTCCAAACAGGACGATAATCGCTTCCAGCCTTACATCGGCCTCCAGCACAGCAGCCATTCAATCCGCACTGAATACCTGTCCGTCCAATCGGGTTGTGCTTCTGGCTGGTGGAACCTATGTGCTTACTGGACCACTGACCATTCCTTCAGGCGTTACCCTGAGAGGAACCGGAACCAACACGGTTCTTTATCTGAACACTCCAGGGACACCGCAACCGGCAATCAAGTTCAACGGTGGGGCGACGTTTGGACGATGCTCTCCTTCTGGCGACATTTCAATTAACGAAGCCAGTACCACACTCGATCCTGCCTGTGTGGCATTCGACAAATCCCAATTCACGGTTGGAACCCTGATGGTTATTTCCGATGTGGTTGGGCAAACCTTGCACACGGGGGAGAATGACGGATGCCCTTGGTGTGGCGTGGCAACTGGTCAAGGCCGCTGGATGTCCCAGATCGTGACCATTACCAATCGGAGTGGTGACAAGATCTATTTTGATCGCGGGGCATATCAAACATGGCCACTGTCTCTGTCTACCGTAGTGGACACCATCGTAAACCAAGTGAACTACGCTGGGCTGGAGAATCTTCGTATTGTGATAGGTCATCCCGATTCGGTGAGTGGTGGCGCAATCGAAATGCAGGGTGGATATCGGTGCTGGGTTAAGCATGTCGAAGTGCAGAATGCCACCAAGAGTTCCATCTGGGTCAAGTTCTGCAAGGAATGCGAGATCCGCGAGTGCGTGATAAACTATCCGCAGTACACATCGAGTGGAGCGGGATACGGAATCCATCTCTACGGTCCAAACTCCGACAATTTGATTGAGGACAACGCCCTATGGGGTTGCCGCCATTCCCTGGTTCATGAGGGCGGTGGCTCGGGTAACGTGTGGGGATACAACTTGAGCAAGGAAGCACAATCCACCGACTCGGTTGGGTTTGTGTACAACGATATCATTACCCACGGTGCTCACCCTTTCTTCAATCTCTATGAAGGCAACAAGGCGCACAAGCTGAGCTTTGACTACGTGCATGGATCCTCGGGTTACAACACGGCCTATCGCAACCATCTCACCGCTGGAACCGAGACCTCCATCTACAACTACACTTCGGCGCATTGGTGCATCAGCGATGAACCAACCAACCATTTTGAAAACTTCGTTGGCAACGTTTTGGGCACGCAAGCGATCACGAACCTCACCGGGAACGCTTACAACTTCGCGGCGGGTGTTGGCGACGGGTTTATCTACAAGATGGGAATTATGGGTGAGGGTGGAACCGTGGTAACGGACACCAACTCAGCGTGGACCTCCTATCGGCATGGCAACTACGATTACGTGACAGACTCCACCATTTGGGCTACCACGAATGATAACCATACGCTGCCTACTTCACTCTACCTGAGTGGAAAACCCTCATGGTGGGGTGCACTCGCATGGCCACCGATTGGCTCAGACCTTAGCCCACGGGTGTCTGCCATCCCTGCCGAATCGTTTATTCCATCAGCAGCATTCACAACGAACAGCCCGACCACGAACACGGCTCCGACATTGCCCGTCATCGCCAACCAGACAGTGAACGAGCAAACCCTGTTCACCATCGCAGACACGGCCACGGATGCTGAAGGTGCCGTTACCTATCAGTTGCTCATATCACCGACCGGGTTATCCATCAGTAGCTCGGGAATCATTTCGTGGACTCCTACGGAAGCTCAAGGATCTGGCGCTTACGTGGTCAAGGTCAAGGCCACGGATGACGGAGGGTTGTCAGCCACCAACAATTTCACGGTTACCGTGAATGAAGTTAATCGGCCTCCGGTTTTGAATCCAATTCTGGACAAGATCGCGCTCACGAATGTTTTGCTGACGATAAACAATCAAGCCACCGACCCGGATATCCCAGCTAATCCATTGGTCTATCAGTTGGTTAATCCGCCCACGAATTGCATCATAAACGCGAACGGAACCATCACCTGGACGCCATCAGCAAGTCAGCTTGGCGCTCACTCGATTAAGACGATAGTAAATGACTCCCAGTCACCAGCACTTACAGCGACCAATGCATTTACGGTGACGGTAACTGGCAGTTCGACAACCAAGGGGCATCAAAAGATCAGACCCCACGCTGGAAACTCATCGGTAAACACGGGGGTAATCAAATAAAAACTAACCAACATGAACGAAGAACAGCAGGAAGCAGCACGGGTCCTAGGCGGTTCATCACCAATTCAAGTTCGGTTTGTTGGTTGGCTGGTTGTGACATGCGCGGTTGGATTCGGTGGCTGGATATGGTGGGCAGCTTCGATGAGCACCAAGCTCGATGTGGTGATTAGCAACCAAGCATCGCAGATGGCGGCTACGCGGGCCGTGGTAGAGGATGTGTCGCGCCTGAAAGAGTGGAGGGCGCAGATAGATACCATAGGAAGTCCAGCGGTAGTGAAGCGATTGGATGAACTCGAAAAAGAGTACCGAGAGATAGCTAATCAATTTGAGATTCACAAGCTAAGTAAACCCTGAACCAAGAAAGGAACACAAATGAACCTATCAAATTACAAAACGACCCTTGGCGGTGCGCTAAGTGCGCTCGGGAAAACGCTCATGGGTGTTGGGATTGTTCCGCAACTTGGCGGAACTCCAAGCAAGTTCCTGACTGGGTGTGCGGCGCTCGGGTTCCTGCTTGATGCTGTTGGTGGATTCTTTGCCCACTTGTTCTCCGCTGATGCAAAGACCCTACAGAGCCTCGCCAATGTCGTGAGCGACACTGGCACGTCTGAAGTGAAAGCCGCCATGGTGGACAAGGGTATACCAGTTACAGACAAATAAACGAAAGGATACAAAGTGAGCATCGGATTAATCTTCTGGGTAATCATGCTGATCGGGCTGATCTTCGGTCTGTATCAGAATCGCACCGCTCCGTTGGTTTGGGCGGGAAACAATCTGGTCCTGTGGATTCTGCTGGCTCTCTTGGGCTGGCAGGTATTCGGGCCAGCGATTCACAAGTGAGATCGTTCATGGAAAAAATCATGCACTGGTGGCGCGGGTCACACCATGGGCATGCGACAAAACAAGACCTGGACCGAATGGAGAAACGAATTATGGCAACAGCAAAAGAGTTAGCGGATAGAATCACGACACTGACGACCAGCGTGGGTGCGATTGGGGATCAGTTGGCCAAGGCCAAATCCGAGATCGACAAAGAAATTCAGGACCTCAAGGATGCGGTGGCTGGAGGCGATCTCTCCGCCATCGAGACGGCTGTAACCGATCTCGAAACCGCAGTTGGCAAGGTCACCCCGGTAAGCCAAGCCCTTGACGACCTGAACCCCGACGTTACCCCGCCGCCTACTCCCTAATCTATGAAGAAACTAACACTCCCCATCGTGGCTGTGCTCTTGATGCTCACGGCCTGTTCTACGCTCTACACGGGCGTTGTCACCATCACCAGCGTTGTAGACTCTGGCATGAAAGAATACGCGGCTCTCCAAGTCGCGGGAAAGACCACACCAGCCCTGGATGCCAAGGTGAAGAACGGTCACGACCGCTACCGCATGGCTGCTTCAGCGGCTCAGACCGCTCTGATTGCCTACAAAGCGAGCGGGGATAACGCACAGTGGATTGCTGCGTTACAAGCGGTGCGAGCGGCAGCGGATGAGATCATCCAGCTAATCGTGCCCCTGGTCACACCAGAGAAGGCAACCACGCTTCAAAACAACTTAGCCAAGGCTAAAACGATATGACACTCACACCTGAACTGATTTTGGCCCTGGTCCAATTCGGAACCAAGTTCGGCTTAGACGCAGCCTTGGCCATCGCTCAACTGTTCAAAGGTGGGAAAACCATCGACGATGCGATTGCAGCATTGGAACTTGCCAAAACCAAGACCTACGAACAGTACATCGCAGAAGCCAAAGCAGCGGCGGCTGCGGCAGTGGCTACGCCACCTCCAGCGCCTTAAACCTTCCACCGCTCTCACATTTCGGGCATGGGCACCTCTCGCACGGGTGCCCTTTTGCTTAAATCAGGCAGGCGGGGTGATCGTATTGCCTGCCGCGCCAAGCCTGAACGGCTTCCCATCCAAGATTGTTGCACGACATTTCTCCCGCCTTGTCGCCCCCGTAGCCAAGCACATGACCAAACTCATGTGCAAATAGGTAGCAGATCGTTTCCGCATTCCCCCAGAGGAGGTGCCATGGCTGGTCCTTTTTGTACCTAGGATCTTGTCGCTCTGAGATAGGCAGCTTGTGATTGATCCAGCATTTGATCTTGCCCCTCCCACCCCGACCGTAAGCATGGCCGTACCACCTTCCGCTGATTTCGGTGTTGCCAAGACTCACCGATACTTTCCACGGCAATCCGAAATGCTTTGCCCTAGCCTTGACGAACTCCCAAGCAAAAACAGCAGGAGTCAGATCGTGTTTCACGGCAGGCTGGACTTTCCAATTCCTGGGCAGTTTCACAGAATCTCCTTTCTCGCCTTGCGCCTAGCATCGCCCAATCCATAGCCCTCTTTGCGGAGTGCCTTCACACGCACATTGATCCTGTTAGTGGTGATGAGCACGGCTTGTCGGAATGCTTCGGTTGTGGTGATTCGATACTCCGCTCGCTTGCGTGGTTCCTTGAATCCGATCTCGCCGTGCGGATATATGATCAGCACGACCTCGCCACGCCTGCACCAAGATGACGGGCAGAGAACTTTGCGTTTGAGTGGTCCGTTACCTTTGCGGCGTGGTGCCTCTCGCTTGCCTTCTTTGACCTCTTGCCAGAAGGCTTTCATTTGTTCGCTCTTATTCATTTTTAGTTTTGAGTTTCGGTGGCTGAGTAATTTCAACCATGAACTATTTTACCAAACGTGATTTCCCAAAACTCGAATAACAGTGAGGCGAGAGCGAGATCAGCCCGTGTTTACCGAGGTGAAAATAAACTGTTGACTCGATTTCCGATAACCGTTTGGCAATGGATCACTCAGTTGGATTGTGCAAGTGGCTCACATTCAGGATTACAAACACGCAAACCGGAACGAACTTAAAAAGGAACAAGAACCAAACTGAAACAGAAGGAACCCCCCAAAGGAGAAGTAGGCCAGCCCTGTGACGCTTCATGTGTGAATTGTCGGCCATAAGAAAAGCAGAAAAGGAAAAACCGTTATCCTCTGCATGTGCTGCGTACCCCCTTCAGCTTCAGAGGCAGTAGCTCCGAGGTTGCTTACTTCTCAGATCAACGCAGCACAGGCAAAGGACAATCGTTTTACCTTTTGTTGGATAGTGGATCAGGTGCTCGCTATCGGCCTGACCCCGCATCCCTAACAGCAGCATCACCCAAAGGTGAGCCGCCCATGTTTCGGCTAACCTATGACGTGACGCCGTGTACGAAAACGATCCGCCCCTGTTATCAGCAAGGGCGGGGGTGCACACGGAGGATGACTCGATGTGCGGTTTTTTTCGACACGGCTGGTCGAAATCTGATTCAACGCATGCCGTGTCACGCTCTGATAAAGCATGACACGACTGTAAAACCTTGGGACTCATTTCGTCAAGGCAGTACTTCCTGTTCCTGCCAAGTTCCATTCTCCTTCCAGACTAGGAACCATTTGATCCAAGTGTAGGTCGTAGCGGCCATCTTGAGATTTTCAAACCCACCCCTGAAAGCGTGCGGCCCTTTCACTTCGTAGGCGCTTATAGTTGCGGGTTTGCGCACTACAAAGTCAGGCTTGTACCACAATCCATTGGCTAGTTTGAACCGCATTGCTTGGGACATGACGAACCATGCTTCATCTCGCGGTGCCGATAATCCAAAGTTTAGCCACTCCGCTTCCAGTTTGTTCATTAACGGCTTTGTATCCTGCCTGATCCGCTTTGCCGGGCGGGGAGATTGGGCTTGGGCAGCAGGATCAGCCCCACGCTTCGGCTTTGAATACGAGCCATCCGGGTTCAGCACAAACCCCTTCGCAGCAAAGTCTATGTTCATGGCTGTACTGTTTCAAAGCCGTGCTTGGCTAAAAACGCGTTCAATACCTTGATGTCCCCGGTGGAAAGGATTGGATCGAATAGTGCAAAAGTCCTCATCTGGTTTTCGGCAAGTTCCCAGCCCTCTCCGCTGGGCCACGGATTCTCAATGCCTATCAGCCTCATTAGGGCAGCAAGCGTAGCGCCCGATGGATTCTCTCGTATCCCCAGCCAGTTAGCCATGATCCAATTTATATCCCGCTCGGTTGATTTGCGCTTCTCTCGCTCAAACTTTATGCGCTCGATCTCGGCTTCTCCTCCGTGCCTCAAAAAGGTTAATTGGGTTTCGCCATACCAAGATACCTCGTTACCATCTCGGCAAAACATTAACGTGTAATCCTTGGCATTATCCCCGCCGTACTGGTCACGATAACTGCCCATCACAACCGCCTCTAGATCGTTCTCGAAATGCGCCATGCTTGGCCCAAGATCCTTGGCTATGTGGACGACATCACCCCGCTTGAACTTTTGCTTTTTCATGGCTTAATCCTGTAAAACCGTGTGTCCCCTAACGCCAGTGGGGAAAGCGGATATAGGTCCGTCCACTCCATTAGGTTCTCCGAATATTGCACGTCGTACGATTCCCAACCGTTGGCCACCCATAGCGTAACCACTCCTAACTCACTGCGCTCGATGCACAGTCTTGGCCTAAGTGCCTTGTATTCGAACAGAATCAGGGTTGCACCGCTCTCGGGGTTCTCAGGGTTGTAGATGCCTACCCCAGTGTCATAGAAGCACCCACCGCCAAAGGAGAGGCCAATTTGGGCCACCCTAGAGGCTGCGGAGAGGAATCCGCTGCGGTACGGCTCGGTTTCGCCCGAATGCCCTTGGCTATCGCCCCACTTGGCCGGGTCCAAGTGTGCGGTTAACGTTATCGTGCCCTGTTGGACTTGGGCGAAAGCTTCCTTAGCCCACCAGAACTCCAATTCGTTAGCGTTAGCGTGGTCCAAGTTGTAGACCTCTGGGTTCGTGGTGAAGAACAGGCGCACATTGGGATATCTCACACCGCTCCCGCAATCGTTCCCGAACCACCACATGGGGCTATTGGTTTCCACGATCTGAATCGTAGCCGTGATGGTGCAGCCGCGCAGATTCCCGAGTAACTCAGTAGAGTTTGTTGTGGTCATGAACGCTACCAAGCTAGTGCCCTTGCTGTGCGAGGTGGGAATGGACAGGCTTGTGCCGTTCACGGGAACCGGGATCGCCCAAACGGAGTTGGCGTGCCATTGCGGTTCTTGAGTGAAGGCGGAGCAGCAGAGGAATGGAAGTAAACTTTTCAGAGGTTTGGCTCTGGAATTGGGCCACAATAGACAAGGTTTCCTTTCGGCCACCCAAAGGCTATCTGCGTGTTAATGGAAGCGAGCCTTTCCTCATCCAATAACTCTATGAACGGCTCATCTTGTTCGTCTAAGGCTTCTGGCTCAAATGTGCCATCTTCTTTCTTGCAAGGGCGACCGTCGCAATCGTAATAGCCTTCGGGCCAATAACCGCAAATCCAATACCAACCCTTTTTAGTTGGATCTTGTTTCGACCACTTAACCCACTTCATTTCTTCTGTCCTTTCGCTGCAAGCGTGCAAATCAGCGCCCAGACCATGGCGGCGGCGACCAACCCGGCCAATCGCCACCTTGGGCTGGGGTCGAAACACGCCATGAACATTAATGAGAGCCAGAGGAATCCAAGGCTTCTGAGCATGTTCTTTTCCATTCCTGGTATTGTTCGCAGAATTTAGATACAGAGCAGTAGTCGGCACAACGCGGATGGGAGCCGGGGCGTCTCTCAGCGAGCAGCCTATGATCTTCCGCAGCCAAAATGTGCCTACTAGCCTCTTGCGGCGTGTCGTAAAGCTTAACCGCCCTCGTTGCACCACGCTTCACAACTGCCCATTTCGTAGGGCGCTCCCATGTTTCCTCGCTAGTGCATAGCGGGAGCGTTTCCTTCGCAGCTTCGTGGACCTTTATACGCTCCTCGATAAAGGCTAAGGCGCGTTCTGGCGACCATAGTGGCAGGTCGAACACCTTGACTTGGCTTTGTGGGTAAGACGCATCCCGTCCAGCCTCCAGCTTTGACCAATCGCGCAGAATGGCCACGATTGTAAGCTTCTCGATATGAACCCCATATTGTAGGGCAAGCCAGCGGTAGCAGTTAAGCTGATCCTCCCATTCCTTGCGCGGACCATCCTTGACTGCCCAAACGCTGGTAAATTTGTAATCCCAAATACTGTCTTTGCAGTAGTCGATTTGACCCCCGACCTTTTTACCCAGGACTTCAGCAATCGCTCGCTCCTCGGCAAACCCGGCTTGTGCCGACCGCCGCAGCACTTCATGTCCAGCACTTCCCATAAGCGCCCAAATGCGATCACTGGCATCTTCTTCCAGTTCATCGGCGTGCTTGCGCTCAAGCGCGGCTATGCGAGCGGGCCTAAGTAACTCTGTGACCGTGTAATCGCAACCCTCGCGGTCCCTGTCACTCCACGCGACGGCACGGACCAAGGGATCGGGCAAGCCATGGCGATTGGTGATTTTCATTCAATGTGGTGCGCTTCGTTTTGGTTGCGCTCCTCGTTAACAGTGAAAAACAGCCTTACCTCTCGGCCATCCTTCTTAGCCGCTTGCGCGGCGTGTCCGATGCTGTTGCTGAACGAGTTAAACCAGTCTTGCCCGATCTTTATACCCCACAATGACCATGGACCTTTGGCCGATTTGCCCTCCTTGAGGTTCACGACTTCGATCTTTCCTTGGGCAATCAGCCAAGATGGATCAATCTCGGGTTCAGCGGCGCTTTGGGGTTCGCTCGCCGCAACAAACTTCTCCGCACCATGAGCCGTGAACGGTTTCTCTGCTGGCAAGCCTTGAGAGAATGCTTTAACCTTGGCGATAACGGTTTCCATCTGCGCTTTGGAGGCAGGAACCCACATCAAGGGCCAATCCGCAAGGTTCTCCCCCGGCATGATCATTCCAGCGGCTTCCAGCCATTCGGGGAATAGTTCCATTAACCCAGCCTTCTCTATCTCACCTAAAGCCCACTTCCTTGTGGCCTCCGTGGGCATCTGAGGCGCTTCGGAGGGCTTAGGCTTGGCCTTGGTGGGTTCAGGTGCCTTGGACGCTGCTGGGGCCGTTTGGCGAGCATTTTGGGGCGGTTCCTGAGTGAACGCCATTTCCTCTGCCGGTGTCGCCTCATACCCCGCCAACGTCATTACAAAGCCCAGTGGCATCCTGAGCGCCTTTGCCGTGGCCCTGGTTTGTGCCATGCTCCGCAAAGCGAAGTCATCCCGGTTTGACCAGTTCTTCTCACCCCTCAAGCATTGCGCCTCTGCTGCTCCTACAATCGCTCCATCCCTGGTCTTGGCTTCTACCCTGGCCTCCCAGCCATCATCTAGCTTGCGCGTCCACTGGAGCACGGGGAAGATCCCCAGCATTGTACCAAGCAGGGTCCATGCTTCGCACCTAGGATACTCTTTGCCAGAAATCTTGCTGATTAACCCTTGCTTCCGCACAACGTCTTTAAGCGCCGATGCGACTGCCCCAGCTTTCTCGACAACAGCAACCGCATTTTCTGCGCCGAAAAGGTTTGCAGGTGATGCGCTAGGCTCGATCCTGGCAACTGCCATCGGATGCACTTCGGTGTCGATTATGTCGGGCTGGTTCATGCGACCTCCTTTTGGGTTTGGGTTTCCTCAACGCGCAACCGCACTTTGGCGCAACCATCGAAGAAAAACTCAATCCCGATAACCTTTGCCGACCAATCCCCGATTTGCATGGCCTTGGTTAGAATGTTTTTCAACTCCTCGGTCGTGATGACTACAGATTTCTCAATTTGCATAGGCATAGGTTTTCATTTTCAGTTTTGGTTTTTTACCACGATTCGTACTCAGTAGCGTCTAGCTCCTCCTTTGTTATGGCATCCGTGACTTTGATAACCGTGCCAAGTGTGGTCGGAGTAAATGAGTAGGTGTAGCGACCCCCGATTGGTCCAGGGCGAGCGGATTCATGTTTTTCCATCCAGTTCTCAATCTTGGCCAACTCATTTCCGGTTATGTGGAACGATTCGCAGCAATGTTCTTTATTTTGCATTTGGTATTTCAGTTTAGGTCACAAACGCCGCCCACTCACGGGAATGGGCGGACTTTAGAACCTAACGGTATGTTAAATGTTGGAATTGGTTTCGTGTTAGAAGCTCATCAAGTTTCCTTTGGTTCATGGTTTAAGCGCAACCCTGTAGCGGCTGACCCATAGCGTTTTGCCGCCGATTCTGGGCCATATCAGGGTTGCTAAATCTCAAAGATTCCTCTCGGGAAAAGCGTCATGTTCGGTTCCTTGCTGTACTCCATGGACCACTTAGGCCCGAAGTATCGAAACATGATTTCCCTTGGTGTCTCGGGGCTATAGGCTGTGATTTTGACAACCACATCCTTGTCGTATGTCCTGCCGTCTACGCTGTGCACATGCTCTTGGCCAAACGTGAACCAGCTTGTGAGGGCTGTCTTCATAACTTGATCGGCTTTCGTTCATGAGCCAGCGCAAGAATTTCCCGCGCTCTCCCCGGTGCATGGTGATCCAGGTAATACAAAGCCTGCTCGATTGCGCTTTCGGCGTTCTTGGCAATCGTAAGCCAATCGTTCATGGGGGTATAGTAGTCGCGAAGGAACTTGTTCTTTTGCTCTTGGGTAGGCTCAGAAGTCGAAGCAATGATCGCCTTGCGTTCGTTCTGTGCGTCGTCGATTAGGTTGCTCATAGATGTGAATCTTCTAGCCGTTTGAGTGCTTCCAGCAGTTCCTTGTGCTCCTCCTCGGTGATCTCCTTCTCCATCTTAGCCAATGCCCGATCAACTAGGAATAGATCGATCAGGACCACCAAAACGATCAGCACTGCTGCCACGAACAATGCACCAAGGATGCTCATAGCGTGCTTGGTTGAATCCCCTTGGCAATGCTGCGGACTAGCCCGGCGTAGCCCTTGCGACCGGCTTTAGCTTTCGCGGAGCGTGAGCCATTGCGGCCACCCTTACGACCACCTTGGGCCATACGTTGGCGAGCTGTGCGGGAGAGTTTGCGTTTCATCTTGCACGAAAATCCTACCTTTGACGGACAAGGATTGCAAGAACTATTTTGCGGGGGTTGTCAGGCAAGGTGTTTTTGGAAGGTTTAACAGCAGGTCATGTAGCAATGGTAGCGTTTCGGCATTGGCCTCGGTTGATTTTGATTCGTCAATGGCCCGACAAGAACCATCGTGCCGGTGCTGAATGCTTCTGTATTTCGATTCCATTAACCATTGGCAGATCCCGTGGGCAACGCCCCAATCGTTGAGCTTGGGCTGTTTTTCGCAAGCTTCAGCAAAAAATTTACCGAACGCTTTAGCCCACAACCTTTGTTGCGTTTCGTTTTGAAATTTGGAGTTTGGAGTTGCCGAGCACAGGAGGGTCACAGCCCATTCGACAAGCTCCCGATTTTTCAAAGCCGTGCTTTTCCAATAGAGTATGCAATCAAATCTTGTGCCGGAGGGTTCATGCTCCCCATAGCATTCACTGCAAAAAGCCTTGGGTGGATCTATTGGGCAATCTGGGTGCGATGGTTCCGTAGGTGCATCAAGGGTATTTTCGTATTCTATCCGGGCGTGCTCCTTGGCTATTTTGGCAGCCCTGCCCTCGGGTGTGTCAACCGGCGTATCCATCCATATCTTATGGGCAGCTTCGTATACGCGAAGGGTTTGTTCGCGTTTGGAAATTGGGGGACGGCCGAAGTTCAAAGGCTTGGCGGGTTCAAGGTTTACGGCAAATAGGGCCTTGCGCCATTCGTGGTTCTCGGGATTTGGGTTCATAATTTTTCTGTTGTTTTAGTTTTCTTCGGTCTACCCCCACGCTTGCCATTCTCCCGAGCGGCAACGCCTTTAGCTGGCGTTTTGGAGTGGCCCAGGATATGGCCAGCGGTTGCGTTAGCTTTGCCGCAATGGGGGCAGGTTAGGGTAAATGTGTTCATGGTCGTAATCGTTAAAACCCTACACTGATCCCACGTATGCTTAATCATTTCGATGATGCGGGAGTGTAGCAAATCGAGTGGCCTAATTCATCGCGGGTGAACGGCTTCTCTCCCATAGCCTTTAAGCAATGGTCAAGCAGCCTATCGGAGAATCCAGCGCAGAGCGCAGCCCTTAGCGTTGCGCCCTTGGCAATATCAGCCATGACATCGTCTACCCGCTCAAAATAGATGGGCAAGGCATGGGGGTTCCAATACTTGCCCTTGGCTTGTCGGGCGTCGTAGGCGGTGACGGCAGAGATTAAACGTTCTCGAATATTCATAATTTTTGGTCGGTTAAAACCCCACGGCAAACATCTTGAGGCTCATGTAGGCGAGTACCGCCATGGTTAGCAGGCCAGATGCGAGCATAGAGCAAAGGAGGAGTTTCATGCGACTGCCTCGTCGGTGATTTCGCCAGATAGCCAGCAAGCAATGAGCTTGCACGCCTGCCATTTGCAATGAGTGGTTACGCTAACGTCTCTGAGTATGCCCGAGGCAAATTCTTCAGCCTCCTCCGGCAGCAAGACAACGCATTGATCCTCGTTTGGCATTAAGCCAGAAGCGCGAGCGGAATAACTGCGGCGGGTTGCGCTGAATAGTGCTTGCGCTTCAATCGGATTGTCCGATCTCAGCTCGCCACAGGTTTTCAGGTTTTTAAGTCTCATAGCTTTTGGTATTTTAGTTGCGCTCGCTTCATGCAAGCTGCCTACATGGGGCGCTTTGTCCCCATGGTGGCAACTGGCGGGTTAAGCGTTGGCGTACTGGTCAATCACGCTTTGTTCCACGTTCGTTCGACTTGCACCCCAGCGTGCGACAGTCTGGTTGACGTGTTTGCTTGTGGTGGTGCTGTACTTCTGGGTTGAGCAAAGCGCACCCTTTCCCGGTACGAATACGGCAACCGGGGTTGAATAACTGAAGAAAACGGTAATGCCGTTACCTTTTTCCACCTCGGTTTGATTTGGGCCTATCGGATTCAGTTTCATGGTATTCATTTAGTTTTGCTGTGTTGGTTGTGGGGGTTAGTTGCTGGGGAATCCGCATTCCTTGGCTGCTTCGATTCCAGCTTGAGCGATGGTCAGGGCAAAGGTTTGTTTGCCGATTTCATCCATGCCGCAATCCATGGCTTCCTTTGCGTCGGCAATGGCCTCTGGGAGCTTGATCTTCAACCAGGATGACAAACATGCCGCAAGTGCCGGTTTATCTGCGGTGAGGCCATGGGTAGCTAAATACTGGTTAGCTGCGCGAATGGCGATAAGTGCGATCTTGTCCCCGAATTGAGCTGTTTCTGGGTCTTTGGTTTGCATGGTATTCATGATTTTAGTTTGTGGGCATTAATTCACCCGTGCTATCCCCTGACCTGCAAGGGATAGATCGGGGGGATTACTTAGCGCATACCTCAAGATCCCACAGGCTGGTTCCGCCGGTTGATGTGTAGTCATCCTTCACAATGGTTATCCCCTTAGAGCATTCGGTCATCGTGTCCCAGGAGTAGATGTGAACTTTGTAAGATGGGTTCGATCCTGTTTTTGGTTTCGTTGCGTAGCAATCCCAAGCGCAACAATCTTCCCAGTGTCGGTGATTTGGATTAGTGCGCTGGAGTTCGTGTGCCTCGACTAAAAGCCCAGTCTCTTTACACAGCAATTCAGCCAGCTTGCGCCGAACCCTGCCAAGCCCACGAATGGGAATGCCATTCCAGCCCGAACTCATTTGTAGTAGCCTTTCAGCTTATCAATGGCCGTCGCGCAAGCCATCTGGGCCTTAAGGCTCCCCCTAGCGTTCACATCGCGCCAGAATCGGACAACCTCAAGCTGCCCCTCCAGGGTCCTAGACTGTTTCTTTGCGTCAGCCACAAGCTTGTCGGCTAATGATTCAGGTTGTTTGCTCACAGGCTCGCCTTTCGGAAGAAGTCGTAGATCACCTCATCATTGACGGTCACTTGAGCGTATTCCAGGGGGTTGCTCATCTCATTGCTTCGGGCGTAGTCATCAGTCAAGGCGAGCTTGGCGTGATGCTTGGCATCCTTGATTGTGTCGTAATCGAAGTCAGTAACACACCCACGGCGCTGTTCAAAGTCGGCGTGAGTCTGGAAGGTTAGAACGCGAATTACTTTGGATTTAGTATTCATATAGTGTTCACAGCATAACCCAACGCTGAGTTGTTTCAAGGGAAATCTTTCATTCGCTGAAGATGGTTTGACATACTCGCTACTTTACTCGCTTTAGCGAGCGGCTTAGGCTCGGTTCACGATGTGGACAGCCGAACAAGCCAGAACATTCAGCCGTGTAGGAGCCGAAGCCAGCGTTTTATCCCGACGCATGAAAGCTCTGGCTCCAGCCGAGCCGAAGCCTGAACCAAATCCCGACACACGCGCATCTGAGGTTTTGGACTTAATTCGATTGCAAATCAAAGTCGCAAGCAAAGCCCTGCTACACGATAAATCCAGCATCGAATGTGAGCATTGCGGCAAGCATACCGAGACTGAGCTTTCCCCCAGAGACCGCGCACTTCTCCTCGGTGCCCTGGATCGCCTGCTCGAACGCGAACGCGTCTGGAGTCAACGCGCTGGCCCCGGCAACCTCAAGCCCACATCCCAACGCCAGCGAAGCGGCCCACCTACGCCTACGGTTTAACAAAGCATGCTTTTATTCCCAGGATGGACCGTCCCCGCCCTACCGGCATGGGAGGGGGCCTTTCTGCGCGTGGGTTGTGGAGACACCGAGATATAGAAAACTCACTTTACCAAGTTTTGGCCTCCTTTCGACTTGGAATGTGCACGTGGCTTGAAACACGCCAATCGCCTCAGATCAGAGTATCAGTATCAGTATGTCTACGCCCTGTCTACACTTGACGATTTGTGTCTACATTGATACCATCGGCCAATGGACCGATTTACGCCTATTTTCAGCAAGATAGTGGACTCGTCGATCTGGGATGAACCACTGCATGTTCGGGTTCTGTTCATCTCCATGCTGGCTTTGAAGGACTGGGATCAGGTGGTCCGGTATGACGAGTATGCGCTTCACCGGAGGGCCAATCTCACACTGGATGAGGTTCGGGATGCCTTGAAGATCTTGAGTTCACCGGACAAGAAAAGGCCCGGACAGGAGAACCAGGGGCGAAGGATTGAGAAACGGGTGGACGGCTGGTTCCTGCTCAAAGGGGAGTATTATCAGAAGATGATGAGCCAGTTATCCCGAAAGGCTTACAAGGCGAGGTGGATTAAGGAGAAGCGGGACAACAAGCGTGGCAAGGCTCTCCCCGGTGAAGCGGCTTACCTTCGGTCAGGGGATGAAAACGCTCAGGAAAGGATCTTGGACGAAGCCAATGAACGCGTCACACCTAAGAATGGGTTGGGTTAGGGTTCAATCGACTGTGGGTGGACGTTAAGCCTCAATCCGGCATACTTCGGTGAGTCTTTGTCGAATAGCACATCAAAGTTGGCGCTGCTGTTGTGTCCCACGATGTATCCAACCCCTTCCCCCACCCTTACACGATCTCCGCACTTCGAGTTTGGGATTCCACGATACTCGGCAGTTCTCCTGAACTCTGGGCTTGTTTGTGGTGGACCAAGCTTTCGGCACCGTAGCAAGGTGAATGGAATGTCCGGCCATGGATCTTGTAAATGCCGGTGATATTCTTTCTTGGCTTGACCCCTAGTCGTGGCGTTTATCACACGCCACCAATCAGGCTTGCCAGCCACTGTTACTTCAAATGCAAATATAGTGCTCACGCTAAATGCTTCAGTGTTTGCAGGATCGTGCTGAACTGGCAGGTGCCCTTGGCTATGCAGTAGGCTGGTGCAGCAAGCTTCCATTGGTAGCCACCCGTTGATGGTCGGTCGTAGGTCACCAGGATTAGCCCCATGCGGAAGCATTTGCCCAACCTCTGCGCCTCTGCCTTGGTGATGGATTGGATTATCCGCAGCTCGCACAGCCGCTCAGCCATGTCGTGCTGAAGCTGGTTTGTGTAGAGGGGGATCATGGGGCGTGTTGGGGTTTATCTTCGATTCGGTACAGGTGAATGCCGTTGGTGCAGTTTCCCTTGTGGGAGTACACGTTGTGTCCGGCGTAGGTCGTGGACACGATGTATTCGCAGCCTTCGATGTTGGCGGTCACTACTTGACCCTTACCTGTGCCAGAATTGTACTCTGGCAAGTCCGGGTTGCACCCCGAGGGTATCACCGCCAGCATTGGTATGGCTGACAGCATGATTGCTGCGGATTTTATGTTCATTGGTTTTAGTTATCCCATCTCAGCCACTTCCCGGCACCCTCACAAGAGGTTGGCGAATCGGATCACGCTCATAGGTTGTCATTCAGCTTTTGACTTGTCGGTTGACTACTTGGGGTTTGCGTGTCGGATTGGTGGCTGAGTTGGAAAGTGGACTAGACCTGTAATCGGTCAATCACGGATTGCAGGCATTGCTCCGCCGCGTGGATGCTTTCAGTAAGTGCGGCGATTTTTCCACCAAGCTCGCAACTCGGAGGACACGATTTACAATTTTCCGAAACAGCGCTTGGAACTTGTGGCTCGCACACCGGGTTAAGCCTTTCCATCATGAAAGAAATCGTTTTGTTTAGCGACTCAACCGCTTCGCTTGCCCTGCGCAGCATTTGTTGAACTTCTGGTTCTTTACCCGCCACATCGTTACATGGGGTCGAGTTTGTTATTGTTGGGTATTTGTGTTGGCTTATCATAGATTTAGTCGGCTCTTTCACTCCACTACCTCCACGAACTTGCGGACCTTGAACCCGTTCTCAGACCAATACGGATTGTCCTTGTTTTCTTCGGCTACAAAGATGCGTTCGAGGATCTGCGGGTAGGGTTTGTATGGACGATAGGCGATCCAGAACTCGGGTGGCGCAGTAGATTCGGGGATCACAAGCCGATAGGTGTCGGAAGCAATTCGATCCAATCCGGCGAAGTCTACTTTGGTTGGCTTATCACTCATAGATTCATCCCTGAAACCACCACGCCGTTACCATGCCCAAGGCGAATAGGACCACGGCCACGACAAACCCTGTGAGTATACCCCAGCCGAAGCCTTGGCCTTGCGCGTAATCCGTCATGTCCTCCAGTTCTTGTTGGCTGTAGGTTCTCATCGTTTTTTAGTAAGCCACATCAGAAATTCCAGCAACAGCACTGAACCAATCCACGTCAACGCAACCGCCAATATTCCACCAAGTACAGCCATGCCTACAAGGTTGTTCATAGCTTACTAGGAATCTGAAAAATGGGTTCATTGGTAAATACAGGGTTCATTCTGATCATGGCGTTAGTCTTGGCGAACAGTATCCGATTGACCCGCATTGGCGTCTGATTGGTCACGTAGATGATCTTGGGCGTCACCACTTCCTGATACTCTATCGCGGTGATCTCACTCGCGTATTGCTCCACGTAGTTCGTGCCATCGCGCCTAGCCGTGTTCCCAGTGCTAAACCAGTTCGTGGTTACGACGATGTTGGTGTAGACCTGCACTTGATTGGTTAAGTCGCCACCCTGGCCATTGAGAGATGCTACGTATAGCAAGGCTGCAAGTCGCCAGAGCAGCCGACCAAGGCGGCGAAAAGTCATTCAATCCTCCTGTATCCCGGTCCAATGCCGTCAACGAATGATTCCACGCCGGTAACAGAGTTAGTGACCGTGATCATCAGATACGCCTCGGCACCCCACGGAACACGCACCGATCTGATGGCCGTGTTCGTGGCAATCGCCCAAGTGGTCCAATGGTTCGTTGGCGAATACTGCAACACCGGAATAGCTCGCACGTTAAACGATATGCCTTGGACTCCAACCAGCGACGGTGGAAAATTCCATGTCATGGTTGATGATTGGCACCATGCGATGGCTGACACCGCGATTACTGCTAACGATACTGCAAATGTTTTCATAGCTTCGAGTAATTCTCCCCGCGCCCTACACAGGTTCATGTTTGGAACATCCTCCTTGGTTTATTTTCGAGGTGGCACGGGAAGAAATCATGTGGCCTTGGCGCTCTCCAATCTCCTCACCTATCAATACCCACAATGTCCGAATGCCCATGACTACCACGCTCAGGGCAAAGACCGCGTATCCGCAAAATAAAAGCCAGCATATGGTGCACATCACTTACCATCCTTTGGTAGTGCGGCGAACATGGACATGCTGGCGTTTGGATCGCCCCAGCACTCAGATTTCCAATGCGGGTAGCGCAGCTTGATGATCTGCTCGATGTAACGGAATCCAGCGATATGATGGAGTTCCCCCAACATCATGCGTATGCGATTGCGCAACGGTGCAGTCATGTTGCACAGAAGATCGATCTCGGCCCCTTCTGCGTCACAGACAAGCAAATCAATCGCACCGTCTTTCCACACCTTATCCACAATGTCCTCAAGCGTGGTCATCGGAACAAGCAAGCGTTTGGTGTAATCCCGTGGTATGTCCTCGCTGAAGTTCACGGTAGGATCGTAGACCAAGCTGCCGCCGCTGATTGGTGAAACGTAAAAGGAACGGTTGGGAGCGTACTGAACAGCCATGCTGAAAATATAGTCAGCCCCATTCTCCACGATGAACTCGGCGTATTCCTCATGCGGTTCAATCGCTAGAATCTCCACCTTGGGCCAGAAATGGCGAAGCATGGCGCACGCGATACCCATGTGCGCACCCACATCAATGACGCGGTTGAACACTACTCCGCAATTACGGAGCCGTTGGAACTGGTAGCAATCCTGAACCACGACCTCCTCGATGATTTCGGCCACGCCGGGTAGGTCTCGGAAATGCAGGACAAGATCGCGGCCATCGACTTTGAAATGCTTCGTGTTCATCTTTATTCTTGCCAGCAAACACATCCATCGGATGAGCATTTTGCTCTGACGTGACCATTATACGAGGATCTGGAGTATTGCAGTTTCCCAGTTCCACACACAGGGCAATTCATTATGCCGTCACCACAGAAATAATTCGTTTGCGGCTGGTAAAAACGACTGATGTCGTGTGGCGCAGTTATACCGCGCTCTGGGATTGGACCCTCCTTCCATCTACGCCTAAGGTCTTGAAGTATTGCCTCTCTCGCCACGGTAATTTGCGCGTCTTCTTTGGTCATATTAATTCCAATCACTTGCTCGACTTCGATGGCATGTTGTCCACTTCAAAAGCGTGATACCAAATACCATTATGCGGTAGGTTGAGTGGGTCTTGCCGTCCAAGTTAGTATAGGAAGATCGATATAGAATTTTCATTGATTCCTAATCCAGCAGAAAACACATTCGTACTGCTGGAAAATATCAGCTTTGTGCAGCTTGAACTTCCCACTACTACAGAACATTTCGTCCCATGCTAGGAACCTCCTATACTTGAAGCTAACCCCATCGTTGCCGTCCCATTCGCTCTGCAAATTGCGGAAGTTCTTCACGATGGTTCTCACCACGATTTTCTTGCGAGCCACACGCACCATCTCTGAGGAAAGCACAGCCATCATTTCATTAGGTACCAAGGAAACCACATCAAAGGAGGATACTACGTCCAATCCGTCGTCGGTGAACTGGCTTAGGTGCTGTCCATCGTAAAGGAGTGTGTGCCCCGTTGCGCCGTTAACGGGATGATCTATGGCCCACTCCGAAACGTCCACGCCCCACGCTTCCTTGCCGCGCTCACGGAAATACTTCACTTCAAACCCAGTCGCGCATCCCACAAATAAGATTGTGTGGAAATCCCCGTGCTGTTGGCAATGATCCCACTTATACCGCAGCTGCTGTTGCTGCGCCGGATCTTCCCACGCATAGGACCGGAACCCGCCGCGTGCGCCGCCGCCGTAGTACTGTTCATCGAACAGGGCGGAAGAATATGGATACTCGGGAGTGCTCATTTGCTCAAACGAATAAACGCGACCAACGCGGCTAGAATGCAGACGAGGGACACGATATCCAAAACCAAGATCGCGGTATTCCAGTTCATTCCATTCCAAGCTTAGGGTCTAGTGGTTTTCCGTTGCGCATGACGATAGCGCAGATTCGATCCGTTACTCCGTACTTCAACCGCTCAATCGCGCCGTCTGTTTTCAGCCCCGCCATGTCCAGCATCGCGTGCAGGCAATCCATCGTCGGGCACCAAAACGTAGTCGCGTCGTAGTAAACTCCATTGTCGCTGTTAAACCGCATCCATGGGCCAGTTTCTTTGTGCATGACCGCAGTTTCTAGGATCACATGGCCGTCAGGAGTCATGACATTGGCAATGTTGTGAAGCGCAAGCATCGGGTTTTGGACGTGGTAGAGTAGCCCTAGGCATTGGATGATTGAGAATCGGTAGCCATCCATCACTTCGCCCATTTCCTGCGCATTCAAATCCCAAAGGCTCACTTTGGAATCTAGGCATTCCCGAGCGAAGCTCACTCTCCTCTTAGAGGGAGCAGACTGCCAAATATCCCCAGAGATTATTTCCAATGCCCCAAGATTTTCAGCCTCAAACGCCCACATGCCGTCCATTGTGCCAAGGTCTAGCACGGTAGCCTTGCGGTAATCCAACCGCTCACGCACATTGCGGATCATGTCCCAGATCGGCCAACTGGCTTCCATCACGCTAGGAGTGAAGTAGCCCGGAGTTAGTTCAATGCGGTGGTACCAGCCACCTTCAAACGATTCGGCTTTAGCGATGATTTCTTCTCGGGTCATAATTATTTGGCATCTCTGGCTAGGACTTCGCGTGCGGCTATAACACACGGCTCTTTTTCGGGGTCCCAAAATCCACAATCGCCACAGTTTACGAGTCCAACGTAACGCTCCAGAAGTCCATCCAGCGCATTTTCGGCTTTCTCTGCGCGAGCTATCAGTTTTCTAACGGTTACAATAAGGGTGAATGCATTTCCGGTTTTGTGTCCGGCAGCTTCGCATGCGGCCAAATAGCGTTCCTTAAAAATTCTAAGATCATGCCCTTCCTGTTCGTCTGTCATAAATTCACCTCTCTCCGCGCCATTCACTGGGTTGTGAATACCAAACCCCGTCCGGGCGCTTTTCCCGGCACCACGCGACGGAGAAAGGCTAAAGTGGTCATGTGGTTAGCTTTTTCAATTCCTCTCGGCAAACCTTTTTTAGTTTGTCGATGCGTTCCCATGTCCACGTCTCCTTTCCGTTCTCAAGATGCGACAGCAGTGAAAGGTTCAATCCGGTCCTCTCCTTTACCTGTTCCAGTGTAAGGCCGCTTCTCCTGCGCAGTTGTCGAATGGATTCTCCAAGGGCTACCGGGTCTGGAATACTTCCATGTCCACGGCACTTTGGGCAAGGCATCATCTTCATCTGGGAGTGAGGATTTCATGAAATTTGAAAATAGTCAATATTTATCTTGATCTTTTTTCACGACTATGCAAATACTGTTGCCGTCGATGAAAGCCCCGATGGAACTTAAGCCAGTTGTCCGGCAGAATTTCTCAAGGATGACCCGCCAAGGTTACCCCGTGTTCCACAGCGAGCACGCGTTTGAAGTTCAGCCCGTTAAGTTCCCCAAAGCTTACGTGTGCCTTGGGCGTAACGGTGATCTCATGATCGCGCTACGTGCCCTTAAAATGGTGGCTGATTGGACTGGGGCGAAGCCGAACCTCATCGTCTCACGCGAATACCGGGAAATCCTGGACGGCGTGTCCTATGTCAACCCTATCGTAATTCCGCAAAGCTGGTGGGATGGTGTGCCCGAGGCTCGGAACACAGGCAGGTCCATGTTTGGAGAGGAACCGTGCGTGCTCCAATGTCATGGGCGGGACTGGGGTGTGCCCACTGAACGATGGCCGTCGTACCACATTTCGATGTGGGACAGGACCAAGGTGCCGATGGAATACTGCGCCAATGCGCCGTTGGTATTCGACCAGCGCGATCCCAAGCGCGAGGCGATCCTGACCACGGCGCTTAAACGAAATGGGAAACCACTGTTTCTCTATAACTTTACTGGAGTATCCAGCCCGTTCCAACCGGCTGCGCAGATATTGACGCAGATGAGGAAGTTTGAACAGAAGTTCCAGTTCATCAACCTTGGGAACATCAAGGCGTTCAGGATTTACGATCTGCTGGCGTTCTACGACATGGGGGCGATTCTCGTAACCACGGACACGGCTACGCTTCATCTAGCGGCGGCGAGTCATATCCCGGTCGTGGCATTTACAGTGAACGGTTGGGGAACCAGCACGCCACCCAAGAACACGATTATCGAGGTGAAGTACGGGCACGCGATAGGCCGCTGGGCGGAAGTGGAGCGAGCGATTACTAGGCTAATGGAAAAGCCTAAGCCATCTCCAATTCCTGACGTGTACCATTTCTTCTGCGAATATGTGCCCGTGGACCCAGATGCCGTTAGGCGAATCACGCTCGCGCAACAGTCATGGGCCAAGCTGCCGTGGAAATCCATTCCGGTGCCTGACGCCGCACTGCCGCGAATGTGGCGCGAGAAAGGCAGGGCATGGCCGTACATCTCCGACATTTTCGATTACGCCTGCAAAGACAAGCCTGCCGATGCTGTGATGATTTTCACAAACACGGACATTCATGTGAGAAGTGATGCGCTTGATGTGGTTTCAAGAGCAATGCAGGATGCCGATGCGGTGTACTGTTTCAGGCGCGATTTCCATTCTCGAATTGAACGACCGCTCTCGGACAATGAATACGCCTTGGCCAATGCCTATGCCGGAAGCGACTTCTATGCGTTCAGGGTGAGCTGGTGGAAAAGGGTTCGTCATGATTTCCCTTCCTTATGCGCAGGTTTAGAGGCATGGGATGGAATTATGAGAGTTTTGATGGAGCAAAGTCAGCCCGGAAAGAATGTGGCAGTGCAAGACATCATAGCCCACGAAAGGCACTCTGGACCTACCCATTGGGAACACCGCGGAAATCGCTACACATGGGAAGGCCAGAAACATTGCCTGCGAGAGGCCGCAAGTTGGTTTGTGCGTCACGGAAAAGACCCGGCACAATTTGGAATACGACTACCGACATGAGCTTCATTAAGTTCAGCACGAAAGATCAGCTCAGTACAATTGGTTACCGCTTGCCAATCGAGGATGTGACGGAGATAAGGATCGTTGGATGCAAAATGAGGATCTTCACCGTAACCGGAAAGAGTTACGATGTTCATAAGGATTTCGTTAAGATTGAAACCGAACCAAATTTATGCCCGATCCCCAACTAAAGAAGCTAACCAAAGAACGTTTTGTCTGCCTGAATTGCGGTGTTCCGCTCATCGGCGCAGTTTCAATGCAGAATCCGCAAGTGCGCATGGAGAAGGGGGCCGTTTTCGTGTGCAGTAATTGCACTGCGACACACGTCTTGGGAGATTCGCATCTTCAGCCTCTAAGCCGCGAACAATTCGCCGCGCTAGACCCGGAATCGCGCAGGAAGATTCTGGCGACGATCCATGAGCTGAAGCAACGGGCTGCGTCAGGAAGCGCACCATGGTCACCCTACGAAGGCCAATCACCAGAGAAGAATTGAGTATGCGCGTCCTAGTCGCTTGCGAATTTAGTGGCGTGGTTAGGGATGCCTTCGCGGCGTTAGGGCACGATGCCTGGAGCTGCGATCTTCTTCCATCAGAAACCGAAGGCAATCACATAGAGGGTAATGTTCTTGGATGGTTGGTTGGTGCGCCTAAGAGATACGCGAGAGAAGAAGATCCATTCGAGCATCCACTGTTTGGTATTCCGGTAGCCCATTTCATACCGGACATCACGAAGCCGTGGGATCTTCTAATCGCTCACCCGCCATGCACGCACTTGTCCGTGAGTGGCGCTCGATGGTTCAAGGACAAGCAGGCAGAACAATTCAAGGCAATCCAGTTCGCCAAGGATTTGTGGAATGCCCCAATCCCGCGCATATGCCTGGAGAACCCAATCAGTATTCTTTCGACGCACATCCGAAAACCGGACCAGATTATCCAGCCATGGCAATTTGGACATGGCGAGATAAAAGCGACATGCCTTTGGCTCAAGGGCCTTCCGAATCTGATACCAACCAACATCGTCGATGGCAGGACGGCCAGGGTTCATCGAGAGCCGCCAAGTCCCGAGCGATGGAAGAACCGAAGCCGAACGCTAATCGGAATCGCCCAGGCCATGGCCCAACAATGGGGAAACCCAGCTCCCACACTTGACACCATCGTGACAAATCCGTAACCTCTGACTCCTAAGGTTTCGCTTGAAACGCGATGCCATGAAAATTACCATCATTTTGAGGCTGCCGCTGTTCGGCCATTTGACTGTGGACGAACGCAGTCCCTCTATGCTGCCTTCGGTTTCACCGACGGCGGCTAGCCTCACTTCCCCTTATGTACGGAAAAGTCTTCAAGCAAATCTTCGACTCCTCGATAGCCAACAACTGGAAGACCCGCCTGGTTTTCATGGATATGATCGTGCTGGCTGATTCTGACGGGGTGGTGGACATGACGCACGAATCCATAGCCGCTAGGGGGAGGTATCCGTTGGAGTTCGTTTTGGAAGCAATCAAGGAACTAGAGGAGCCGGATCCGAAAAGCCGAACTTGTTTACATGATGGCAAGCGGCTGTTAAGACTTGACGAGAAAAGGTGCTGGGGATGGCAGATTGTAAACTATATACAGTACCGAGAAACTCACTGTGAAAAGTCTCGCAAGGAGTATATACGCAATTACATGCGTAAGTACAGGAAGACTGGTAAACAGTCAAATGTAAACGATGTAAACAAAAACAGTTTACCAAGTTTACCTTCTCCCTCTCCTTGTACTTCTCTTTCTTCTGTTAAGGGGGGTACAGGGGGGAGCCGTTTTGAGCCTCCGACGATGGAGCAGGCAAAGCTTCAGGCGGCAATCGTAGGATTGCCAGATATCGAAGTGGAGAAGTTCATGGCCTACTACAGATCAAACGGTTGGAGGGTAGGAAAGAATCCCATGCAATCGTGGGTTGGGGCAATGAGTGGGTGGCAAGTCAGATGGCGGGAGAATACTGGACTCAAGAACGGAAATGGGCACCAAGAAATGTCCGGGGTGGACAAGCAAATAGCGCTTAAGGATTTAACGGAAGTGGAGAGGCGAATGGACTCAATTCGGTGCAGTTACAGCGAGCATCAGTCATGGAACGAAATAGATAGGATGCTGTTCAAGGATTTGAAGGACAGAAAACACGACCTTAAGTCCAAACTTGGATTTTCTTCTGAGTCAACAAACCAACAACGAAAGGACACATGATAACCATAGAGGACATGACTGGAAAAGTAGATGAAAGCGTAATGACACCGCAGCACCCGCGATGGTGCGAATTTGGCGTAAAAATGCAGGAGGCGATTAGCCCTTACGGACCATGGGATCACACAACCGGAACCGCAGTCGAAATTCTGAACACCATGGAGGGGATAGACATTCCAGCCTCCCTGGAATATTTCGAGCAGCATGGCGGATACGATGATGTTGAGATCATCATGAACGTGATTATACCCAGCGCCGAGTTCATCGAATAAAAGAGAGTCTCCATGAAACAAAAACCTATGCCCCTAAAGCAATGGCTCGTAGAAGAATCCCAAAGAATCCACCTGAGCGTTAAAGGCGTTCGGAGCAGGCTGGAGGTCGGGAAATATCCCGGCCTGCAACTCAAGCACGTTAACCAAAGGGTAATCCTGGTCCTCAACCCCAATGAGTGCGCCACTGTTTGAAGAAACTCCTCGCTGGCCTGGGTGTCCACCCATATGCCTAGCCTCAAACCTCCCAGCTTTCGCCACAACGCACGTTCTGGAGGAGTTCAGGGCAAAGTATAGCCCCAGCGGCAATGTCGCTCACAGGTGGCAATGCGGCGTTTGTGGGCTATGGCACTACTGGGCCAATTCCACTCAGGTAAAATCGCACAAAACACCAGCGAGAATTTTGCAGCAACTCACCATCACCAAACCCTAAACCGAAAGAAACTAAATGACCGCGACATATCAAAGGAACGACCTGTTAGCTTGGAGGCAAGGAAGCCTCTGGAGGAAGGTAGAGTTTGTGGAGCAGTATTCCGAACCCCCGGCGCTCAAAATCCGTTATCTCAGCGAGCCGTGGCTGGTCAAACCCGAGGAGGTTAAGCCTTGGGCTGAACGGCAGGCCGAAATCATCGAGGAGGAACGCCTTGAGGAAGTGGAGGAGTTCGAGGAGCAGCACGGCAACATAATCACATGCCTTCGGCTCAGGGATCCAATCAAGCAAATCGCCGCACAATTCTCCAAACCCCAGTGCGCGATTCATTCAATCCTGAAGCGCGGTATTCGGCTGAAGGTTCTGGAGGCCATAAATGCCGTGCCCGGCACCGAATAACTGGCCCGCTGTTGGACTTATCGCCCATCAATTCCAGTCACCGATACCGGCACGGCTAAAGTTTACTCGCCATTGGCAGGCTTAGGCTCTTTCTCAATTCGGCCAATCTCAGCACCAGTTTTCAGCGCATCGCTATGAATGCCCGTAAGTGTTTTCATCGCTTGGGTTTGCTGCTTCTGCCGAAAGTTCTCCTGACCATGTGCCATTTTCTGTTTGTGGAGCTGATCCTTGGATTGCAACTGTTGCGCCGTCAAAGCCGCTTCGCCCTGGATCTTGGCCATCACGGCAGGATCCATCTGAGACTGCTGAGCCTGCTTCTGCTGCTGCTCTTGCAGTCGTTGCGCGTAACCTTTGACCATGTTCTCAGCCTGCCCCAGCACATCGGAGAACATCTTGACCATTTCGTTCTGCGATTTGTCTTGCGCGAGCTGTGCGAGATACACCCGCGAATACTGAATCGAGTTAGTAAGCCCATTAATCGTGCGCCAATCGGTCATGCCGCCTTGCGCTTCAGTTCGGGCAATCGTGATCCCGATTTGTCCGCGAGTCTGCCAGTATTGCGGTGAGTTTGGCGGTGCTTGCGGCGGAACTTGGCCAACCATGGTTTCCAGAACATCAATCGGGTTCAACCCCGGCTTAGGTGTAACCATCGCACCGTTCATCAGCGCACCAAAGGTAAGCTCAGTATCGTGCTTGGTGTCGGAAACGATAGGGGCAGCGTCCGTAGGCGCTATTAGGTTTGCCAATTTAGGGTTATGCGTCGTGGCAAAGACAAACATGTTCTTCACTATCGCCTGAGCTTCAGGATCAAGCATTGGGAGGATGTTCATCAGGGCTTGCGCTTGTGCGCCTTCAAGCTGTGCATTGCCACCGCCAAGCACTCGCACCGCCTCAATCTCCCAACGTTCGCTGTTGATCCACTTGTCTTCGATACCAGCTTCGCGGCAATCGTTTTGGAATCGCTTCACCTCGAAGTCAACCGTATCGCGTTTGGTGAGACGGCGGCAGATTTCCCGATACTGATATTCTTCCTGAATGTAGGAAAGGTTCAGCATTGACCCGGTTAGCTTCGTGGTCTGGTTCAGTAGCGCCGACACTTCAAACGCGGTTCGTTCCTTGTTCGTGCCGTTATCAATGTCACTGGTATACTGCTGTGAGCCTTCGCCAATCAACTGCTTCAACTGAGAGAACTGCATTTCGAGCATGTTGGTATCTGGCTGATACCGCTGGTCCCGAGTGAGGAAGCTAAGCCCATCTGGGAATGCGCCATACTGCATTCCAATGTAAATCTGGTCCAATCGTGCCCGGTCAGTGGGGTCGCTCACGCGAAACAGGTTCATCATGTCCTCGAAAACCTTTTGCATGAACTGACAGCGCATCCTGTTCAGCATTTGGATGGGATCATGCAGCCTCAATCCAAGGGATCGCACTGAATGAAGCATGAACGGAGCGATGTTGTTCCCGTCGCAGAACTGGCAATGCAGGATGTTCCCGAGATTATCCGCAAACGGTTTGTCGTTCTTGTAAATCCATTGGTCGGGCTTGTCGCTGGTTCGCTGGCCTACGCTGTCACGGTCTAGTAGGATCTTTCGATACCAGCACGGCGATTCCTCATCATCCTCTTGGTGATAGAAATCCCAGAGCCAAATCTTTGGCACTTCGTCGGTGTCGTAGTAGCACCCGTTCTGCTTGTACAGCTCCACCATTTTTTCAGGATGGTTGTACCAATCGAAGCCGTCTCGGTTCTGGTTTAGTTCCTTGTAATTGTCCAGAAGCTCTTTTACCGCATCTAGGTTCCAGTTTGGATCGCGCTTCGATTCGGCCATCCCGAAAGTTTTCCTGAACAATGCGCCAGGGGTGATTCGGCGAAGGGCAAAGAAATGATTCATGCCCTCAAACGTAATCGGTGTATCGGTGGGGATGAGCAAATCCCTCTCTGGAACGAAGAAGGGCAACGGCTTGCAGTCATCTTCCCACATGGAAGGACCTATGCCATGAACCGTAACCGCACCCCACTTCTCCCGGCGTGTGTGAAAGTACGGCAGGCTTTTCTTGATGAGGCTGCTTACTAATGTCGTTAGTTGTTGCCCGTATTTGGTGGCCTTGCTCTTGGGTGCGTCGGGAACTCGGATGGTGAACGCGGGATCGGTGGATAGGTGGGCATTCTCGTACTGTTCCCGCGCCTTGAGCATACAATCGGATCCCTCCTGCCAATTCACATTGACGAGGATCTTGTTCTCCTTCACTTCTTCGGCTGTGTACGGAGGTTTCCCATTGTAGAGCGAGTCAAGCAGCGCACGGTTGGGAGCGCGGACAGTGCGATCTGCGGTCTTGAGGTTGATCAGGATGGAATAAACCTTTTCCGGCGTGCTGAAGTCACTCATGCGAGTACGGGGTTCCTACTTTTACCAGCGGGTCTGTTGGAAGGTGTAGAAGAAAGCGTAAATCGGAGTGTTCGGAGGCATTCGATGAGTGAGCCATCCTTGTTGCGATGCCACAGAACAGCCTTAGGTGAAATGTTCGCGGCGTTGACCACATTCTCAGCCTCGGACTCGCCGCGTTCACCGATCTTGAACGTCGGGGCCAATCCAGGCTTGCCCCAGAAGTGCTGAATGAGCGGAGTCTCGACCATGCGCGGAATTACAAACGGAGCAATCGCAATGTCGAAGTGCGGGGCTAGGTCCAAGCTTTCTTTGAGCAGGCTGTAGGCGTTGTTCGGGTAGATGCCCGGTCCAGCCATGTGCGGCGGTCCAGAAATATCCGGCACGCACCGGGTTCCCATGAATAATCTCGGGCATTCGGCGTAGGCATCGGCTAACTGATTCGCCCAATTCTCTTTTAGTGGCACACAATCCGGTTCCATCCACAGCCACGGCAATTTGCACACCTGTTCGATCTGGTTGGCGACCTTGGCGAACATGATCTTGGTAGCTGTGCCCCATTCTTGCTTGTCCGCTGGAACATCGACCAAAATAGTCTCGCAATATCCAGCGATCTTTTTACCCATCGCATGGATTTCGGTGATCATGTCCCGAGAAACCGACGCATCGGCGGCAAACAGGAGCATGTGGCCCTTTAGGCTATGTTCGTTAAGCTCAGCGCACCATGCGAGCAGGCGCTTGGTTTCGGTGGAATCCTTGCGGCAAAACGGAATTGCAAAAATAATGGGATTTGTCATGGGCATTTAGGTTTTAGTTCGTCGGTAATCCAGCAGTTGGTTGCTGGAAATTTAGAAAGCTGTTCGGGTGATGTATGCGCGGCGATATGTTCTGCGGGGACAAGGCTCTTGAGATGGAGGACGCACCCGCATACGTCGCACGTTCCAAGTTTATCTTCGCCTTCGAGTTTTATCTTCATGTGCTCCCTAAGCTGGCTTTGTAGAGAGATAACCCTTCTAGCGGTCGTAGACCATATCCATCTGGACAAATCGTTGTGCGGACAGACAAGGCACACGTTCACTCGGGCTTGCGCGTGAGCAGTAGGCACGGGCACGCCACCAGCCCCAAGCCATTCTTTGAGGAGCGCCAAAGCTTCAAATGCGGATTCGATGATCATGTCAGGCTTTTCCATCGCTCAGCACGCCAACACGGTTGCTTAATCATGCGGTGAAGCTTCAAAGCGTTCACGGCACGCATTAGAATTGGAAGCGGGTTGTACCATTCAACGCGAACCAGTGACTTGATGAACGCTTGGTGAGTTTGGTAATTCCAAGATTCGATCATGAGTCGCGCATAATCGAATGCAAAATTCATACTGAAATTAGTGCATCCACTCCACACTGTGGAGGAAGACATAAAATAGGATGTTCCACAGTCGCCAACCATTACTTTGCTCTCCTTCCACCGCATGAACCGCAGCCGAAATACACCTTGCGCGGCGTGACTTTCGGTCTGGTATTGCTCTCAAAGCAACTGCCGGGATTCTTGCCGCAGACCACGTTGAGAATGTCAGACGATACTTCATCCCAAGTAGCCCGTGGCAGATGGTTCTGTTGACGAACAAACAGCACGCGGCTTATCTGCGCTTTAAACGGCGTGTTTCCGTCAAACGCCATGGTTTTCCCACCGCCCATGTCTTGCGTATAGGAGAAGCCACCGTTTACCCATGTGTTCGGTCGAATCAAACTAAGTGGCATATTTTATCTTCGTGGCTAGAGGCGATTATCCAGCGATGCTCCTCATCGGACCAGTTGAATTGTTTGATAGAAACTGTGAGCGAGCGTATTCCATCCTGTGCACTAAAGCACCTATCTGGCGCATGCACCCAAATCCTATCGTATCCGTAACGAATCGGTTTTGGCTTTTGAGCGAGCACCGCCGGGGAGATTGCCGCCAACCCGAAAAGTGCAGCGAATGTCTTGAAGAATGATCTGCGGCTGTTATGTGGCATATGATAGTTGTTTCTTGTCCATCAGTTCACGCTGTTTCTTTGCCTTCTCAGCCATCCACGCGAAAGGATCTTGATCGGGATCATCTGAATCCAGCCCAAGCCTGCCAATTTTGAACCCGTGCCTACGAGCCATCTCCACACCTACCGCAAGCGAGTCAAACAGGTTTGGACTCTTGCCCGTTCTCTCCTTCAGATCATCCTTGGGTTCAATCTCAATCTTGTTCCCGGCCACTTCCTTGTAGGTTCTCGCGCAACCCTCCATCATGCACGCCTCGGGCAATTCGCGCATCTGATCTGCCTCGATGACGTAGCGAACACTAAACCATGCCTCGGTGATGAACTTGGAATAGTGCTCCGAGCATTTCTTGTGGCGCTTTTGCCCCTTGTCCACGATGAACAAATCTTGCCGCACCTGCCGTTCTGTGGGCTTGGCACCTGAATCAATCGGCACTGGGCTGTCGCTGCCAAACTTGCGAGCGAAAGCAAATCCGAGTGTGCCCTTGCCCACTGAATCGTAGCCCGACGCGCTTGGTTCTATGCCTTCCAGCTTAAGCATGTCGAAAACCTGTTCGGCAATTTGATCCTCAACTGACTTGTCGATGTTCAGTGAAAACCTGTGCGTATGCTGGCGGATTATCTGAAGGATGATCTTGCCATCGGGATCTGGACCAAATTCCAACAGCGTGCTCACGCAAGCATCCTTTCCGCCGTACGAAGGATCCAGGGAGTGGAGTTTCTTGCGCTTGCCGATGCCCCATTGTGCCCGTTCGTGCGCGTGGTGCTCCCGGCAGAGCTGGCGGGTGATGACACGGTTTACGGCCATGCCAAGCTTCATCACGCCTTTTACCAGCTTGTAGTAATCGTAGGAATCCAATCCCTGATCGTGCTCAATGCGCTTAGCAAACGAACGACCTATCAGCTTTGGGTAAGGTTCGGGTGTTCCTTCTGGCACATCGAAGTTTGGTGAGTCGGTTCCGACAAGGTTAATGCACCGTCCACCCATGAACCGCGTATCCCAACAGGATGTTACTTTAGGCTCGCCTATCGACGCCCATCCATCCTTTGGTTCTCCCGAAATGGAAAGTTGGTCGTCGGGATCTCCCTTTGGGTTTCCAGAACCTATGATCTTAACATGAGGATTACTAAATAAATGTGGCCAACTACGAGAAAAACTACTTTCCATGAAAGAAAGTTCGTCCGCTACAAAGAAAATGTAATCCTGCTTTGCTCCCGCGAGTACGCTATCTCCAACGTATGTGCCACCTCGGTAGCAAGGGCGACATATACAACCACACCTGAAATCACGACCGCCTTCTTCTACGTCATCGGTGGCTATGGCGCGTTTATATTCCACCAGATTTCCAGCGAGTGTAGGCCAAAGCTCAGAAGCCTGCTTCCAAAGTGTTTTGAGTTCTGCCCAGCAACCAATGTCCAATTTTTCCAGTGTGGTGCTGGACAAGATAACCATTGTCTTGTGAGGGCGAGCGAAATAGTTGATCAGGCAGAACTCTACGGAATGACTCGTTTTCTGGGCCGAGGCACAGCCCATCAATATAGAAACGTCATTCTTGATGAACTCGCGGTACATCAAATCCGTCCAGCGGTGACGGTATCTGTGTGGCCATAGAAGCTTTCGGGCATTCATCAAATGCTCGAATAGTCCAAGCCCTTTGCCCTTGAGCGTGCCACCGGCAGCGATCATTCCTAGCTCCACATCGAGATCGTTGGTTCCCGTAGGCCAGTTCAAATCGTATCGTCGCATTGCGTAATCTTTCAAATCTCCTTGACAGGAAACAGCCTGTATGTCAATAGCGGCTTGGGTAATCCGCTGTTTCGGTAATCGACCTTATGAGCACTTTAAGCTGCTGTTCGCCTTGCGCCACCGTCCAGACGGTTCAGATCCCAGGCACGGAAGGAGTTTCAGGTGTTGATGGCCAAAACGGGATCAATGCGTACACCACGACCACGGCGGATTTCGTCACCGACAATGCGCTTAATGTCGTGATGAACGTGGAAAGCTCCGTGTGGATGGTCATTGGCCAAATCCTCATCGTGGGCGTAGGCGTGGGCGGCGGTGGGAGTGGCCCGGCGCATCTCAAGGTCATGGGCCTGCCATCGTCCACTTCGGCCAGCGTGCTTTACCTCGACATTTCCGGGGACATTGGCAACGCGCAAACGATTCTCGCCGGTTCAACCGTAAGCCCAAGCGCAGTTTAATCCCGTGTTCCTCAACTCGGGAGCCATCCAAAATCTTAGACGGGCGCTTGCGTCCAGTTCCGGGGTAAACCTGCCCATCCCTCCTGCACCTCCAGGCAATCAGGGAACTGCTGGCCCTCAAGGAAGTTCCGGGGCGCAAGGTGCTCAAGGCGATCAAGGGAATACCGGGAGCCAAGGTTTTCAAGGCGATCAAGGCAGTCAGGGCACGCAAGGCGTTCAGGGTTCGGTGGGTTCTCAAGGTCCGCAAGGGGATCAAGGTTCCGCCGGCGCTCAGGGTGACCAAGGATTTCAGGGCGACCAAGGCGTGCAAGGCTCGACTGGATCGCAAGGGCCTCAAGGCTTTCAAGGCAACGCTGGCGCTCAAGGTGTGCAGGGCACTCAGGGCACCCAAGGAACCCAAGGCGTAACCGGATCACAGGGGAACCAAGGCGATCAAGGTGATGCTGGACCGCAAGGCGATCAGGGAGATGCCGGGGCACAGGGCGATCAAGGATTTCAAGGTACGCAAGGAACTCAGGGCACAACTGGGGCACAAGGTAATCAGGGTGATCAGGGCTTCCAAGGAACACAGGGAACGCAAGGCACTCAGGGAACGCAAGGAAATCAAGGCAACCAAGGCTTTCAAGGAAATCAAGGGAATCAAGGTTCACAGGGATTTCAGGGTACTCAGGGGAACCAAGGCAATCAGGGGTTTCAGGGCACACAGGGTAATCAAGGGAATCAAGGTTTTCAAGGAACCCAAGGGAATCAGGGAAACCAAGGAACACAGGGGACTCAGGGCGTTCAGGGAACGGTTTACTACTACGGCGCTCAGGGTGGGCAGCAAGGTATTACGAGCACGACATTGGTAAATATCGGTGGACTTGTGGTGGCCCTACCCGGATCGGGAACTTACGCTTTCGACGCTTGCATTCCGTGCAATGCTCAGACCGGAACCAATGGCGCTCAGTTTGGGGCGCAGTTCAGCGGAACAACCACATCGCTTGAGTGTGAATGTTTAGGCAACCAAAGCGGGGTAACGTTAGTTACTCGCATCACCGCTAAAAACACGGCTGGCGGAGTTGTTTGCAATGTGTCAGCGGTGGATTGGATGGTGCGCATAACCGGATTAGTCATCGTCACAACCAGCGGCAATTTCTCGATACAGGCATTGAAGGTAACAAGCCAAACGCTTTTCATAAGACCAGGATCGTTCGTGATTCTGAACAAAATCGCGTGAAGATTTCACTTTTCACACCCTCTCATCACACTGACTTTCTGGATGAAACGTACGCATCTATCAAAGAGCAATCGTTCACGGCTTGGGAGTGGCTTGTTTTGCTGAATAACGGCGCGGAGTATCAGAACAACGACCCGCGAGTGAAGATTGTTAAGGACGATACAGGAATCCGCGATGTTGGCTATCTGAAGCGCACGGCTTGCCGTCATTCCAGCGGAGATGTTCTGTTGGAAATGGATCACGATGATACACTTTTGCCGGGAGCTTTGGAAGAAACAGCCAAGGCGTTCTCTGATCCATCCGTGGATTTCGCCTACAGCAACACAGTCAACTATGATGTTCGCTGCAATTCCCCAGTGACATGGGATCAGCGTTTTGGATGGAGTTATCGCAACCTAAAGGTAGGCGACAAGGAATGCGTTGAGGCGGTATCATCCGATCCTTTCCCGCAGAGCATCAGCCGGATATGGTTCGCTCCCAATCATCTCAGGGCGTGGAGATCGTCTAGCTATTGGAAGGTGGGCGGCCACAACGCCACGATGAAGATCACCGACGATCACGACCTCATGTGTCGGACTTACATCGCGGGGAAGATGCAGCACATAGACAAACCGCTTTACTTTTATCGCGTTCACGGCGGAAACACTTGGCTCCAAAACCAGGAGGAAATCCAAGAAACGATGTTCCGGTGCCATGACAAGTACATCGAACCCATGATGATGAAGTGGGCCAAGGAACGCGGGTTACGCTGCATTGATCTGTGCGGTGGAGTGAATCCGGCTGGTGGATTTGAATCCGTGGACTTGGCGAATGCGCAGATCAACACCGACCTGAATGAACGGTGGCCGTTTGAAGATAACAGCGTCGGAGTGATTCGCGCTCATGATGCCGTGGAACATTTGCGGAATCCAATTCACACGATGAATGAGGCTTACCGCGTGCTGGCACACGGTGGCATGTTCGATATTCTTGTGCCTTCAACGGATGGCCAAGGTGCATTCTGCGATCCTACGCATGTATCGTTTTGGAACTACAGATCATTTCGTTACTACACTCAAGGCGTGTTCAGAAGGTTCATACCGTCATACGTTGGAAGGTTCCAGCAGATCAAATTACGGGATATTCGGATGTGGGATGACCTGCCGTACGTTTCTGCGCATCTGATTGCTTTGAAGGATGGACCACGCTATTACGGAGAGGTGTTAATCTAATGGAACGAGCTAAGTTCCAATCTAAAGAACTGGTCGATTACATCTTTTCGGCTCCGAAAGGAGTTAATGCGGGAGTAGATCCTATCACGCTGCCCAAGGATCAGCTTTCCAATGGTGTAAACATCACGGTTCGAGGTGACTTCATCCGACCTCGCCCCAAGTTCAGGAAAATCGATCTGTCTTTCATCGGCTACGATGGGAACACCGTTCAGGAGAACATGGAACAGGGCAAGTTTCAGGGTGCGTGCGTGTATAACCCGGATATTGGGCTGGATTCGCTGATGGCCAGCATTTCGGGACGGCTGTTCCGGTTCTGGATTTCGGACGATACCGCAATCGTAACCGATGAGAGCATTCCGGGCGACTTGGACGATCCTACGCAGAATATCGCGTGGCTGATTCAGGCGGAACAGTGGATTATCAAGACGGACGGCACCACAAAGCTTCCGCTGTTCTACAACGGAATCAGCAGCGTGAGAAGTGCAGGCGTGGGATCGATTACTTACACTTCAACCGTCATTACTTCGTTCAGTGTTCCAAATCTCGGGAGCCAGGTGTTCGATCCCGATGGAGTCACGCCTAAGAATATAACTCTGAATGCTCCGTTTACCGGGAGCGTTGGCGACGTGATTACCTTCTCTCCCGTGGGTGGGTTCTTGGTTACGGCGATTTCGGGTGCAGATGTTCAGTTAAAGAATTACAACGCTACACCCGTAGGCGCATCCATCAAATCGGGATACACCGTCACATGGACTTCGCTTGGTAACCAACTCCCAGCAGGCAGGCAGCTAGTCTACGGACTTGGCCGCGTGTGGATGGCACTTACAGACGGAAAGCAATTCATTGCCGGGGATCTCGTCGGTGGCGCGTCGGGCACGCTTGCCTACAACTTCCGTGATTCGGTGCTGAACGTGACGGAAAACACGTACCTGCTTGGCGGTGGCAATTTCACGGTGCCGGGTAGCTATGGTGAAATCCAAGCCTTCTGCTTTTCGGAAACGTTGGACTCGTCACTTGGCCAAGGTGCGTTACAGGTGTTCACGCGCAACGTGGTGTTCTCCTGTAACGCTCCGGTGGACAGGCTTACGTGGCAGGACTTGAAGAATCCCATCCTCACCGAATCAAGCAAAGGCGGTGGCGCTCTCTCGCAGTGGTCCACAACCAACGTCAATTCCGACATTATCAGCCGCAGCAATGACGGGCTGCGATCTTTGTCCTTGGCACGCAGGGATTTCAACACTTGGGGCAATACACCCATTTCCCGAGAGGTTCAGCCGCAGCTTGATCGGGACTCAGAGGATTTGCTTCGGTTCTGTTCCGGGTGCGTGTTCGACAATCGACGCCTTACCACAACCGAGCCGGAACTTACCGACCGTGGAACCATCTGGAAGCGGATTATTCCGATCAACATGGATCAGAACTCCAACCTCCAGGGGAAAGCTCCATCAGTCTACGATTCACTTTACTGGAGTGGACTAAACGTGTTCCAAGTCCTTTCCGGTGATTTCGATCACAAGAAACGGTGCTTCGCTTTCACGCTTAACAAGCGCAATGGGAAGATTGAGCTTTGGGAAGTGCTGCCGTCTGCTGACCCTGAAATTTATGATAACGGTGATACCCGTGTCGTTTGGGGTTTCGAGGCGATGCTGGATTTCGGTCAAAAGGATCCGCGCAACCGCGAACGACTCAGGCTTGGCCAAGCGGAGCTTTACGTTGACGCGCTCAAAGGGCTGGTCGATTTCAACATCTACTACAAGCCCGATTCATGGCCATGCTGGATCCCGTGGGCGAGCTGGCAGGAATGCTCTGAAAGCACAGCTACCGTAGGCGCTCCATCCTTCCGGCCATTCATGGGTGTTCCAGAACCCGATCCCGGTCCATGCGATGAAGAAAACGACCGTCCATTGCGCGAGGGGGGCGTGTTCATGGTCCGCGTTGTCATTGCGGGTCAATGCACATTCAAGGGTATGCGTGTAGGGGCGAACACGGTTCCGCAACCGCATTGGATGCCGCCAGTGTGCGATCCAATCTGTCCCGGCCAGAGGATTATCGCGGCGGATCTAAGCCCAACCATCCGTGGTCCGGGCAGTCCGGGCGGTGGCAGCAGTGAACCGCCTCCGCCTCCTCCGTCACCAAATGATGCCGTGCTTATTGGTGGTGAAAGCGGTATAGAAGTGATCGGCGGTGAGGGTGGCGAGGAGTTGGGTGGTGAATGATATGAAAAACCTATTTCTATTTCCGATGCTATTGCTGGCCTTGGTAGTCAGTGGTCAGACGGTTAAAAAGACCAGCGAATATCCAAATACATCGACCCCCTTAACCAGTGATTTGTTTCTTGTGGCAAGGCCGGGATCTCCGGGAACAAACCTGAACATCTCTTGGTTGCAAATGCACAGCAATCAAACCTTCTATGGCACTACCACATTTGCCGGGGATACCAACAGCACGGGCAACGTCTGGGAAGGCGATCAGTTCTTCCAAAACGGAAACGTCATATTGTCCAACGCATGGTTTGTTGGTCCAATCGACGCTACCAATGTTTTCGGCACAACCTTTGGCTACGATACCAACCAGAACATAGAGACTCCAGACCTTGGAGATTTGACTCTGCTGGTAAGGCCGGGAGATACCAACTACAACATTACTTGGTTGCAGGCGCACAGCAACCAGACCTTCTACGGCACAACTACGTTTGCTGGCGGTATAACCAATTCAGGACCGAACATCTGGAATGGGGATCAGTTTATTTACGATGGGAATGTAACCGTATCCAACGGTTACTTTGTCGGACTAATCAACGCCTCAAATATAGTGGGATCTTCTGCTGGTCCAACGTACGGAAGCAATGTGATTGGGTCCGTGCTGGAAGCTTCTCACGCTACGAATGCGGACATGGCCACCCTAGTCTCAACGTCGCCACTGACAAACGCCGTCTACGGAAGCAACATAGTTGGACAAGTGGCTGATGCTTTCAATTCCGCAAATGCAGATTCGGCCACTTACGCAATCAACGTCCTTTACACGACCAACATAGGGTCTACCACGATAGACTTTGGTTCACTTTCTAGGTACGCAGGATTCTCCACCAATGCCGCTTTTAATTGGGCTGGGTTCATAAACAAATCAGCGGAGAAACCCCAGTCAATGTCCAGGGGAGTTACCAACTCCAGCGGGAGCACGTTCGCGGTTGGGGTTCCGGCTAACTGTCACCTTCAAGGCACTTCATTCGTTACGAACGTCACGATGTTCAGCTTCTGGTACGACCCGCTTTGGAACTACACAAATTGCATAGCCTATCCGCTGTTTTAGATGAATCGCATCATTTTAGCATTTGTGCTGGTTGCGGGTTCGGCCTTTGGGCAGGCGTTCACTTTCCTCGACATGGCGTGGATGGGGAAAATCGCTACCCCGGTTCAATCTGGCGGCGGATCTGGATTCACCACGATCACCAATGTTCCGGGTTATCCGACTCTAGCGTGGTATCGTTCCGACTTCGTAACGACCAACGGAGGGAACAACTACACGTGGGTTAATCTGATGGGGAACACCCTGTACGATTTAACCAACAAGGGTGCTGCCAGTTCGTGGCCTACTAGGGTTTCGGCGGATTTGAACGGGTTCGACGCTTTGAACTTCGCCACGGCGGCAAGTCAGTACGTGAACAGCCAAGGGCTAACTGCTACCCAGCCCACGGAATATTTCATGGTGTGCAAGTGGAATGTGGCTGCTACTCCCGGAGGGGTGTGCTGTTACATCGACGGGAATAACGGTGGAAGGAATACCGTTTACTACGACAATGCGGGTGATTTTGGATACTTCTCTGGATCCAGTCTGGTAAAGAAACCATCGGGAAATAATTACTACTTCATCTGGGATGCAGCATTCAACGGTATCGCCTCGGTGATACTCACGAACAACGTGATCGTGGCTACCAACACCACATCACCGGGGGCAAACAACCTGAACGGACTCTATGTAGCCAGAGACTTTACGGGCGGCGGTCAGGTTCCGTTAAGGGTTATCGATTTCATAATTTACTCCACCAACCTTTCCGCCGTGATGCGTTCCAACGTCTGGTTTAACCTCAAGACCAGATACGGCTTATGAGCGTCTGCCGAACATGCGAACCCAGTCAGGATTGCGTTGATAATGCATTCAATTATTCGCTGCAAGAGGACTCGTTCTTTTGGGTGCTGAATTGTCCACCGGGTTTCTTCTGCGGCGGCAGGGATTCGCTCACGCTGGTTTGCTGCGATGGTGCGGTTCAAAGCGTGCTGTTCCCCGCCAGCGCCGATGAGGACACGCGCCAACGGCTGATCGACGGGTTGATAGGCGAATGCTTGCGCAAAGGTTGTGGTCCACCTCCACCACTTTGCCTTACTCCGCCATGCACACCGCCCCCCGTAACGTTGTATTTCAACGATCCGCAGTCATGCACTGTTCTTTGCCCTGACGGAACTCCTTTCACCTACACGGTGGAAACTGGATTGGTGTTGGCCTTCGAGCGCGAGGAAGCTAATCGAGTTGCCAAGCTAAGGGCGTGCGAATTGGCTCACCAAGAGCTTACGTGCCTCGCGCTATCGGACATGGCTCCGTGCTTGTGCGTGGGATCATTCTACAACTCACCAATTATCGCCACGGGAATACAACCCTCAGATCACAAGCTTACGTGGAGTGCGAGTGGAATAATTCCACCGGGGCTTACACTGCAATCGGGAACCATTCCAGGAAACTCGACATTCTTACGAGGCACACCAGTTTTGCCGGGATTGTTTACATTCACCATAACCGCGACGGCTAGTAATGGAGCTTCGTTCAGCAAGACTTACGTGTTCTATGTCGTTTTAATAACCACGACGAGCCTGCCAGATTTCACCATAGGTTCTCCATACTCCTTCCAGCTTCACGCGACGGGCGGTGGTGGAAACTTCACTTGGGATATTATAAGCGGAACCCTACCCGCTGGTATTGTGTTCGATCCTACCGGATTGTTGCATGGCACGCCGACCGCTGGAGCTGGAGGTGCAATCACCTTCTCGGTTACCGATCTAACGTGCGAAACAGTGGAACAAAGGGCGGTTACACCGCTCGTAAGAATGTCCACGGTTAGCACGACTCGGATCGTGCGCAAGATCGGGTATCCAGGGTTTACGGGTGACAATGTTTATCACCGGATGACTTGGAGCGGATTCGCCACCCAAACGAATAGCCCAGCATCCGATCTTTCTACCACTTGCAGCGTTGCCAGAATTGACTACTCGGGGAGTTCCTTCTTGGATAATCGCGGCAACTGGACGCAGAAGCACAACAAGAACCTAAGCCGTTCGTGCCCTTCAGCCCCCAATCCAGCCATAAGCCCCATAGATGTCAGCGGTGTGACCACGGGCCAAGGATTCAATCCGGGTATCCCTCCAACTGATCTTGGATACTGCTACAGTCCTGACCCGAGGTGCTGCAATCCATGCCCGGAAACGCTTACCCCGGTGGGTAACTACGCAAAGAACAACACGGCGGATAGCACTGAGGGAATGTTCTACTGGGATGGGTTCACCCATTTCACGGCGATTGACGAAACTCACGGTGCGGCGAATGGAGTGTCCATCGATCTTGCGCACTACTTCCCCGGACAGGTTCAGAACTTCCCAACCGAAGTTATTAACGGCTTGGAAGCGAATTGGGTTCAATTACGAACGGACGCGGCTTACGCCATGGAGCTTTCGGAGCAAGTGACCGACGCCGAAGCTGAGTCAGTTGCTACCGTGATTGTATCCACCGGGAAGATTGCGGAATTTCTCCATGACTTCACACGAACGAGAGGCACAGCGCCGAACTCGATTTATTCACGGTATACTTCCGTGGCGTTCACATTGGCCGCAAGCAATCTGGTGCCGGGTAGAACCTACACGGCTCGGGTTCAGTTCAAATACTCGACCGGGGTTACGGTGACCCAGACCTATACTTTCATCGCAAGCGGCGGAACGCACAACGTGGTAGATAATATTCCGACCCCAACTCAGGGCGTGACCATTGAGGTTAGATCGCCAAGTATAAATTATGCTTAACCTATGTCATGTGTACGCTCCTTAACATTAAGCCCGGTTGTTTCATCTACTGATATGCCGCTCGATTCAGCCATAGTAGCCACCAGTACCATTGCTGGCGGAACTCTCATCTTTGGGGTGCGTGGACCGTACGTGATGCGAATCAATGCCACTACGGGGGCGCTTATTGCTTCTGCCAAGATTGACCCGCAGATGACGGGTCCAACCTCCATCGCCTACAATTCCGTCACTGATCGACTTCTCATTGGTGGCTGGTGCAGATTGTTCCCCGGCGTAACCGACAACGATCCCGGACCGTTCTCGTTCAACAATTTCTTCTATCTCTACACGGTAGACCCATCAACGCTCTTGGTTGATTCGTCGGTGAACCTTCGCCCAATCATCGGTGGAACCAGCAGTGCTGCCGGGATTTCTCAGGGACCTTGGGTGATGAAGTGGCTGGGCATCGGAGGCTTTGAGGGGCTTTATGGCATTCACCACGATCCGACAGTTTCATTTTTGTGGCGCTACGGAATGTCCACGGTCATCACGGGAAACGGGCATCACGGAGCGTCAACGTGCGTCGGTAACATATCCAACGACTTTGCTTGGGATGGCTCGAACAGCATTTACTGGGCACGATCCCAAACCGAGGAAGTTTCGCTTTTGGACATGACCCAGAACAACGGACTGAGCTGGCTCATAACCGACTCATTCAGCCTTTGGAGCGGCGACAGTTCAATTCCATTTGGCATCGAAGTAGCTCCTTCCACCGGGGACATTTATGCCGGGACTCAGAACGGTTTGATCAAGCGCCTGAATTACTCAGCGGGATTCACGCTGGTAAGCAGCCTGAATACGACGATGGGAAATACCATCTTCAAGGTGCGCTACAATCCTTTTGATGGACTCCTGTACTGCCCGTGCTTCGCGGAGGACAAGGTTGCGGTCGTAGACCCGGCGACCATGGCGCTTTCGGGGATCGTGCGAACCGGATTTGATTCGCCTTGGGACGTGATCTTCACCTCGACCAAGAAGTGGGTTGTGCAGGCGGGTAACTTAGGAATCAAAGAACTGATCTAGCCATGCCTAACAACTATTTTCCAACTACCGGCATGAGCACGGCGCACGCTGGAACTCAGGGCGCTCCATCTAGCAGCGGCTATACTTTAGGGGTGGTGAACATTCTGCCTAACAATCAGCCGTATTATGTGCCGGGTTCAGACAAGAGCACAACGTATGCGCCGGGGGTTATACCGGATCTATCCACCCCACCCCCAATTAACCCGAATGTTTACAAGATGGGGCAACAGCACTTAGACCAGTGGCGAAACGATTTCTATGGAGGGTCGGGGGTGCCTTATAGTGCGCCAGCGCAGGACACGCAAGCGCAGTCTCAACCTCAGAATATAGCACCACAGAACCCGAACAACCAAGGCGACATTCCGAACGCCAATCAGAATCCTGCAACCAATTTCGACCTGAACGCCTTTCTTTCATCCATTCAGTCACCTACAGGTGGCAGCGATTCTACGGTTGCTAATAACCTGTTTGGGGTGCTCAATGGTAGTCCATCAAGTGGCACCGGGCGTTACAGTTCGGCAACCAACTGGTTAACGGGTCCACAGCAGCAGACTTAAAAGCTTATGCTTTCGCCAAGTTCATTAACTCTGGGGGCACTGAAAAACAGCAGCGTGATCAATATCGCTGGGGTGTGCGCCAATGGTTCCCAATTCGTCCAGAACGTCAATGAGGCAGTTCAGAGGCTCATGACCTACGGATCTTGGTACGCGACCTTGGTGAAGGGCAGGCTGTGCGTTTACGAGAATTGCCTTGCGTGGCCGCGATGGGTGGGAACGGTTTTGGCCACGAATATCAACGGTCAGAATAGGCGCATTCAGAACAATTGGTACGAGTTCATGCCGGTAAGTTCAGGCGAGTGTTGCTACGGAGGCAGCTACGCGGTGGGGAATTGGCGCAGCAATACGACCGTCATTGACGAAGGAATTTCTCCTGTGTTCCAAAATGTTCCATGTGGAATAGCGTGTCAGCTTCAGATTCATACACGCTTACGGGCTGACTTCGGAAAGACGATGACATTTTACGGAATCGACGGAAATGGCCAGCAGGTGCAGACCAAGAACGCCATTGGCCAGTGGCAGGATGGAGTGACGATATCGCTTGGCAGTCCAGACGTGATTACACTGCCATATTTCAGCGAGATTACCCGCGTTTCCAAAGACATAACCGTGGGCATGATCGATGTGTATGCGGTGAACCCTGACACGTTCGCCCTGCTGGACGTTGCGCACTATGAGCCGAGCGAGACGGAACCGCGCTACAGGTTTTCCAAAGTTCATGGACCGTACACGCGGGTAAACAATCAGCCTACGCAGATTGAGTTTCTGGCTAAGTTGCAATTCGTGCCCGTGGTGCTGGACTCAGATATCGTCCAGATCGACAACATCGAAGCGATTAAGCTCATGATGATGTCAGAGCGGTTAAGCGAGACGGGAGATACCGACGCGGCTACCAAGAATCAGGTGTTGGCCATCAAAGAACTGAACCGCCAACTCGCGGAGAAATTACCGTTGCAGCAGATTCCAATTCGGATGGATCCATTTGGCACCGCACCCCCGTCACTCGCTGGCATCGGTCAGTTAATGTAGAAAGAGAAAATTTATGGCAATTCCCATAGGCTGGACTTACAGCAGTCCTTACTCACCAAAGTCGGCAGCACCCCCGGCTACTGGAGGTCCATTCGCCAACTACATTGCCGCGCACACCCCGCCTGCACCTGCTCCCGCTACGGGATTGCCGTCCACCACACCGGGCACATTTACAGTGAATCCCCCACCGCAAGCAGGCCAAGGCGCGTACGGTGCCGTGCCGGGGCCAATCGGCATTCCGCCGAACCTTTACCAAGGTGTGGAGAGCATCTATCCAGGACTCGCGGGGGCGACGGGTAATGCTGCGAATCTCATTGCGAGCCAGATGCGCGGTGAGTTTACGCCTGAAACTGAATCCTCACTCTGGAACATTGCCAACACCTACGGCGTGGCCAGTGGAATGCCGGGGGCTGGATTGTGGTCGAACAAGTTCATGGGTAATGTCGCGGGTGCGAAAGAAGCCTTGCAGCAAAAAGGCTTGGAAAACCTGAACACGACTACGGGCAATCTCAGCCACATGGTTACAGACCCGAATCTTGCGGCATCGATTGCAGCACGGAATGCGCTTATGGCATCGGCACCCAATCCGGCTGAAGCAGTGGCTGCTCAGCTCGCTCAATACTACAATGCGCTAACGGCAGGGCAAAACCGTGGCTACAATCCAGCAGGTGGAACCGGCGCACATCAGCCGATTACCTTCCCGAACATTCCAACAGGTTCGCCTGCACTGCCGGGGTATGTTCCTCCGGTTGGTCCACCGGCCATTCCGGGTCAGGTTCCATCGGTGAACACGTCCAACTTCTACGACGATATGCCGCAGTGGGAGTATCCCGAGCTTTACGATCCGGCCAACTCTGACCTGTATAATGCCGGTGGTGGAAGTGGCGGCTACGGTGATTTGTATAACCCGGATTTGGGTTATCAGGACTATCCAGAACTGTGGGATCAGTCATACGATCCCTATGCTGAACTGGACAACTTTCCATAAATGAAAGGCTAATGCGATGGCTCTCGACACTTTGCCTCCGTGGTTGAATGTTCAGCCGCACGATTTCCTCAATGCCGCTTCGAGTGGCTTGCAAACCGGGCTTCACATTGCCGACATGCAGAACATGGCGAGCGAACGTGCCGCGTCACGAGAAGCCGAATCGCAACGCCAATCCGATGCCCACGCTTTGGCGATCTGGGAAATGCAGAATCGTATGGCGATGGAGCGCGAACGAGCGGCGGCTGAGATGGAACAGCAAAAGGCGAATCGGGATGCGCTGACGGCATATCGTTCGGGTGAGCTTGATGTGCAGCGTGGGCGGTTGGCCGACTCTCAGAAGTACCACGAAGGAATGATTACCTCCAAGGGTGAAATCGAGAGCCGTAAACAAGCCGCACAGCAAGCTTTCGCCAAGGCGTATCAGGACAACACTACCAAAGGCATGAAGCCCGGTGAGGCGTACCAAGGCGCTTTGCTTCAATCCCCAGATTTGCTTTCAGCTACGACACTTCAAGGCGGGTTCGGTGCTAAAGAACGACCAGATCCGCAGCAAGCTTTCGGCAAGCTCATGGCTGGTCGTGCGTACGGTGCCTTGTCTGCCGCGAAGAAGGCGTATCAGGCGAGCGTGCCGGGTAGTGCCGATAGAGACGAAGCGGCGAAGGACATTGAGAATGCCACGAAAGCTTTTACTCAGTACGCTGGAATGGCTACTAACGCTCCATCTGCCGCGACTGGTTCCGCGCAAGAGGTTACGCGCCTGACCAAAGACGGTAGGCAGGCTATATTCGACGCCAGTAGCAAGAAGTTTCTGCGGTTCGCCGATGAAGTTCCCAGCACGGCTGGGCAACTCGACGCAACCGACGAACTGGACCAAGAAGAATGACCCCTACGTGGGACGATACTAATCCGGTGGATGCGGCAGAACCCGATTGGGATAACACAACCCCGGCAGAGGTTGGCGCACTGGACACTAGCAAGCTCAAGATTAGTCCATACGAACAGGCCAAGCTCGAAGGACGCGATGAGGGTCCGTACGCGGGTGGCGAAGGCGCACGCCAAAGGAACCTTGAAGAAGCTGGGGCGCTCTATGCTTCGTTACTGGAACCGCCGATGCGTATTCCGCGCATTGAGGCAACCAGCACGGCAGGAAAGCTTGCGGCTGCTCCGGTCAATGTGGCTAGTGGATTACTGGAATCCATCGCTTCCCCGGTTGGGCTGGCTACGCTACCCCTGCTTGAAGCAAAGGCCGCTGCCCCACTTATCAAAGGCGTGTTCGGATCCTTGGCGGTGCGTGATGCTGCCCAGCGATTAGGTGAGGCATCGGTTACCCGAGACCCAGGGCAAGCCGCCGAAGGCTTTCTTACCGGCGCATTGGGCGGAATCGCATTGCCTGAGGGAACCTTGGCAGGATTGTATCGAGCCGCTAAAAGTCCAATCGAACGGGCGCGAATAGACCGCACGATCAGGCGAGCCGAGGAAGCCATACCGCCGCGTGAACCTGTTCCTGAAACGCCGGTTGTTCCTGAACCTGTTCCCGAGACGCCAATAGAAGAACCGAAAGGAGAACCCAATGCCGTTCCAGTCGGAGAGCCAGCGCCGCTACCTGTGGCTGAAACACCCGGAAGTAGCGAAGAAGTGGGCGCACGAATATCCGGGGCAGAAGAACCTGCCAATGCACAAGGCGAAGTCCTACCAGAGCGCGAACAAGTACCGGAAGAAGTAGCACCTGTTCCTGAACCCGTCGCGGCTGCTAAACCCGCGACGAATTGGGAGCTATTCAACGAGGAATTAGCCGACAACCTTGACTCGTTTTCACCAGCTCGGGACACGGGCAAGATTGACTACGATTTGCGCGATGTTGCGGATCGGTTCACGGAATACGCCAAGGCCGACACAAGCGGCAAGCCAGTGCATAAGCTGGTGTCCGATTTCGCTAAGGTGGATGAAGCTTCGGATTCTCAGATACGCAAGTTGAGACAGGCGGTTAAGGCTATTTCAGCGCAAGAACCAGTTGCGCCTGTGGCCGAGGCTGCGCCTGCTCCGGTTGTGGAGGAAGTGAAGCCCAAATCTTTAACCGAGGCTGAATCCGTAAAGCTGGCCGAACTTACCAACAAACTAGATACCAACCAGAAGCTAACCGCAGCCGAATCCAAGCGGTATCGAGCGCTTTTGGATAAGGCTAAAGCACAACCCGAGATTGCCGAAAAGCCACAGGTTGAGTCAGGAATGGAAGGCCCAGGTTCTCCGTCGATTACCCAGCCACCCGATCCCGCCACGATGGGCTTGGATACCGGAAGCCCGATCTACAATCGTATCAAGGCGCACTACGAGATGTTCACCAAGGGCATTCGCTCGATGTACCAGCGTGGCGCGTCCAAGGATGAGATGGCACTTGCCGCGAATCAGACCGATACACTTCCGGGTTCTGCTGCGAACCGTGCCAAGAATGGGCTAGTCATGGCCATACCTAAGCCAGCGGACAGATCCGCGACAACCTTGGTCATGCAGGCGCTTAAAATGTCGCCTACCGATCCCGTGTCATACCTGAATACCAAAGCTCAGGACATGGTTACGGCAGCGCAAGTGTTTCGCCGTCGAGGTTCCGGCATGGACCGACTACAGGCTGAAGGTGCGGCTAAGCTCGCCATAACCTACAAGCACGCGGCGGATAATTTCCCGCACCTTGTAACGGAAGCCAACGAAGCCAAGGGCAGGTTCGATTCCCAGTTCAGCCGGGATCAAGCGGCAGGGCTGACAACCGATTACGAGCAGTGGTACGTGCCGCAACGGTGGGACATGGATTTGCTCCGCAGCGGCGATGGTTCGTTCATCGTGGGCGGCGGCGGTAAAACTGGCAACAGTTCGTTCAAGAAATCCAAGGTGTTCCCTGACTACGCGAGTGCGATTGAATATGCCGTAGCCAATCCCGGCGAGTATTTCATTCCACGAACCCTGGACGTTTCCGACTTGCTTCAGCACCGCGTTCTATCCAGCGAAAGGCAGATCGCCAAGGCGTCATACTTCAGCGACTTGGGTGCATCTGGCGTAACCGATCCTGCCACTGGACAACCCGTGTTCCTCAATGTCGCACGCGGAAAAGAACCACGCGGTTACACTGGGTTTGAAGTCATGCCCGGTAAGTTCGTGGCCATTCACAACGGCTATGAGCCAATGTTCAGGGCGTTATTTGGCAGAAGTGGATTTGCCGGGTCCGCACCGATAGAAGCTTTGCGTTCGATTGCCGCCGTGGAGAAATCCGCTGGACTAGCCTTGGATACATTCCATCTAAGCCGAGTGCTTCAGGGTGGACTCGCGTTGGCGAACAAGCTTTACCTCGGGAAAACCCTCAAGAAAGGCTTGGCACTCTCTGAGTATTCTCCCGCCGATCTGCGTCGTGCCGTGGCATCGGGCGCTATGGACCCGGAAGTAGCCGACTACGCACTCACTCCAATAACCATGGAAGTTCACGGCGCTCCCGTGACGATGACGCGCTACGAGCTGGTTCAGAACTTGATGAAGCACGGGCTGAACAATGGTCGATCCGTGGATGCCATTTACAAGGAATGGATCCACGAAATGCCGCTGATCGGTAAAACGCTGCATGGCGTCAACAAGTTCGTGTTTGATCAGATGAGCCGAAGCGCCATCAATGATTCCGCACAAATCGAGTTTCAGCGTATCGCCAAGGCACGACCGGACATGACGGGCGATCAGGTTGCCAAAGAGGTTGCCAAGAACATAAATGCTTTCTTCGGTAACATCGGCAAAGAAAGTCCGCTGAAGAATCCCGAGACTCGCACGCTGCTGAATGTCATTTTCCTAGCCCCAAACTGGGTTTACTCGCTTGCGGCACGCGAAGTCATGGCGGCAAAAAACATCGTTGGATTGCCCATAGATGCGATTCGTGGCAGGCCCGTTCACATGGCCAGCGCAGCCAAGGGCATAGGCACCGGGCTTGCATCCTACTTCTTGGCTACGCAACTTCTGAACCTTTACACGCGGCACCATCTCACGATTGATAATCCCGAGGAAGGACACAAGATGGATGCGTGGATACCCGATTTTAGCGGCAAGGGTGGAAAGGGATTCTTCATTTCTCCGCTATCCGTGTTCGGGGAAATCACGCATGACATTATCCGATTGCGTCATACCAAGGGCGACTACGGTTCTGCGATTGACCAGATTGCCATGAACAAACTTGGGAATCTTGGGCGAGCGATTTACACCTTTGGGGCAGGGCGCGATCCGCTGAGCCATGCCAAGCTTACTGGATTGGGTTCGCGTGCGGCCAACGCTGCGGTGCAGCTTGCGCCGTTGCCGATCATTGCCTCTACCCCTGGACGCATGGCCTTGTCCGCTGCTAGTGGTGGTCGAGTGATGCAGCCACCGCAAGGTGCGGTTCAGCGTCAGCTGACCGCAAGCATGGGATTCAAGACTGAGGCAGCACCATCTGCCCAGAACGAACTTTACACGCTTGCGCGGGAATGGATGGCAAGCAGCAAGGATCCGAAGGTTCAAGCGCAGTATGCGGAGAAGCTGAAGCACGACGATCCGGCTGGTGGTCCGTTCAGGGATTTGAAGATGGCTTTGCGCAACGATGACGTGGCTTTCGCTGCCCGAGCGTACAAGGAACTGCTGGTTAACCATAAGCCTGAGAACATCAAGAAATCGTTCACGACTAAGCCGCTTTATACCGGCAGCAACGCGACGGATAAGCAGTTTTACGAAAGCCTGAATCCGTACCAGAAGGAACTCTACACCAAGGGCGCATTGCAGGAACGGCAGGATTTGTACAAGAAATTCTCCGACATGATGAAGGTCGTGTACAAGCCCAGCTTGACACCATCGCCTTAGTTTGCCTTATCTAGTGCTGTGAATAACCTATCGCCCAAAGTGCAGTTTCAGCGTGATGAGGAAGTAAAAAAGCAACTCGCCACGGTCGTTCAGTCGGACAACTTCCATACCGCACTTACGTTTGCCTTGTCGGAATTTGTCTTTCGCTCCAATCCCAGCCAAGAGGAAGTCCAGGGCGCGAGGAAGTTCATTCACGTTTTGATGGAGATTCCATTTAGCGATACCCCCATGCCGTCATTTCCGAATCGGCAGATCGATCACAGTGCATTTGATCGCTTGCAGCCACCTCAAGTCCAGTTACAACCTAAACCCGCAACCAAATAACCTATGCCATTAGAAACAACCTTAGCCCCACCGCCTGTTGCTACACCCGCTCCCGCTGAAGCCGCGCCTACCGTTGCAAGGGAATCCACATCGTTTGATGCTGCGTTCCCCGATGATGGGCTAGACGCGCCTACGCCAGCGCCAGAGCCAGCTAAACCCGCCCCAGAACTACCGAAGGACGAACCCAAGCCAGAGGCTGGCGCGTTGGAGAAACCCGCCGTAGAACCCAAGCCAGAGCCAGAGGCACCCGCTACGCCGGAAGGTGCGGACTTTGAAGCGCCGAAGGTGAGCAAGCCGAGCGAGCTGCGAAACTGGGCGAACAAGATGGGGCGTCGTGCGCAGAAGGCAGAGCAGGAGGCAAAGAAGCTTTCCGCCGAACTTGAACAGGCTCGCAACACAGCACCACGGGCTGATACGGCGAAGGTTGATGCGCTCACCAAGGAACTTGCGGCGGCACGGCAGCAAGCCGAACAATATTTGGCTGACCTCAAGAGCAGCAGCTATACCAAAGATCCGGCGTTTCAAGAGAAGTACACCGCGCCTAGGCTAAACGCGATCAAGCGTGTTTACAGGGAAATAAAGGAACTGACCGCGTACGATCCAAACCCGGAAGATCCAGAGAATCCAAAGGCACGGGATGCTACGCCGGGTGACTTCGACAAGGTGTACTTCGCGTCGAATACAACTGCGGCAATGCAAATTGCCAAGCAAATTTTCGGTGATGCGTGGCATATTGCCTTTGACGGACGCAAGGAAATCCGCCGCTTAACGGAGAGCGAGCAGGAGGCCACTCAGGAATGGAACAAGACGGCAGCCGAACGCGAGTCGCAGCGCACGGCTCAGGCTACGCAATTCGAGCAGGCGCGTCAGTCAATGTGGTCACAAGCCAACGATGCTTACACCAAGAAGCGACCGGAGCTTTTCTCTCCACGCGACGGAGACAAGGAAGGCAATGAGCTTTTGCAGAAAGGCCAGCAGTTTGCTCAAAGCGTGTTCGGCGGCAATGATGGGCTGGATCTTCCAAAGGTGGTAATGCGCGATGCGAGGGCCTACAACTGGCTTGCCGCGTTTCCGCGATTGTCCCGCGATCTGGCGAAGGAAAAGGCCGCGAATGCCGAATTGAAGAAACAGGTTGAATCATTGCGTGCGAGTGGCCCCGGTAAACCCGGTGCGGGTGCTGCCACGCCTGCTGGCAAGGAGCGCGGAAAGTTCAGCGAAGATTTCGATAGCGTTTTCGGAGCAGGGCCGTAGATTGCCTCTGCGAGTCTCCCCGTAGCCCATCGTCTTTAGCGTTTAAGGCGGTGGGCTATTTCATTTTAAGTGTTGACATAATTCTCCAATCGTGGTCTTAGTCATGCAATCCGGTGCGCAAGCGCCGTCCGTTAAAGCCGGTAAATCGAGTTAGGCGCGTTAAGCCTTAGGTACTGGCCTTCTTCCCCAGGTCGAAAAGTTTCCCGCTGTCGTAAACAACCGTCGGAGCTGCACTATAGACAGCTTCGACATAAGAAAGACTTAATTTCAAATGTCATGGGACTGCTCCTCCTACTATTCGTATATCGCTGATCGCACACCGCACTGGACGGAAGAACTTCTCCAAGACTGGTTCCCCACGGATGATGCGTGGATTGGGGCGGTCATGTCCGAACCTTGGGGCGCTTTCACCGGCACCCAGCATGTCAGGGATCGCCTGCACATGGCGGCTCCCGACCTGTCGCAAGGTTGGAACCAGTTCGACACTCAGTCGATGCTGACCAATAATGGCTTGGGCACCGCCACCGGCGAAGCCGCAGCCTGTACCACGGCGTGCACCCCGCCTGAGATTTGCGTGGCGTGGGGACTTACCCGGAGCACGTTCGACCGCTGGAGGACTTCGTACACCACGCGGCCATTCTGCTTCGATGAGATCAACACTCGCGCTTTGGCCAAGAAACAGCTTGGCGAGATTATCAGCGGCCTGAAGGACATTAGCCGCATGGTCCAGTCGGACCGGCATCGGTACGCGAGTGCGGTATTCATCGACAAAATCTACCTAGCTGGCAACGGCTTGGCCACGGTTGACGTGACCGGGGCGACCTTCACCGGCGCGGCGACCACGATGGACCTTGGCGGGGCGCTCCCGACCAGCGAACTGACCATCCAATACCTGCAACGGTTCTATGAGCCGCTTCAGGCTGAGGGTTATTTCAAAAACAAGTACGTGCCTAACGGCGTGTTCAAGCTGATCACCGACCCCATCACCAGCCAGCAGTTGACCACCGGAAATCCGGCGCTCATTGCGAATTACCGATTCACCGACTTCCAGGAGGGCGGCAAGCTGTTCAAGTACGGCATGTCCGCTGCCATCGGAAACTTCGGGATCACTTGGGATATGTGGCCGATGCGGTTCTACTATGACGAGTTCGCCGCCGTGTTCCGGCGCGTGTTCCCCTACGTCAACGTGGCGGCAGGCGCTACAGGTGGACCCACCATGGGCATCAAGAAAACGGTCAACACCCAGTATTTGCTGGCTCCTTACCAACTCTCTCAGGTGTGGCACCCAGCGGCCATGAAGCGGTACACCGTGGACTTGGCGAGCGTGAACCCCGAAATGCCGTTCCTTACCCGCGATTTGCTGGGCAAGTGGAACTTCATCGGCGGCAACAAGGATCGGTTCTTCAAGGTCATCGACCCGATTTCCGGGGATGAATGCTTGATCGACAACAAGCGTGGAAACCAAGGCGCTTTCTGGGCCGACTTTGAGGACGGCATGGAGATGCAGCGGCCTGAGTTGGTGCGGCAAATCCTGCACTTGCGCGAGCCGGGTTGCGTGGTGGATCAGGTGCCGTGCAGCGTGGCTCCTGCTTACATCACTCAGGATTACAGCGGGTGCCTCCCGCTGTGCCAGAGCTTGACCTAAGCGCACAGCATTGGTCAGGGCGGGTGCCGGTTTGAATCTATGGGCATAGGTTTCCCGGCACTCGCCTAACCGAAAGCGAAAGATTTTTTCATGATGGACATGAACGAGGCGGAAGATGCGGCTGAAAGTCCAGCAGTGGATAAGGCCGAAAACCCAAGCGTGTTTCTGTCCAAGGCTGACCTTGGCGGGAAAACATGCAAACCGGGCGATACGCTGACGCTTAAGGTCGTGGACGTGGATCAGGAAACAGGCGATGTGCAGGCTGAGC
>Ga0207703_10000259_pt1 | contig 59607 bp, 56 predicted proteins | sample KBSSwiS12_FD_184304 | JGI IMG/M metagenome (GOLD analysis project Ga0207703, IMG submission 184304) | Switchgrass rhizosphere microbial communities from Kellogg Biological Station, Michigan, USA - KBS Switchgrass S1-2 (SPAdes) (version 2) | ecosystem: Host-associated > Plants > Roots >... | reverse complement strand
AGCAGATCTTCCAGCGGCCGGAACATCCCATCGTACTTGTAGCTGGGAATCTCAAACTCCCAACCCTTCAAGCGTGCCTCGAGCGTCTTCACTTCCGCCTCGGTCGCTTTGTCGGTCGAGGTAGGCGTGAACGTCACCAGGGTCTTGCTGCCTTCCTTGCGGCCGGCAACATCCATCTTCAGTCCATCGAACGTCGTAAACACAGCGTGTGAGACGCCCGTCGGTGGCGTTGCAGGGGCCTTCTGGACATCATCGAGCGAGACACTCGCCAGCGATCCTGCGATCGGATCCGCGGCGGCCGGGCTGCTCAACTTGCGGCCCTTGGGAATATCCGCCACCGCGAAGTCCGACTGATCCTTTTTTTCACGCGAAGCGGTATATCCCGGGCCGTCCGCCGGCTTCACCGTGAACTCCTTGATCCGATCCTGGCTGATGTCAATCAACGTGTGATCGAGCCAGCGGCGCGGGTCGGCATCGACTGTGATCAGCGGCGTGGCCAACAGGCTCGGGGCCGTGCTGGCGACGCGCACATAACCTGACTTCACACCTGAGGACTTGCCCACGATCAGGCTGTAGGTCTTCGCGGGAGTCACTGCATCGACCCGGGTGCCCGTCGCTTTGTCCGATGTGGTGTCTTCGACTCCCAGCGCCGGATAGTTTTCCGCAACGCTGGTTTTCTCCTCGACCACATTCAACGCGGCGAGATCGAGGAGGAGCTTGCGCACCTTGCCCGAATCGGCCGGGTAGTCACGCTCACCCACCGTCCAGTCGGTGCTGCCTTTCTTCAGGGTCGTCTTCGTGCCATCCCCCTTGGACAGCCGGATCTCGGTGACCGAGTTCACGTTGCCTTTGTCAAAGCCCTGCATGACGGGCTGGCCCGCCAGCGTGGCTTTCGTGGTGGGACGGTTCGAAGACAGCCAGGCCGCGATAATGACAATGACGATGCTGCTGATCAGCAGAATGCCAACCCGGCTCGAAGTCATGATGCCGCTCCCGTGGTTGCCGTGCCGACGCGGTGTTTCCTTCGGCGCAGCACCGTGAGACTCAGGGCAATGAGCGCGAAGAGGACGGGCACCAGCACGATGTTGATGAACTTCAACCAGTTGCCCAGGCTCTTGATGTTCGCATCGAGCCCGGCGCGCACGGCGCGCAACTCCTTGCGGATGCGCAGCTTCTCATTCTGGAAGTTATCCAGCTCCTTCTCCTGGTCGGGAGTCAGGACCATGGCCGACTTGTCGTTGCGCTTGGACTGCAGCGCGGTGAGCTTCTCTTCGGTGTCGCGTAACTGTTGCTCGAGCTCCTGCTCCTTGGCGCGGAACTGATCGTCCGCGATGTGGCGCAGCTTCTCGACGCGATCAAACGGACGGGCAAAGCTCGCGCGTCCCCGGACACTGATCAGGTCGGCGCTGCCGGCCAGGTTGTCGAGTGTGTTGAGGACCAGGTCGCCGTTGTTGGCGAACACCTGGTCGACGCGCTGGCCAAACACGCTCTGTGGGTGAACCCACAGGTAGTCGGTCAGCATGTCGGTATCGGCATAGACCACGAGGTTGAGCGGCTTGGCCGATTCCTTCAGCGCGGGCTGTCCAGCGGGCAGGGTCACACCGGTGGGTGGCCCGTTGGGGAATGCCGTCTTCACATTGCCGATGACGCGAGCGCCCAGCACGTATTTCTGGCCGGTGGGCTTGAAGCCGTCGCGCAGCGTGTTCGGATCAAACAACATGCTGAAGCGCTCGACGGGCAGCAGCGCCGCATCCGCGCTGGAGGTCAGCAACGGCTCGAACTTCACGCTCGATCCCTTCACCTGTTCCAGGCTGCCGGCGGTGGCCACGTTGACATTCGACAGGCCGGCGGTGATGACATCGCCCGGTGTGAAGTCACTGGTGTCCAGGCCCAGGATGCCCAGGTGCAACACCGGCGATTCGCTCTGGCGGGTCGATACCTGCAGCGCATGACCCCGATCGGCCACGACCTGCTTCGGGTTGAATTGCACGCCCCAGGCGGCGAGCAACGGCCCGGGCTGCGAGGACTTGTCAGCCTGCATTGCCGCCATCGGATTCTGGGGGTCGGCACCGGACTGATCAGCTTCGGCCAACGGGTCGACAAACAGGGCGACGTGGCCGCCCTTCAGGGCGTATTGATCGATCGCGAACTGCATGGCGGGCGACAGATTCTTCGGATGCACGATCACGAGCAGCGTGATCTCCGGATCAATCTTGCCGGAGGCGGCCTCCACCGGACGCACGTCATACAACTGCTGCGCCTGGGAATAGATGGCCCACGGCTCGCGCTGCTGGCCGGTCTGGGGATCAAAGCCGTTGGCCATGGGGAGGCTCGCGAGCCAGCCGATCACCGGCTTCTTCGGCGTGCCGAGCTGATAGATCAGCTTGACCACGTCGTACTCGAGAAATTCTTCCTTCTTGGGATCGAAGAACTCGATAGCCTGCTTGCCGTCGGTCGAGTTGGTGCCTGCCAGGCCGAAGTACAACTGGGTGCCCGCGGCATCCATCTGCTTGCCACGCACGCCGAGCTCGGATGCGCGGTCCTCGTCTTCGGAGAAGGGCTGTGGGTCGACAATGTGCAATTGCACCTTGCCGCCGGAGCGAGCCACGATTTCCTCCAGGAACTCGCGCACCCGCACGCCGTAGTTGGCGATGTCGGGAATCTGCGTGGCCGGCTTCTCCGAGTAGAAGAAATACAGGTTGATCGGCTCCTTCAGTCCCTTGAGGATCCGGTCGGTACCGGGCGCCGTCGTGTACAGATGATTGGCCGTCAGGTCCACCCGCCAGCCGCGCAGCGCGTGGTCGAACAGAATGGTGAGACCGATGAGGAGCAGGGCCAGCGCCAGAAGCGCACCACCGCCGAGTGTCGAGCGATTCGTCATAGTCGTGAGCCTTCGCTATTGCGCCTTGCGCAGGTCGAGCGTGATGGAGGTCGCGAGCAGGAAGAACGCACTCAACATCCCGAAATACAACAGGTCGCGTACATCGATGACTCCCTTTTTGATGGAATCGAAATGGGTGAGGAATGAGAGCGAGGAGATGGCATCGAGCAGCCACTGCGGTGCCCAGGCGCGGAAGAAATCGAGCACCAGCGGGAAGCCGGCCAGGGTCACCAGGAAGCAGGCGACGACGCCCAGGATGAAGGCAATCACCTGGTTGTTGGTGAGAGCGGACATGCAGGAGCCGATTGCGAGATAACCGCCGGCCAGCAGCAGGCTGCCGATATAGGCGGCGAAAATGGTGCCGTTGTCAGGCTTGCCCAGGTAGTTGACGGTGATCCAGATCGGAAACGTCAGCGCCAGTGCCAGCCCCGCAAACAGCCAGGCGGCAAAGTATTTGCCCAGCACGGCCTCCCACAACGTGACGGGCTGCGTCATCAGCAGCTCGATGCTGCCGGACTTGCGCTCCTCGGCCCACAACCGCATGGAGATCGCGGGAATCAGGAACAGGTACAGCCAGGGATGCCAGTAGAAGAAAAACTGCAGGTCCGCCTGGCCGCGCTCGTAGAAGCCGCCCAGTGAGAACGTGAAGGCATTCGCCAGCACCAGGAAAATCAGGATGAACACATAGGCGAGCGGCGTTGCGAAGTAACTTGCAAGCTCGCGGCGCATGATGATGCCCACGTTACGCATGGCGTCCCTTTACTAGTTGGTTGTGCCCCGAAAGCGCTAGGCGGTGATTGTGCGGAAGACTTCGTCCAGCCGGCCGGACTCCAGGTGCAGCTCCTTGAGCTTCAGTCCCTGGCGCGTGGCGAGCTCCGACACGGTCGGTAATATGGTGGCACCCGCTCGCGGCAGCGCGGTCAGGCGCGCATCGCGCACACTGACTTCAACTTCCGCGACGGCCGGAAGAGCGGCGACCGCGGCGCGCGCGGCCTCGAGCTGATCCGCTTTTTCGAGCTGTAATGTCACGGCGTTGTAGTAGCGGGATTTGGCCTCGAGCGCCTGCGGAGTGTCATCGGCCACGATCCGGCCACGCGCAATGATGATTGCGCGACTGCAGACAGCATTCACTTCTTCGAGAATGTGCGTCGAGATCACGATGATCTTGTCCCGCGACATCTCGTTGATGAGGGTGCGCACTTCGTGCTTCTGGTTTGGATCGAGGCCGTCGGTGGGCTCGTCGAGAATCAGCACCGGCGGATCGTGAACAATGGCCTGTGCCAGACCCACACGGCGGCGAAAGCCTTTGGAAAGCGTATCAATGGTCTGATCGAGAACCCGCGAGAGCTGCAACCGGCCGATGACATAGTCGAGCCGCTTGCGGCGCTGATCGCCTTCCAGGCGCCGCAGGTCCGCAATGAAGTCCAGGAAGTTGCGTACGCTCATCTCGCCGTAGTTCGGCGCGCCTTCGGGCAGATACCCCAGGCTGGCCTTGGCCGCCATCGGCTCGGTGGCAATGTCGTGACCGCAGATGCTCGCCTTGCCGGCCGTGGGCGTGATGAACCCCGCCAACATCCGCATGGTCGTCGTTTTACCGGCGCCGTTCGGTCCGAGGAACCCCAGCACCTCGCCGGACGCTACCTGGAAGCTCACATCGTCAACGGCGACGAGTGAGTCGTAGCGCTTGCTCAGATGTTCAGTCTTGATCATACGATTGCGCTCTAGAGGGAGGGTGAGGCCAAAAAGTTCCCTCCGGTCCTTTCGGGCGCGGATTGTATCAGTTGAAATTCACGGCGGAAGTGTTGCCACCACAGACAATCACCCCAACTCGCTCGCCCGGCGTCGGCACATAGCGACGGCTCAGCAACGCGGCGAACGCCGCGGCGCCGCCTGGTTCCGCGGCAATTCGCAGGTTTTGCCAGAGCGCTTGCTGCGCATCGCGGATTGCGTCGTCCTCGACCAGGACCGTCGCGCTAACAAAGTTTTGCGCCAGAGGAAACATAAGTTGTCCTACGCGACGTGGCGCGAGGGAGTCCGCGGCGATTCCGCCCGCTTCCGCATCCACCGGCCGACCGGCTGCCATGGCCCTCGCCAACGTGGGCGCGGTTACCGGCTCGACGGACACGAGCTTGATCCGACCGCGATACCAGGCGGCAATTCCGCCGATCAGTCCGCCTCCGCCTACGGCAACGAGGAGTGTGTCGAGCTGTGGACACTGCTGCTCCATCTCCAGGCCCAATGTGCCCTGGCCCGTCAGTGTTTCGAGCTGATCGTAGGCATGCACTTCCAACGCGCCCGAGGATTGGATCCACTGTTGGCTGGCCGCGAGAGCATCCGCGTAACGCTCGCCTCCAATGACGAGCTCGGCGCCCAGCCGTCGGATCTGCTCCTGCTTCGCCTGTGAGGACACTGTCGGCACGAATATCTTTGCGGGAACTCGCATCTTTTGCGCTGCATAGGCAACCGCAACACCGTGGTTGCCTCCCGATGCCGCAACAACACCGGCAGCGGGTACCGCGCGGGTCAGAAGATGCGTGAAGGCGCCGCGCGTCTTGAAAGATCCGCCATGCTGAAGAAGCTCGAGCTTCAGAAGACACGCGCCTGGCGGCAGGCCAAAGTCCGCGGCATCAACTTCCAGCACGGGCGTGCGGCGGATGTGTGTCTTTATGAGCTCGTAGGCGGTTTCGATTCCCGGGCGGTCGGGCTCACCAGGGCTGAGAGGGCCGGTCACGGTTCATTGATCTCCACAGCAGCAGCATGATTGCACCGCCCAGCATGCCACCGAGATGCGCGAAATGGGCAACGCTCTCCTGGCGTCCCGTTACTCCCAGCCACAGCTCGACGCCGCCATAGAGGGTGACGAGCAGCCACGCGGGAATGGGAACCGGAATCGGCAGCACCAGCACGCGGTCGCGCGGGAAAAACCACCCGAATCCCAGCAACATGGCGAAGACCCCGCCGGATGCGCCAATGACCGGCTCAACCGTTTTGGTCTGGCTCAATACCAGGAGCTCGGTGCCCGCGGCCGCCAACACGCTGACGAAGTAGTACAGCACGTAGAAGGTGGCCGCGCCCCGTTGCCGCCAGTAGATTTCCAGCGCGCCGCCAAACATGTACAGAGCGAACATGTTCGCGAGGATGTGCATGAGATTGGTGGGCTCGTGCAGAAAGGCGTACGTGAGCAACTGCCACGGGTGAAAGAGGGGACCGATGGGCCACAGTGCAAACTGCGCGATCATCGGTTCACCCAGCAGAAACTCGAGCAGGAATACGGCGACGTTCGCGACGATCAGCGCTCGGGTGATCGGCGGTAAAGAGGGGAACATGCCGCCAGTTTAAACCGGGCAGGCCTTTTCAGGCGGCGTTCTTCAATGCTCCATCCAGGAACCGGATCAGCGGGGGCGCGGTACTGTGCGCGACATTGAAGCGTAGCCACTGCCGTGAGCTGCGTGAAGGTGAGAACAGCGTACCCTTGGCGAGCAGGATCGACTGTTCCCTGGCATTGCGCACGAGCTCATCCATGGGCGTGGAGTCCGGCACCCGGCCCCACAGAAATATCCCTTCGCCGCCCGTGGTTTCGAAATTGATGCCCGCACCGCGCAATGCCTGGACCGCATCCCGCCTCATTCTCGACAGACGGCTGCGAAGCGTTTCCAGGTGCTTCCGGTAACGGCCGCTGTCCAACACCTCGGCCACAAAGCATTCCAGCAGGGCAGAGCCGGACAATACCGACAGCACCTTGCGCTCGACGAGCCGCGTGATCATGGCCGGGTCGGCGGCAATGTATCCCACCCGCAGCGCCGGCCCGATCAGCTTCGTGAAGCTGCTGACGAAGATGACGTGCCGCAGGCCATCGATCTGGGCGAGGCGCACCGCGGGCCCCGCATGCAGATCCCCGTAGACATCGTCCTCGATAATGGCGAAACCAAACTGTTCCGCGAACGATAGAATCCGGTGACAGACCGCCGGCTCGGTGTTGGAGCCGGTTGGATTGTGCAACAGCGTCTGGGTGAAGAAAGCCCGTGGACGGTGCGCGCGGCAGGCGGCCTCCAGCGCCCCGAGATCCGGACCTGCCGCTGTGCGCGGAATGGGAATGAGGTTGACGTGCTGACCGCGCAGTTGTTCAAACAGCACGAAGTAGCCGGGATCCTCAACCAGCACCGCATCCCCGGGAGCAAACAGGGTTCGTCCCAACAGATCGAACGCCTGCGAGGCGCCGAACGTGGTCACGATGTTCGAGGCTCCTGCGGCGATTCCGTGTTGAATCAGGCGCGCCGCAATCTGCTCGCGCAATTCCAACAGCCCCTGGGGAGGGCACTGCATCCAGGCCTGTGGGCGACGCCCGCGGGAGAGGCGATTGAGAATCGCGCCCGGTACCCCTTCCATCAGCCAGTTCTCCGGGAGGAAGCCGGATCCGGCAGCGATGACATCGGATGAATACGTCAATGAAAGCCGGGCCAGCGCCAGCGCATCCGATCCCGGGTCGGTCATCGCCTCGATGGCGAGCAGGGGCGTGGCCAGGCGGCGGTTGCAGACAAAGAAGCCGCGCCCCGCGCGCGACTCGATGACGCCACGTGCCACGAGCCTGTCGTATGCATCGACAATCGTAAACGGGCTGGCGCCCACGAGCTTCGCGAGCTTGCGGATCGATGGCAGCCGCTGGCCAGCGGGCAATTGTCCGTGCTCGACCAGGCTCGTGATGCGGTCGGCCACCTGGTCGACCAGCGCTACGGTGGAGTCGCGTGACAGCTCGAACATGATTGATTAAAGCACCATCGCGATACCCGTGGCCACCAACGCCAGGGACAACACGATGTTGAAGGTCAGCCGTCCCGCCGGTTTCGCGAGGAAGCCGCGCATCGAGCTGCCAAACAGCGCCCAGACGGCGATGCACGGCAGATTGATGACCGCCATGACGCCGACCATGTAGCTGCTCGCCGCGAGCAGTCCCAACTCGCGCGGCAGGAACATCGCGGCGGCGGTCAGTGTCATCATCCAGGCCTTGGGGTTCAGAAACTGGAATCCTGCCGCTTCCAAGGCCGTGAGCGGCTTGTGGCTGCGCGTCGACTGCGTTTCCCCCGAGCGCAGAATCCGCCATCCCAGGTACACGAGGTAGGCAGCTCCAATCCAGCGCAACACGCTCTGGATGAGCGGCCAGCGAGTGAATATGACATCCAACCCGGCGCACACCGCGAACAGCACGACACTGAAGCCGGCGACGATTCCCAGCATGTGTGGCACGGTCTTTCTGAAACCGAATGTGGCCCCGGACGCCGTCAGCATCACGTTGTTCGGTCCGGGGGTGATGGACATGACGAACGAGTAGGTCGCGAACGGCATCGGGTCGATCATGGCAGTGAGTCCTGTGAGCTCGAGGACTGCACGCTACGCGCTTCGGTTCCCGGAGCGGCAGATACAGCCGCCGCGAACTGTACTGGGTCGAAACCAGTACGGGCCGCACCCTGCAGGGCCCGCACCCCGCAGGGGGCTATCGAGGGGGTAGAAGCTGACTGCTCAGCTTTTCGGCGGCATTGCGCAACACCGGCAGGCACCTCTCCACCAACTCACGCCGAGACACCCGCGACGCCTGACTGCTGACATTCATCGCGGCGACGACGGTACCGACCACATTGCGCACCGGCACGGCGATCGAGCGCAGTCCAATCTCCAGCTCCTGGTCGTTGATGGCGAACCCTTCCTGACGCACTTCAACCAACAGTTCTTCCAGCCGCGAGCGCGAGGTGACCGTGTGTTTGGTGTGTTGAGTCCAATCGACCTTGGACAGCTCGATGTCAACCTGCTCATCCGTCAGGTGAGCGAGCAGTACGCGCCCCAGTGCCGTGCAGTAGGCCGGCAATCTGCTGCCGACACCCAGCGTCACGGACATGATCCGCTTGGTTGCCGCACGGCCTACATACACCACCGCGCCATCATCCAGCACCGCGACGGAGGAAGCCTCACCGAGCGACTCGCTCATTTCCTCGAGAACCGGTTGGGCCGCGATCGGCACGGGCGCCGTGGACAGGTAGGAGTAACCCAGGTTGAGAATCCTCGGCTGCAGGAAATACATGCGCCCGTCGGTTCCCGCGTAGCCGAGCTCCTTCAGGGTGTACAAACAGCGACGCACGACGGCGCGAGTCAGTCCGGTCGCGCGACTCACATCCGCGATGGTCAGTCGGCGATCGACACCCGCGAAAGCGCGGATGACGTGCAGGCCGCGGGCCAGGGAAGTCATGAAGTCCGGATCGCCACCCCGGAAGAGCACATTATCGGGATCGGTTGCGCTCATCACTCGTTGCGCGATAAACGCACCAGAGGTTTTCGGGGGTGCTTTGGTAGGCAGCATGGCGTGCTCTTGTAGTGGCTCTTGTGGTGTGCGGGGCAAGTGCGTTAATCGTACCCGGAGCGGAGACTGGTGTACACGGCACGAGACCTCGGTCCTGTATCATTGATATATCAATGAACAGGACCGATCCCATGACCGATGCCTTCATTTGCGATGCCGTCCGGACCCCCGTGGGTCGGTATGGCGGTGCCCTCTCAGCTGTCCGTCCTGATGATCTGGCGGCCATCCCCATGGCAGCGCTCATCGCGCGCAATCCCTCGCTCGACCCGAAGGCAATCGACGATGTATTTCTCGGCTGTGCCAATCAGGCGGGCGAGGACAATCGCAACGTCGCTCGTATGGCGAGTCTGCTGGCGGGACTGCCGGTCGACGTACCCGGCGCTACCCTGAACCGTCTGTGCGGATCGGGAATGGATGCAATCGGAATGGCCGCGCGAGCCATCAAAGCGGGCGAGTCGGATGTAATCATTGCCGGCGGCGTGGAGTCGATGTCGCGAGCTCCGTTTGTGATGCCCAAGGCGGATTCCGCTTTCAGCCGGACCGCGGAAATTTATGACACCACCATCGGCTGGCGCTTCATCAACTCGCGATTGAAGGAGAAATACGGCGTCGATTCCATGCCGGAGACGGGCGAGAATGTGGCGGCCGATTTCAAGATCTCGCGTGCGGACCAGGATCAATTCGCGCTACGCAGCCAACAGCGCAATGCAGCCGCCTACGCGCGCGGATTCTTCGCATCCGAATTGATTCCGGTTGAGATTCCACAGCGCAAGGCAAAGCCGCTCGTTGTGTCCCGGGATGAACATCCGCGGCCTGAAACAACATTGGAGCAACTCGCCAAGCTTCCAACACCATTCCGCGCCAACGGCACGGTCACAGCCGGCAATGCGTCTGGAGTGAATGACGGCGCTTGCGCGTTGATCATCGCGTCCGAGCAGGCTGTAAAGCGCTTTGGTCTCACGCCGCGTGCGCGTGTGGTCACGACAGCCACCGCGGGCGTCGAGCCGCGAATCATGGGAATCGGACCGGTGCCGGCGAGCCGCAAGGCGTTGGCGCGCACGGGCCTCGAGATAGGCAAGATGGCTGTCATCGAGCTGAACGAGGCGTTTGCTTCACAAGGCCTGGCTGTCATGCGGCAGCTCGGATTGGCGGATGATGCCGAAAACGTCAATCCGAACGGTGGCGCGATTGCGATCGGCCATCCCCTCGGCATGACCGGCGCGAGAATCGTCACCACTGCGATGTATCAACTCGCCGCGACCGGCGGCCGTTATGCGCTCTGCACGATGTGTATCGGAGTGGGGCAGGGCATTGCGATGATCATCGAGCGGGTTTAGCCGAACGGCGGCACCCGCCCCGGGCTCAAGGGTTCCAGTCGGCAGCGGCGCGAAGAAAATCCAGGGCCTCGTCGTCCACGTCCCGATCGCCGGGCGGAAAGTAACTGAGCTTGACGACGACGGTTTCAGTTGGCGGATCCACATAAATGAATTGGCCTTGCAGGCCCAGCGCCATGTAGGTGTCGGATCCCGGCAGCGTCCACCACTGGTAGCGATATCCCAACCTCGCGCCGGGCTCGACCGGCGTGGTTTGTCGCGGACTCGTGGATTCTTTCACCCAGCTCTCCGGAATGATCTGGGCATGGGAGCCGCGGCCATTGTGGAGCATGATGAGGCCCAGCCGGGCGTAGTCGCGCGCCACGGCATTGAATCCGGCGCCGTTGAACTCACGGCCGCTTTGCGCGGTGCCGTCGAGGATCCAGAACCCGTAGGACTCCATCCCGGCCGGTTTCCAGAGCTTTTCAGCCATGAATTCGGCGATGGTGCGGTGGGTGGCCCGTTCCAACACCCAGCCGAGAATACTGGTTTCAATCGTGGAGTAGTTGAAATGGGAACCGGGTGGGTAAGCACGCGTGAGGACCCGGCCGAATGACGCGAATCGAACCCGGTTCTGTACGAGTGACTCTTCAAACGCGGCGGAGGCGAGCCCGGGGTGATCGAAGTCATAGCGCTCCTCGTAGTCTGCTCCCGACTGCATCATGAGGGCCTGGCGAATCGTGACGCCCTCGTAGGCAGAACCCATCAGTTCCGGGACGTAGCGGGTGAGAGGATCCTCGATTGATTTGATGTGCCCGTCGGCCACCGCGAGCCCCACCAGGATGGAGGTGATGGACTTGGCCATGGAGAAGGAGATGAAATGGGTCGCGGCATCGGTTTTGTTGCGATAGATCTCGGTGACGATCTTGCCGTGTTTGACGATGATGAGGGCGTTGGTGAAGGTCCGCTCGAGTCCCTCGTCTGCTGCGTGCGTCTGGCCTGCATGCGTGTAGGTGAAACTCAGCGGATGGGAATCAGAGGGAATCTCCCATCGGGGGCCCGCATTGTCGACGCGCCGGGTGTTGAACAACTGGTCCATGTTGTGAAAGGTCAGCGAGTTGATATTGGCGTCCAGGATGTGCCGGCGGGCCGACTGCAGGGCCGGAGGCACCGCGGCGGGATCGGCTTGGGCGACAGACGCGGCCAAAGCGGCGCCAATCGCGGCGGCAATCGCGAACGCGGCATTCAGGGTGTTGGCGAGGATTCGATTCATGGTGCTCTTTAGAATTTGCGTGTGAGGGTCAGAAATTCGGTACGGGGCATGCCGGGCACGCCGGTGACATTGAAGAGGCTGCCATCCCCGTTCAGAGTGGGGGTTTTGAAGGAGTAGTAAAGCTTGTTGGCGGCGTTTCTCACTTCCAACGCCACGGACCACTTGGCACCGGCATCGTCCCATTGCAGACGACCGTTGAACAATCCGTAACCGTTCTGCGCACCCGCGGGTGTGTTCGCAAAGTCAAAATACACGGTCGACTGGTATGAATAGTCGACCCGGGCGAGCAGCGAGCCGCCGGCGCCGAGTTGCAGGGTGTACTGGGGACCGATTGAGCCTTTCCAGCGCGGAATGTAGGAGGGGCGCGAGGTGAGGGTAGGGCCTCCCACCTGCCCGGCCGCGGATCCCAGGCTCAGCGTCTGATAGTTCAGATAGCTCAAGCTGCCATCAATCGCAAGTCCGGCGACGGGGCGGGCGAGCAGGTCGAGCTCGAAACCTTCGATGCGCGCATGTCCTGTGTTGACGACGATCGTGCCGCCATCACCGGCCGGCGGCGGCAGGAACTGACTGAGCTGCAGGTCGCGGTAGTCGCTGAGGTAGACGTCCGCGTTCAGCATGAGGTGATGGTCGAGCCACTCACTTTTCACGCCGGCTTCGTAGGCGGTGAGGCGCTCGGGTTTGAAGGCGACGATGTCGGATTCGAGCACCGGTTTCGGGTTGATCCCGCCTGATTTGTAGCCGGTGGAGAACTGCACATAGGTCATCAGATCGGGCGTCCATTGATATTGGAGCGCCACTTTGGGATCTACGCGCCGCAGGGATGTTTCGCTGCTGAGTCCGGGCGTGTAAACCGAATCTCCGGGGTTGAACAGGGGGTTGGGCGGATTGGTCGCGGTGTAGATATGGTTGTAGGCCTGGGTCTTCTGCTCGGTGCTGTAGCGGGCTCCGACTTCCAGGCTCAATGCATCGGTGGCGTGATAGACCGCGTGCAGGAATCCTGAGGTCGTGTGCTCGCGGGTCGCATCGTCGATGTTGAAATTCAATCCATAGGCGCCTCCCGGTGCAAACGGGAGGATGCCCGGTCCCACGATCAGCAAACTGGGCAGATCAATGTGGCCACCATACACGCCAAAGGCTGTGTAGTAGTACGCGCCTGCGATCCAGTCCAGTTGGTTGTTCAGGAGCTTGCCGCTCAGCTGGAACTCTTCGCTGAACTGGCGGTGATCGAGGACATTGTCCTCGAGGAAAGTGGGAATCGGGGTGCCGTCGGTGTTGGCGAATTCGGAATGAAACTTCTGGAATGCCGCGATGTTCTTCACGTGCACGGCCGAGGTGGCATCCCAGTCGGCGCTCAATGCGACGCTTCTGAACAACTCGTGATTGACGGGGGCGACCGAGTTGCCGGTTCCGGGATTGGTATAGACGGAGTATGTCTTGAAGGGGCTCCCCGTCACGTACGCCGGGTTGTTGATGCCGATGCCATACAGGGGTAGGGCCACGAACTGGTTATAGGCATCCGCCTGGCTGCCGGCCGGGACGGGATTCTGTATCAACACGCTCTCGGCCCCGGCTTCGCTTTGATCATCAAACAGCTCGGAGCGCAGAGTCAGGGTGAGATCATCACTCACCACCCACTTCAGGGCCGCCCGCAGGGACGTGGCATTTTCGCCGCCTTCGGTTCCGACCTGGCAGCCCGCGGCGGAGGTCGCAGGTTTCAGATTGCCGGCGAGCCCCGGATGAGCGCAGGCAAAATCGATGCGATCGACGTAGCCGTCCATCTTGTTCGAGCCGCCCGAGACCCGGAGCATCAGTCGATCCGGGATGAGGGCAACATCGAAGCTGCCCTTGACGAATTCGCGGTGGTAGTTGCCGTAGCCGATCTGCACCGACCCCGAGTTGTCACCCTTGGGCGCGGGGGTGTAGAGGAGTATGGCGCCGCCTTCGTTGTTCTTGCCGAACAAAGTCCCCTGTGGGCCGCGCAGCACCTGGATGTTGTCGATATCCGCCAGACTGAAGATGGCTCCGTAGACGGTGCCGTAGTAGACATCATCGACGTAGAAACCAACTCCAGGCTCGAATGCAAATGTGAACTGATCCTGTCCGACGCCGCGTATGTACGCCAGCGCAGACTTACCGGAGTAGTTGCCGCCGGGCATGAGAGTCAGGCTGGGCGTGCTGGCTGCCACATCCAACACATCATTCAGGCCGCGTTGCTCGATGTCCTGTGAGGTCAAAGCGGAAATGGAGATGGGTGTCTCCTGCAGGCTCTCGGCCGTCCGGCGCGCCGTGACAGTGATTTCCTGGAGTGCATCTGCGCTGCGTGCCGCCGAATTTGCTGCCGGCGCATCGGATTCACTCTGCGCGTGCGCGATGGTGAGTACACCGAGCTGAAAGGCCACAGCAGTGATCCATGAGGCAGGTCGCAGGCAATGTCCGGGGCATGTTGCGCTGTTGGGCATCTTGCTTCTTCCGTATTCTTGTCGCACGGATACACTAGCCGAGACGTTGCGCGCAGGTCATGGCGCTGAGCGTCAATTTCCTGGGCATTGCGTGCCAGCAGTGTGGGGGCGGCAACACAGCGTGTTACCTGGGTGAAGCGGCTCACCGGCTATCCGCCGGCGGGTCAATCAGCGTGTGATCTGAGCCTGCGCGGCACTGGGCGTCATGCCAAAGCGTGCGCGAAATGCGCGATTGAAGGTTGATAGATCACCAAAGCCGGACTCGAGTGCCACGCGCGCAATGTTACGTCGCTGTCCGCGCCGCTGCGTCAACTCTTCCCAACATCGTTCGAGCCGGCGCTGCCGCAACCATTCGGAAAACGTGGTCCCGGAGCTCGTAAACAGACGATGGAGGGTCCGTGTAGAGATCCCTGCTCGTGCTGCCAACAGGGCAGGATTCAGATCGACCTGCTCCAAGGACCGCAGGGCCAATGCTTTCAGCCGCTTCAACTGCGCATCGCGCTCCGCGCACGTGGCGGAAACGTTCATGCCCTTCTCCGTGATCGCCAGCGTGCTGATGGCGTGGAGGATCGTGTCCTGAAGCGCCGCGCCTGCCTCGAAAGTAAACCGGCCGCGGAACTCAGTCGCCTTGCGTAGCAGTGCACCGACGCAAGCTCCCAACACACCACTCGCGCTGATCGGGCGACCCCTGAGCGCATGAAGCTCCTCCTTCTGGCGACGCAGGATGGCATCGGGCAAGCCCAGCGCAATCATCCGAAAATGCCGGCTGCGGGCCTCCCACTCGTGACCGTAGGGCCAGAGGATCATGTCACCGGGTGTCAGTTCGATCGTCCCGTTTGCATTGGTGAGGGACACATCGCCATCGCACAACAGGTACAGATCCATTCCGGGCTGCCTGGTGCGTGGCAGGCGCAGCTCGTGGGGCGCGTTGCACTGATGAATGCCGCCCATCAGTTGACCGATGCTCAATGGCTCCAGGCTGGCCCAGAAGGGGGTTTCCCCTGAAGTGTCCACTCGAACTGAGACATTCGGAGCGACGTCCGAAAAGTATCGCTGTAAGGCACTGCGGTAGGCTGCTTCGCGTTCGGCGGGTGGCAACCGGGTGGTCGAGAAGTTCAATGCACACCTCCGCCGGAAGGCGGCCACCGGTCCGATTTGATCCCCCGTCCGGCGCTGTGTTCAGGGTTGTAGCCTGATTACTATACTACATAGCGATCTGAGGAATAACTGGATGGCTGTACAGAGGCGCCATCCCCGGGGGCCATCTCCGCGGGTGTTTCTGCCGAATTCCGCACGCACGGCCGCTCCGGCAAATGTCAAAATGCCCGCATGAAGATTGCAGTCCTGTTTGGTGGCACGAGCGAGGAGCGGGACGTCTCGATTGCGAGCGCTGCTCAGGTGATTCCGGCATTGCGTGGCCTGGGCCACGATGTGATTGCCATTGATACGGCGACTGGCCGATTGCCGCCGGACGTGGAGCAGAAAATGCTCACGAGCGGTGTCGGTCCCGAGCCTCCGTCGCGCACGGCACTCTCGAACATGCGCGAGTCCGCGCTGACGCTGACCTCAAATGCCAGCGATATCAAAGACGTCGATGTCGTTTTCCTGGCTCTGCACGGCGGCGCGGGGGAAGACGGGCGCGTGCAGGCGGTTCTCGATCTGGCGGGTCTTGCGTATACAGGCAGTAATCACATCGCCAGTGCCACGGCGATGGACAAAGACCTGTCGAAGCGACTGTTCCGCGCCGCGGGCGTACCCACCGCGGATTGGCTGATGGCGCCTGTGCTCGCGCACGACGTGAGTGAGGCGTTGGGTTGGCCTGTCGTGGTCAAGCCGAATAAACAAGGCTCGACCGTTGGATTGTCGATTGTGCGGCGACCGGAAGACCTGGCGCCGGCTCTGGCCCTGGCTGACCGGTTTGACAATGAAGTGATGGTCGAGCGATTCGTGCCAGGGCGTGAGCTCACCGTTGGCATTCTCGATGGCGAGGCGTTGCCGGTCGGCGAGATCATCACCAAGGGCGAAGTTTTCGACTACGAGGCGAAGTACCAGAAGGGTGCCGCCCGTGAAGTATTTCCCGCGGAGCTGGCCGCGGATTCAGGGGCGACGATTCAGGCACTTGCGTTGCGCGCGCACGCGGCCCTGAAGCTCGGTGTGTACAGTCGCATCGATTTCCGAATGGATCCTGATGGCAACTTCTGGTGTCTCGAGGCGAACTCACTGCCGGGGATGACCGCCAACAGTCTGTTGCCCCAGGCGGCGCGCGCCGCCGGCGTCGATTTCCCCAAGCTCGTGGAGCGCATTTGCAGAGCGGCGCTGCTGGGCCGTCGATAATCGTTTAATTGGCGCGGCGCTATTCCCGAACGGGGACGGCCGCGCGGCGTCCGGGTTCTCGGCATACAATGCGGCGCATGCACGAGGCGGCGGCGAAGGGGTTTGCAAAAGAGGCGCTCGCGTATGCGCGTGGCCGCCCGGAATATCCTGTTGCCGTCGATCAATGGCTGCGCGAAGCGTTGCAGTTGAATGACGCGCGCACCGTCGTCGATCTGGGTGCCGGCACCGGCAAATTCACCCGCAGGCTGCTGGCAACCGGAGCCAACATCATCGCCGTCGAGCCCGTGCCGGAGATGTTGGCCCAACTGACCCGCATCTTGCCGAATGTCGCGGCTCGCTCCGGCACCGCTGAAAGTATTCCCGTCAACGATGCAGCGGTCGACGCCGTGGTCTGCGCACAATCCTTCCACTGGTTTGCCTCAAAGGCGGCCCTCCAGGAAATTCGCCGGGTGTTGAAACCGGGCGGTCACCTCGGATTGATCTGGAACGTGCGCAACGAGGCAGTCGACTGGTGTGCCGCCATGACGGCCATCATGGCTCCTTATCAAGGGGATGCACCGCGTTATGGCAGCGGCGCCTGGCGCAAAGTGTTTCCCGCGGAAGGTTTCGGCCCATTGCGCGAAGAGCATTTCCGCAATGGCCATACCGGCCCTCCCGAACAGGTCATCGTGGAGCGTGTGTTATCCACGAGCTTCATTGCCGCGTTGCCCCGGCCCCAACATCTCATAGTGGCGGCGCGCCTTCGCGACCTGATCGCGATGACTCCCGCGCTCAACGAGCGCGAGGAGGTCACCGTTCCTTATCAGACAGTTGTATTCAGCGCCGAGAAGCTTTGACGGGCGCGGCGCTGTTGTGCGCCGTTACCAGGCCGAGCCGGTCGGCTGACAGCCGATCCAACATCCAGGCCGGATATTCGTTTGGCAGCATGGACACCGCATCGAGCGTGGCCATCTGCTCCGCCGTGAGATTCAGGTCCACGGCGGCCATGTTGTCGACCAGTTGTTCAACAGTCTTCGCGCCGATGATGACCGACGTAACGGGTGCCTCGTGCAGCAGCCAAGAGATGGCAATCCGCGCCACGCTGACGTTGTGAGCCTTTGCGATGGGACGCATGGCATCGATCACCCGCCAGGCCCGCTCCTTGTCAACCGGCGGAAAATCAAACTGCGCGCGGCGCGAGCCTTCCGGTCCTCGGGAGTCCCGCGAGTACTTGCCACTCAACAGGCCACCGGCCAATGGGCTCCAGGGCAGGATGGCCAATTGTTGGTCATTGCACAGAGGCACGATTTCGCGCTCGAGGTCGCGCCCGGCGATGGTGTAGTAGGCCTGGACGCTCTGGAAGCGTTCGTAGTTGCGCTTGTCCGAGATCCACAACGCTTTCGCAATCTGCCAGGCGGCCAGGTTGCAGACCCCGATGTACCGGACCTTCCCCGCCCGGACGCAATCATTGAGCGCCCCCAGCGTCTCCTCCATGGGCGTGAGCGCATCAAAGCCATGTAGTTGGTACAGATCAATATGGTCGAGCTGCAGACGGCGCAGGCTTTCGTCCACCGCGTGGAGGATGTGCACGCGGGTGAGACCGGACTGGTTGGGGCCCGGTCCCATCCGCTGGTGGACCTTGGTGGCCAGTACGAACTGATCACGGGCGATTCCCAGATTGCGCAGGGCCTGGCCCGTCATGACCTCCGAGCGGCCCGCGTGATAGACATCCGCGGTGTCGACGAAGTTGATGCCATGGTCGAAGGCTGCACGGACAATCTCGTCGACCGCCGGCTGTTCCAACTTGCCGATACTGCGCCACAGGCCATCGCCCGTACCGAAAGTCATGGTACCGAGGCACAGCTCCGAGACGAGCAGGCCCGTGTTGCCGAGTTTCTTCAGTCGCATCGGGTTCTCCGCCAGAGGGCGCGCCGTAGTAAGCAACAAACGCGCCCGTTGCGCCCGTATCTTAGACACCGGTGTCAATGATGACCAGACGACCGAAGATGACAGATATGACTATCCGAATGGCGGCGCCTTCGGTAGAGTCGCGGCATCGAGGGGGTGTCGGGTCGGACCTTCGGGTCCGGCCTGGCATCTCGTCAGTCAGTGAGCCCGTTCACGGGACGCGAGCCGGCCGCCTTTTTCAGCTTGCACCCGGGCCAGTGCCGCATCGACATCCATCGACGGGGGCTGAGTCCCCGATCCCGGCGTTGCCTTCAACAACGACACTATCGAGTCACCCGTCAACCGGCTGTTCGCGCTCAACAGCAGTGCGACCACGCCTGTGACTTCCGCCGCGGCTACCGATGTGCCCGATTCGAAGTCATATTCATTGCCGGGCAACAAGGTCATTACGTGACTTGCGGGCGCGGCAAGGGTGGCGCCCGTGTAATCGCCGTCGCTGTTGCCAACTCCAATGACACCACTGATGTTGGCAGGGAACGAATCGCCGGCATCCGGGGCCGAGCCGACGAAGATCATGCCGCGCTTCAGCCCGCTTTGTATGAGGGCGGACAGTAACGGATCGGCCGGGCCGGCAATGCTCATGTTGACCAGCGGCGTGCCGGCATCAATGGCGGCGGCAATTGCCTTGGCCAGTGTAAAAGTGTTGCAGGCCGCCGCGTCCGCGTTCGGGCTGAGTTGCCAACAGGCTTCGAACACTTCGATCTGCGCGAGCGGAGCGATTCCGACGATTCCCACTTTGTTATTTGCGACTGCGGCTATCAGTCCTGCCATTGCGGTGCCGTGGCGGTAAGCGCCAGCGCCGGACGCCGTGGACGCGTTGGCCGGCACGAACGAACGACTGCTCGAGATCCGATCACGCAGGTCCTGATGCCCGCTGTCCACGCCGGTGTCGATGAGGGCTACCTTTACGCCCGCCCCCTGCGAGCGCTCATGCGCGGCGGCAATGTCGAGTGACACGAGGTTGGTTTGCAGACCATAGAGCGGATCATTGTAGGTGACCGGAGCCGGGGTGGTCAGCGTGTGGAATTCCTGGAGCGGTTGCGCGAGCGTGATCTTCGGGTCCTTGGTCAGCGCCGCGAGAACTTCCTCCACCGGACGGCCGTCCGTAATTTCGTACACTACGCAGTGCACGCCGAGTTGCTTGATGGGCCAACTGTCTACCTGCTTCAACGAGTAGGTGTTCGCCACGCGCTGCGCGTTGTTGTGCGCGCCCTGGGCGACTCCATAGGTGCCGCCCGTGTACCTGCGGCCCGTCGTGCCGGCACGGGAAGTAGGGCGATAAGGGTCATTGGCGAAAGTCACGACCACGAAGTGATGGCCGTTTTCAAATGACGGTGTCGGGTCAGCCGATGCCGGCGCACCGATCCGGGCTGAAAGGACCAGGGCAGCTAACGCGCTCGCGCGCAGAAAGGCACGCATCAATGCTCCAGAGCATCCGGCGCTCGTTGCTCAGCCTCCGCGAGCGGCTGTATCCACAGCACTCGCGGATCACTCCGCAGGCGCTCAGAAAGATCCCGCAACTGTCTGTTGGCATTTGCCGGCGCAGTCCGTCCGTCGACGCCGACGGGCATCACGCCCAGAATTCCTGTGTTGCCGGGGCCTTCCACGATCCGTGCACCACCCGATCGCAGCAGCTCTTCAACCTCACCGATGGGGATCGAGCGGTCGAGGGCGATGTGCAGTACGTTGGGAGTGACGACGGGCGCATCGGTGACCGTTGTGTACTTGGGCTGCGACCAACGATACGTCTGGACGATCAATCCGGTGATTCCAAACAACAGCAGGAAACTGGCTGCCCAGGCGAGTCCGGGTGGTCGCCACAGTGAAACGTGGCTCAGTCGTTCAATCAACGACGTCCGCACCCGCGTGCGTCGTGTTGGTACACGGCTTTCCTCGGCGTCGATTCGATCCATCAGCTTGCGGAACGATGGGCCGGGTGCGTAGGTGACCCGGTCAGGCTCGGTCAGAGCGCTACCCATCAGATGTTGAGCCGCGAGCTCCTGTTCACAGGCGCTGCAGTGCCGTACATGCTCCTCCGCCAGCTCGCGCTCAGCGGCGGACAGCCGGCCAGTCGCGAGCCAGGGCAGCAGAAGCCACACTTCGTCGTGCCGGCTGCGTTTATCAAAAGCGATCATTTCCCACCTCGTGTCCCGGTAGGAGGAGAGCTACCACCCAGCACGGGAAGCAGCTTCTGCAATTTTGCACGCGCGTGAAACAGTCGCGTCTTCACCGTATTGACAGGACAACCCATAATTGCCGAAATCTCCTCACACGAATAACCCAGCTCATAACAGAGCTCGACCGCGAGCCGCTGCTCGACCGGGAGCTGTCCCAGGGCCTGGACCAGCCAGTCCCGCAACTCCTCGGTGCGCATCGGTTCGTCGCTCGTAGGTGGCTCGAGGAGGACATCGAGGTTCTCCGGGGAACCGGCCCGTGCTGAGGAGCGGAACGCATTTCTCGCTCTGCGATAGGCGATGCCGAGAATCCACGTAGAGGGCTGCGAATCGCCACGGAAGTCGCCGGCCTTCTTCCAGACGATCCAGAAAGTGTCATTGATGACTTCTTCAGCGACGTCATAACGCCGCGTGAGGCGTGTCAGAAATCGCGCGAGTCGGCGATGGTAGAGGTTGTAGATCTCTTCAAACGCCCGCCGGTCGCCCTTGGCGATGCGGGCAATGAGCTCCGACTCGCGGGCCGCGGATGCGCCGCTTCGGTACCCTGGCTCCGCCGCCGGCGTGCCATGTGTCTCGTTTTGTGTCGGGCCTCTCAACGCATTCATACCCCTTTGCGGGTAAGTGTCGCGCAGCCCCGCGCGGGTTCAAAGGCCGGGTCGGAAACAGATACCAGATCAAAAATGCCAGCTCACCGATCCGGCGAAGCGGCTGCCCGCCCGGCCGTAGGGAAACAGGATCCGGGCGCGGTCCTGGGAGACATAATAGCCCGCGTCCAGTCGCAAGCGCTTGAATTCAAAAGCCAGTCCTGCATTCCCGTACCAGTAGTCCGCGCTGTCCGTGTAGTAGTAGCCGACGCCCGCCGTGAGGAACAGCCGGCCAACCAGGGGCAGCTGGGTTGCGAGATCGCCGGTATATGCGGCATAGCGCCCCAGCCGATTACCGTAGAAATAGCGGGGTGCGTTGGGGATGTACGCCGCCGTGACAGTCCACGAGTCGAGATACGAGACAGCCAGTGATGCTTCCTGGTAGTCGTTATTGATCGGTGCGTTCCCGTGCTCGTACTGGTAATTCACGGCCGTGAGTGTCGTGCTCCAGCTCTGCGAGAGATCGAAGCGATGCCCGAGGTATTCCTCGAGCTCGTAGTCCCACCCGAGAGTCTCGTAACCACGGTGCCAGAGCCGGTCGATGGTCGAGGCGAATACTCCAACGAAGGTCCCATCCGCGGTGGCCATGTGCAGGTCGATCTGCGCCGCGGGTCGGCCGCCCGTCTCGGAAATGCCCCGATAGACGTAATCGCTCGTGAAGGTCACATCGCCGTCGAATGTGATGGCATCAGCCGCGCGGGGCGCGAGGAGCGCAATCGCGATCAGCAGGCAGACGACACCCATGCGAGACGGAAAAGAAGGACCCACCATGCCTCTCGAAACGCCCGTGACAATTGTTCGTTGTCAGGAGTTTAGAGCCATTTGGGAACGAGTTCGCCATCGGTACGCTTTTTCTGGCGCCGAAGAGCGACAAATCTACAGGCCGAAGACCTTTCGGGCATTCAGCGCGTAGAAATTGTTGCGGTCCGCGGCGGTCCCGACCGAATCCATGGCCAGCACCTCGCTCGCTTCAAACTGATACGGGTAATCCATTGCATACATCACGCGATCGACCCCCAGGACCTGCTGGCAGAACTGGATGGCCGGGGCCCACGCCATGCCGCTCGAGGTCACATACACATTCTCGCGCAGGTAGTCACTCACCTGCCTTCGCAGCGGTTTCATGAAGGCGTAACGCTTGGAAGCGACCGTGGCGCGATGCATGTAGTCGAGCCTGAAGAGCCAGAAGGGCAGCGCCTCGCCCAGGTGGCCCACCACGAGTTTGAGCCTGGGGAAACGATCGAAGACGCCGCTGGTGATGATGGCCAGCAGGTGCATGCCGGTATCGACGCCGAATCCGTAGAGCGCGCCATCCAGTCCCCGCTGCAGCAACGGTTGGATCAGTCCCGCCGATGGACTGTTGGGATGCAGATACACGGGAACATCCAGGGCCTCGGCCGCGGCGAAAATATCCCAGAACTTCGGATCATCCAGATATTCACCCAGTGTATGGGAATTCAGGATGGCGCCTTTGAGTCCCAGCGTGCGCACGCCGCGTTCCAACTCCCTGGCCGCCTCCCTGGGGTTCTGCGGCGCGACCGCCGCGAGGCCCGCCAGGCGGGTTGGATATTTCGCAATCGCCGCCGCGAGTTGGTCGTTGCTGTCGCGGGCGAATGAAACCGCGGTGGCGGCGTCAAACACCTGTACGCCCGGCGATGTCAGCGACAGGATCTGCAGGCTGATACCGGTGGCATCCATGTCCGCGATGCGGCGCGAATCGATATTCTGCAGCCGCTCGATGATTTGTGTGGCACGCTCGCTGGGACTTTGCAGATAGAAGCCCCACAGGCTGAGAAAGCCGGGGTCATGGATGCTGCCGTCGGTCAACATCCGGCGATACAGGCGCAACTGCTCGGGGGTGGCAAAGGCTTCTTCGGTGGCAATCCGTTGGTAACTCATCATCCATCCTGAGGCTGTCAATCGAGGTATCGGTTATGTATCATAACTGCGCGCCGCCCGTCGTGTTTGCCGAGCATGCCCAAGATTAAACGGAAGGATCCGGTCAATAGCGAAGCCAACACCGGCCGCCAAGTGGACCTGGGTCCGCTCACCGAATACATAGGTTATGCCTTGCGCCGGGCTTCAATGTCCGCGGTGGGCGAGTTCCTGGAAGCGTTTCAGGAAATTGGCCTGCGACCCACCCAGTTCGCGGTGTTGACTCTCATTGCCGGCAATCCCGGGGTACGCCAGACGGAAATCTGTGCCGCCCTGGGGATTCAAAAAGCCAACTTCGTGCCCCTGCTCAATGAGTTGGAACGGCGCGGACTCGCGGTTCGCAAATCCGTGGCAGGGGATAGACGTTCGTCTGCCCTGCATCTGACACCGTTGGGCAACACCACTGTGCAGCGGGCCCGGGCCATCCACGAGGTGTATGAAAGCCGGTTCGTGACACGCCTGGGCCGGCGTGGCCGCGATCAGTTGTTGGCGCTCCTCAACAAGGTGATGGACCGCGACTGAGCCCCGAGGGGCAGCAGCGCGATGACTGCCGCGGCGAGCAGGGAGCCGAGCGCGATGCAGCTCGCAACTGCGGGCAGGCCAAAGCCGGCGCTGAAGAGGTAACCCGCGGCGATGGGCCCCAGCGCCGCGCCGCCCCGGCCCAGGCCGATGGAAACGCCGGTACCCGTGGCGCGCACGTGAGTTGGAAATGCCTGGGCGTAAATCGCATACAGGCCCACGATCCCGGCGTTGGTGCAGAATCCCGCCACGGCGCACAACACTGACAGCTCGTTCAGGTTCGGTCCGGCCCGTCCGAACAGAATGACCATGACAGTCGACAGCAACATCACGCCGATGGTCAGAGGCTTTAGACCCATTCGCTGGCTCAGCAGCCCGAATACCGCGCCGCCAGTCGCGCCTCCGACATTGGCCCATACGAGCACCCCGGCCGCGGCGGCGGCCGGAAAGTGCATGTCGGCCACGATTTTCGGAATCCACTTCAGGATGAAATAGAAAGTGATCATGTGGAAGAAACAGGCGAGGGCGCACAGCAGGGTGGTCAGTCGCATGGTCGATGAGAAAACATCGGCGAGCGCGGGCCTGTTCACCGGGGCGACCGCGGGCGGCAGCGCGTCAATCGCGGTGTGACCCATGCGAGTGAGTGTCCTGTTGATTCGCAGGAGCGCGTTCGCCGGCTGCTTCTGCGCGAGCCAATGAACTGATTCGGGAATGACGAAGAGCACCAGCGGGATGCACAGCGCTGTCATGCAGCCGCCGAAATAAAACACCGCGCGCCAGTCGTGATCATGCAGCAGGATCTTGACGACGGAACCGCCGGCGACCGCTCCCACGGGATAGCCAACAGCCATCAGTGCAACACTGAGGTTACGGCGCCGCAGGTTGGAAAACTCGGCGGCGACGGCATTGGCGGTGGCGAGGAGTCCGCCGATGCCGAGCCCGGTGGTGAAGCGCCAGACTTCGAGGCCCGCGATCTGCTTCACGCCCGTCACCATGAACATGCCGCCGGTCATCAGCACCAGGCAGGCCAGCATCGTCGGCCGGCGCCCCGTCCGATCGGCCACGCTTCCCAGCACGAGCGCGCCCACGGCCATGCCGAACAGCTCCATCGAGAGCACGACACCGAGAGCGGCGCGGTCGATACCCCACTCGGCAGCGATTCCCGGGGAGGCGAAGCTGATCGACAGCACATCGAAGCCGTCGAGCGCCGTGAGGCCGATGGTGACCGCGACTGCCAGGATTTGCAGCGCGCTCATGGGCGCGCTCGCCAACGTCTCACGCGGGTCAGTGCTCATCGAATGATTCTCGGCAATCGCTGTGCACTATAAAAGGCCCTGGCAGTCGATCACCGAACATACCTCGGGCGCCAGCCCGACCGTGGAGCTGCGAGCGTTCCATTCGCAGAACGGCGCGGCGGTGCGGCCGTGGCTCGAGGGGCGCCCGGCACGCGGTCTGGTCCATAATGGGGCCACTTCATAGTCCTCGTCCGATCAAGGGTAGCGTAATGGCCGACAAACCAGCTTTCGAAGTCGTGAGTCAACACAAGTGTTTCGACGGTACCGTCGGTTTTTACAAGCATGACTCCTCCAGTACGGGCACCTCGATGCGCTTTTCGGTGTTCGTGCCCGGGCAGGCGCGGGCAGGCCGCGTGCCGGTGTTGTATTACCTCGCCGGGCTCACGTGCACTGAAGAGACTTTCATGATCAAGGCCGGCGCGCAGCGCGTAGCGGCGGAGCTCGGCCTCATGCTCGTGGCTGCGGACACGAGCCCGCGCGGCCTCAACATTCCGGGCGACAGTGCCTCCTGGGATTTTGGCGTGGCGGCCGGCTTCTACCTGGATGCAACCCAGGAGCCGTGGTCGAAGAACTACCGGATGTACACGTACATCACCAAGGAGCTGCGCGCGTTGATTGAAGCGCAGTTCCCCGCGAATGCCGCTCGCACCGGTATCTTCGGGCATTCCATGGGTGGTCACGGTGCGCTCGTGCTGGGTATGCGCAATCCCGACATCTACGAGTCGATCTCGGCGTTCGCCCCGATCTCGGCACCGAGCCAGGTGCCCTGGGGTCAGAAGGCGTTCACGGGTTACCTGGGCGAAGACAGGAAACAGTGGGCCCAATATGACGCCACCGAGATCGTGTCGGGGCTGAAGGATGCCGCGAGCCGGCCGCACCTGTTGATTGATCAGGGGCTCGGCGACCAGTTCCTGGAGAAGCAACTGCCGCAACAGATATTCGAGGCGGCTGCGAAGAAGGCGGGCTACCCCCTGACGCTGCGGCGCCATGAAGGGTATGACCACGGTTATTACTTCATCTCCACCTTCATGGAGGATCACCTGCGGCACCACGCGAAGATTCTTGGGAAGTAGCCGCGGCGATCAGCACTTCACGCAGCCAGGCATGACCCGGATCAGGCTCGTTGCGCTTGTGCCAGATGATCACCTCGTGTGTGTCAGGTGTTTCAAACGGCACGGGCAGCAACTTGATGGGCGCGAGCTGCGCGAGGGTCCGCGCGAGGTCTTCCGGGAGGGTTGCCACGAGTTGAGTACCCGCGAGCATGAATGGAATCTCGAGCAGTCCCTGCGTGGTGGCCCGTACATCGAGGTTCGCCCGCAACAGGCGGCGCGCCAGCTCTTCGAGTGGGACGGTATGACCGCTGGGCCAACCAAACACGTGCGGCAGCCCGAGATACTGCTCTTCGGTAATGGTGTCACCCACCGTCGGGTGGTCTTTTGCGACGGCACAGAGCCAGCGCACCGGTCGAAGGTCGACGATGCGCAGCGATTCCGGGAACTCGCGCAGCCCGAAGAGTCGAAGACTGTTGAGGCCGATGAACAGGTCGGCATCGCCATATTCGAGCCGGGACAGGGTGGTTTCCGAGAAGTGCTCGACGTGGCAGCAAATGCCGGGCGCCTCCTTGGAGAGACGCTGAAACACGACCGGCATGACCCGCAGCAGCGCGTCGGCCGATACGATCAGGGTAAAGGTCCGTTGCACCGTTCGTGGATCGAAAGTAGCTTGGGTGCCCAGTGTGGCCTGGATCTGGAGGAGGGCCTCCCTCACGGGTCCGACCAGCGACAGGCCGCGCGGCGTGAGCTGCATGTCCCTGCCCACGCGCACCAGCAGTTGATCGTCGAAGAACTCGCGCAGCTTCTGGAGCGCGGCGCTCATGGCCGGCTGTGAAATGAAGACCCGCTCGGCGGCCCGGGTCACGTTTTTCTCGTGGAGCAGCGCGTCGAGCGCAATTAACAGATTGAGATCAAAGCGGTTGAGCTGCATGGCGGCGTCATATTACAAGCGAGGCGTATACTCGGTAGACCTATGAAATCAATCCCCACCGAAGAACTGGAAACGGTCCGCCGCATCGTGGCGGATATGAAAGACCGTCCGGGTCCGTGCATAGAGGTGCTGCACGCAGTGCAGGCAGCTCTGGGCTACGTGCCCGCGGAGGCTGTCCCCGTCGTGGCAGAGGCCCTGAACCTGTCGCGGGCTGAGGTTCATGGAGTGGTGACCTTCTATCACTTCTTCCGCGAGACTCCGCCGGGCAAGCATACCGTGCACATCTGCCGTGCCGAGGCCTGCCAGTCCATGGGCGCCAACGCTCTGGTGGCGCATGCCAGGAAGCGCCTGGGCGTGGATTTCCACGAGACGACCCGTGATGGTGTGTTCTCACTCGAGCCGGTCTTCTGTCTCGGCAATTGCGCTTTGTCCCCTGCTGCGATGATCGACGGTCAGCTCTACGGCCGCGTGACGCCGGAGCGCTTCGATCAACTCGTCGCGGAGAACAAGAAATGACCGCGGTCACCGTTTATGTGCCCTGCGATGCCGCCGCATTGTCGGTCGGGGCGGAAGAAGTCGCGACCGCCATCTCGGCGGAATGTGCCGCTCGTGGTATCGAGCTGAAGCTCATCCGGAATGGCTCCCGCGGCGCCTGTTGGCTCGAGCCCCTGGTTGAAGTGGCAACGGCAAAAGGGCGTGTCGCCTATGGCCCGGTGACCGCCGCGGATGTTCCGAGCCTGTTTGCGGCGGACTTTCTCAACGGCAAGGCACATCAGTTGTTCCTCGGACGGACTGATGAAATTCCGTGGTTCGCGTCCCAACAGCGACTGACATTTGCGCGTGTGGGTATCGTCGATCCGGGTAGTGTCGCGGACTACGTGGCCAACGGCGGCTACCAGGGATTGCGGCGCGCCTTGTCCATGACTCCTCAGGCCATCGTGCAGGCGGTGTTGGACTCAGGCTTGCGGGGGCGCGGTGGCGCCGCGTTTCCAACCGGCATCAAGTGGAAGACTGTTCTCGAGCAGATGGTCGAGCAGAAGTACGTAACCTGCAATGCCGACGAGGGTGACTCGGGCACTTTCTCGGACCGCATGTTGATGGAGGGAGATCCTCTGTGCCTGATCGAAGGCATGACCATCGCCGGCATCGCCGTGGGCGCTACGCAGGGCTACATCTATCTGCGCGCCGAGTATCCGCACGCCTATCGCGCTCTCAACAATGCGATTGCCGCCGCCTACCAGGCGCGGTACCTGGGCTCTGATGTGCTCGGTAGCGGCAAGCGGTTCGATCTGGAGGTGCGGCTCGGGGCCGGCGCCTACATATGCGGCGAAGAGACTTCGATGCTCCAGAGTCTCGAAGGCAAGCGCGGCGAGGTCCGCGTGCGCCCGCCATTGCCCGCCATCAACGGCCTGTTCATGAAACCCACGATCGTGAACAACGTGATCACCTTTGGAAGCGTGCCGACCATCATTCAACATGGCGCGGAAGCTTATAAGAACTTCGGCATGGGACGTTCCCGCGGCACTCTGCCACTTCAGCTCGCCGGCAACATCAAGCGTGGCGGCTTGATTGAGCGCGCCTTCGGCATCAGCCTGCGCGAGTTGTTGTATGACTACGGTGGTGGCTCGGCCTCCGGCCGTCCCATCCGCGCTGTGCAGGTCGGCGGACCGCTGGGAGCTTTCATTCCCGCCTCGCAGTTCGATGTATTGATCGACTACGAAGCGCTCACGGCCATCGGCGCGTTGTTGGGGCATGGCGGCATCGTCGTGTTTGACGACACCGTCGATATGGCTGAGATGGCGCGCTACGCAATGGAGTTCTGTGCCGTGGAGTCCTGCGGCAAGTGCACTCCGTGTCGTATCGGCTCGACACGCGGCGTCGAGGTGATCGAGAAGATCATGAAAGGCATCGACAGCGAGCGGAATCTGGCGCTGTTGGAAAACCTGTGTGACACCATGATCGTCGGGTCGCTGTGTGGTCTGGGGGGGATGACACCGTTTCCGGTTCAGAGCGCCATCAAGCATTTCCGTGAGGATTTCCGAGCCAAGGCGCATCTGTTGCGGGCAGGGTAGTGGCCACCGGGCCCGCGTTGGAGGTCAGCTCCGAGGTCAACGTCGATCGTTGGTCCCGGGGCGAGGTGACCCACGTGGCCGACCAGGTCGCGGAGGAAATGCCGATCGCGCTCGTGTATCACGGTGTTCCGCACGTGGTCATGCTCGCTACTCCCGCTGATCTCGAGGACTTCGCGGTTGGATTCACCCTCAGCGAAGGCCTGGTCGAGCGGCCTGATGAGATCCGGTCCGTTGAAGTCACTTACGGGGCGGAAGCAGCCGACGTCAGAATAACAGTCGCCTGGGAGCGTTTTTCCGGGCTCCTGCAACGCCGGCGCAATCTCACCGGCAGGACCGGTTGCGGTCTGTGTGGCGCTGAAACCGCCGAAGAGGCCATCCGCGATCTCGCGCGTGTTGGTCCCGGCCCCACGGTTACGATCGCGAGCCTTCACGACGCCATCGAGCAGTTGTCGACGATGCAACCTATCAATGCACGCACGGGAAGCGTGCACGGCGCCGCCTGGGTTGTTCCTGGCAAGGGTGTGCAGTTTGTGCGCGAAGACGTTGGACGCCACAATGCGCTCGACAAGGCTATCGGCGCGCTGGTGCGCTCGGGTGCGGATCGAACCGAAGGCTATATGTTGATAACCAGCCGTGCGAGCTTTGAGATGGTGCAGAAAAGTGCCACGGTTGGAATTTCGTTCCTGGCGGCCTTCTCGGCCCCTACGGCATTTGCAGTGCGGCTTGCCCATAAAACGGGGCTGACGCTCGTTGCGTTCGCGCGCCGCGACCGGCATGTGGTATACGCCCACCCGGAGCGACTAGTCTGATGAGGGAAACCTGTGCCTGGAAAGAGTGCGTTGATCTGCGGTTCGATGGCCTGGGACACGATCATGGTGTTCAAGGACCGATTCAGTAACCATATTCTCCCTGACAAGATTCATCGTCTGAATGTGTCGTTTCTCGTGCCCGGCCTGCGGCGTGAGTTTGGCGGTTGCGCGGGCAACATCGCCTATAACCTGAAGCTGCTGGGCGATACCGGTTATCCCATGGCCACGGTGGGCCGTGATTTCGGGCCGTACCGTGATTGGATGCTAAAGCACGGCATCCCGACCGATCACATCGAGGTGTTTGAGTCTGAGCACACGGCGCAGGCATTCATCACCACCGACCTGGACGACAACCAGATCACCGCCTTTCACCCCGGCGCCATGCAGCAGTCCCATGCCAACAAGGTGTCGGATGCAAAGAATGTGGGAATCGGCATCGTGGCCCCGGATGGGCGCGATGGCATGATCCAGCACGCCGAGCAGTTTGCCGCCGCGAACATTCCCTTCATTTTTGACCCGGGGCAGGGCCTGCCCATGTTCGGGGGTGAGGACCTGAAGCGCTTCGTCGATCAGGCCACCTGGGTTGCGGTCAATGACTATGAATGGGAGCTGGTCCAGCAGAAGACGGGGTGGACCGCGAAAGATGTCACGCAGCGGGTGAAGGCACTTATTGTCACCCGCGGCGCCCAGGGCTCGGTGATTTACACCCCGGAGGGTGAGGTGCAGATCCCCTGCGCCAAAGCCAAGGCGGTCGTGGACCCGACGGGCTGTGGCGATGCGTACCGGGCCGGGCTGTTGCATGGCCTGCTGCACGGACTGGACTGGAAGAGCACAGGTAGAATTGCCTCCCTCCTGGGGGCCATCAAAATTGAATCGCTCGGCACCCAGAATCATCGGTTTACCAAGGCCGAGCTCGAGGCACGGCTGAAAGAGAGCTTCGGGCCGGATTGAGTCCCGGTACACTGCGGGACCTGCGGCGGGCGCCGTCGATTCCCGCCCCCAACCTACACAGTTGCGATGGAATGAGTGAAATGGCGAACAACTATCTATTTACGTCAGAGTCCGTATCCGAAGGTCATCCGGACAAGGTCGCGGACCAGATCTCCGATGCGGTGCTGGATGCAATCCTGAAGGACGACCCGCGTGGCCGTGTTGCCTGCGAAACCCTCATCAAGACGGGTGTTGTCGTCGTCGCGGGCGAAGTGACCACGAAGGCCTGGGTGGACGTTGAATCGCTGGTCCGCAAGGTCGTGTTGGATATCGGTTACAACTCCTCCGACATGGGCTTCGACGGCGCGAGCTGCGGCGTCGTCAACATCATCGGCAAACAGTCTCCTGACATTGCCCAGGGCGTCGACCGCAAGGACGAGCGCAAGCAGGGCGCGGGCGACCAGGGCCTCATGTTCGGCTACGCCACGAACGAAACCGACGTGTTGATGCCGGCCGCCATCACCCTGGCGCACCGCCTGGTGAAGAAGCAGGCCGACGTACGCAAGAAGGGCAAGCTGGATTGGCTGCGCCCGGATGCCAAGAGCCAGGTCACCCTGCGGTATGAGGATGACAAGCCGGTAGGCCTCGAGGCCGTGGTGTTGTCGACTCAACACAGTGAGGATATTTCCACCAAGGCGCTGCGCGAGTTGGTAATGGACGAGATCCTCGAGCCGGTTCTGCCCAAGAAGTGGGTGGACAAGCGTACGAAGTTTCACATCAATCCGACGGGCCGCTTTGTAATTGGCGGGCCGGTGGGTGATTGCGGTCTCACGGGCCGCAAGATCATCGTCGACACCTACGGCGGATTCGCGCGTCACGGTGGCGGCGCGTTCTCCGGCAAGGACCCCTCCAAGGTTGACCGGTCGGCCGCCTATGCCGCCCGCTACGTTGCCAAGAATCTCGTTGCGGCAGGCCTCGCGGACCGCTGCGAAGTGCAGATCTCCTACGCGATCGGTGTTGCCGAGCCCACTTCGGTAATGGTCGAGACATTCGGCACCGGCCGCCTGTCCCGCGAGCGCCTCACGCAGTTGGTGCGCAAGCATTTCGACCTGACGCCGTATGGCCTGCGCGAGATGTTGGACCTGGTGCGCCCCATCTACCAGAAGACCGCCGCCTACGGCCATTTCGGCCGCACGGAGTCGGAGTTCTCCTGGGAGCAGACGGACAAGGCCGCGGAGCTGGCCGCCGAATTGAAGGGATCCGCCAAAGCCGCATAACGATTGTTCATTGGCGCGGCACTGGCCGCGCAGAGCCCGGGTCCTTTTCCGCCGGCAAAAGGCGTGACTTTTGCCGGCTGCGTTTGTGGTTATTGGCACGGCATGGGCCGCGCCACCTCCGCCGCGAGGGGTTCTTCGCGGCAACGCGCGTCTTTGAGGAGCGTTGCGACAGGTCGGCACGGGGCTCTCCTGTGCCGGACCTGCCAGGCTCGAAGGCGTCGCGATTCGTCAATACGGCGCTCGTTCTTTAGTGGAGCATTTAATTAATGAACGCCAGTCTCAAACCCGCCAAATCAGCGCACGACTACAAGATTGCCGACATAAAGCTGGCCGATTGGGGCCGCAAGGAAATCCTGATCGCCGAGACCGAGATGCCGGGCCTGATGGCTATTCGCGAGGAGTTCGCTCCCGTGCAGCCCCTGAAGGGCGCGCGGATCACCGGCTCCCTGCACATGACCATTCAGACCGCGGTCCTGATTGAGACACTGCAGGCCCTGGGGGCACAGGTCCGTTGGGCCTCCTGCAACATCTTCTCGACCCAGGACCACGCCGCCGCGGCGATCGCCGAGCGCGGTACTCCGGTGTTTGCCTGGAAGGGCGAATCACTGGAGGACTACTGGGACTATACCCACAGGATTTTCGAGTGGACCGACGGTGGGTTCACCAACATGATCCTGGACGACGGCGGCGATGCGACGCTGCTGTTGCATCTCGGCGCGCGCGCCGAGAGCGATGCCAGCCTGATCTCCAAGCCCACCAGCGAGGAAGAGACAGCGCTGTACGCCGCCATCAAGGCGAAGTTGAAAACCGACCCGACCTGGTACTCCACACGCCTGAAGCACATCAAGGGCGTAACGGAAGAGACCACCACGGGCGTCCATCGTCTGTACGAGATGGCGAAAGAGGGGAAGCTTGCTTTCCCCGCAATCAATGTCAATGACTCCGTCACCAAGAGCAAATTCGACAATCTGTATGGTTGCCGTGAGTCGCTCGTGGACGGCATCAAGCGCGCCACCGACGTGATGGTGGCCGGCAAGGTCGCTGTTGTGGCGGGCTATGGTGATGTGGGCAAGGGCTCCGCGCAGGCCCTGCGCGCCCTGTCAGCCCAGGTCTGGGTGACCGAAATCGACCCGATCTGCGCACTGCAGGCGGCGATGGAAGGTTATCGGGTTGTCACCATGGACTACGCCGCCGACAAGGGCGACATCTTCGTGACCTGCACCGGCAACTTCCACGTGATCACGCACGATCACATGACGAAGATGAAGAACAATGCCATCGTCTGCAACATCGGTCACTTTGACAACGAGATCGACGTGGCCAGCATGAAGAAGTACACCTGGGAGAACATCAAGCCCCAGGTGGACCACATCATTCTGCCCAGTGGCAACCGGGTAATCCTGCTGGCGGAAGGCCGCCTCGTGAACCTGGGTTGTGGCACCGGTCACCCGAGCTACGTGATGAGCTCCAGCTTCGCGAACCAGACCATCGCGCAGATCGAGCTGTTCACCAACACGAGCAAGTACCCGGTGGGCGTGTATGTGTTGCCCAAGCACCTGGATGAGAAGGTGGCCCGCCTGCAGCTGAAGAAGCTGAATGCGCAGCTCACCGAGCTCACGGACGTGCAGGCTCGCTACATCGGCGTCGACAAGGCCGGCCCCTACAAGGCCGATCACTATCGATACTAAGAAGTAAGAGAGAAGCCAATGTCCCTTGCGACCAGCGAAGAGCGCTCCCAGCGAGCTGCCCCGGCGGCAGTCACGCCGCGATCGTTCATTCTCACCACCTCGGCCCCGGATACGACGGGGATCGTGGCTGGAATCTCGGGGTTTCTGGCTTCTCACAACGCACTGATCACCGAAGCACAGCACTACGATGATCCCTACGGGAACACGTCGTTCATGCGTACGGTGTTTCATGACAACGGCAAAGGAATGCCGGCCATGGAGGCTCTGGACGAGAAGTTCGGAGCCTCCGTGGGCAAGCAGTTCAACATGACCTGGCATTTCCACGAAGTGCAGCGCAAGTGCCGCGTGTTGCTCGCGGTCTCACGGCATGGTCACTGCCTCAACAGTATTCTGCACCGGTGGAGCACCGGGACGTTGCCCATCGAGGTCGTGGCGGTCGTGTCCAACCACCAGGACATGCGCAGCCTCGCCGAGTGGCACGGCGTGCCTTATCACTATCTGCCGATCATCGACGGCCGCAAGGCCGAGCAGGAAAAGCGGATGTTCGAGCTGTTTGAGCGTTCCGACTCGGAGCTCATGGTGCTCGCCCGCTACATGCAGATTCTCACTCCCGAGGCGTGCCGTTATTTCGAAGGGCGCGCCATCAACATTCACCATTCCTTTCTGCCCGGGTTCAAGGGCGCGAAGGCCTATCACCAGGCGTTCACGCGCGGCGTGAAGCTCATTGGCGCCACCGCCCACTACGTGACGACGGATCTGGATGAAGGTCCGATCATCGAGCAGGAAGTGGAGCGGGTTGATCACACGCAGTCGGCCGAGGACCTCGTTGTCACTGGCAGCGAGCTCGAGACTGTTGTGTTGAATCGCGCCATCAAGTGGCATGCGGAGCGCAGAGTGTTCCGCAACGGAAATAAAACCGTCGTTTTGAGGTAATCTCGTGACCGCGATTGTTATGGACGGCAAGGCCGTCGCGGCCAAGGTGCGTGGCGAAGTTGCGGTTCGCGCGCGCGAGTTCGCGAGCAAGCACGGGCGTCGCCCGGGGCTCGCAGTAGTGCAGGTGGGGCAGGACCCTGCCTCCACCGTGTATGTGCGAAACAAGCGCAAGTCTTCTCTTGAAGCGGAGATTGAGTCGTTCGCGCACGACTTGCCTGCGACCACTTCGCAAGGCGAGCTGTTGGATCTGGTGCATCGTTTGAACCGGGATCCGCGCGTCGACGGGATCCTCATTCAGATGCCCCTGCCCAAGGGGCTCGACAGCGACGCCATCATGGACGCTGTTGATCCGGCCAAAGACGTGGACGGCTTCCATCCGACGAACACCGGGTTGTTGGCGCAGAAGCGGCCGGGGCTCCGGCCTTGCACGCCCTTTGGTGTGATCCGGCTGGCGAAAGAGTACGGCATCAACCTGACGGGCCTGCGGGCCACGGTCGTGGGTGCCTCGAACATCGTCGGTCGTCCCATGGCTCTGGAGTTGCTGCTGGCGCGCTCGACAGTGACCGTCTGCCACACAGGAACGAAGGACCTGCAATCCGAGGTCGCAAGGGCGGACGTGGTGGTGGCTGCCGTGGGTAAGGCGGGATTTGTGCCAGGTGAGTGGATCAAGCCCGGCGCGGCCGTGTTTGACGTCGGCATCAACCGGACAGCCGAGGGCAAGCTGGTTGGGGACGTGGAGTACGCCAAGGCAGCCGAGCGTGCAGGTTGGATCACTCCAGTGCCGGGTGGCCTGGGGCCGATGACGATTGCCATGCTGCTTTCGAACGCGGTAGACGCGGCCTTCAGACGGGCGGGAGCGGCGCGCTAGCGATTATACGTCTCGCCTATAGCTGCCATTCGCGGCATCTATTTGCCCCAGACCCGGGCGCCTCGTAGCGTCGCGCTCCAGAACCGTTACAGGAGCCGTGATGAGTGCCAAGAACCTGGAGCAGCTGCTCCAATCCGTGGGTAACCCCGTACACATGCTGCGCAATTCGCAGATCGGGGCTTACGTCTATCCTGTCGTTCCCAGCGAATTTTCCAACTGGCGGGACGAGCAGCGCGCCTGGGTCGAAACGGCCGTGTTGTTCGACCAGACGCACCATATGGCCGAGCTGACCGTGCGAGGCCCGGATGCGCTGAAGCTGATCACCCACACCACCATCAACAGCTTTGCCAATTTTGGTCCCAACAAGGCCAAACAGATGGTTCCGATCAGCCACGACGGTTACGTCATCGGCGATGGCATCCTGTTTTATCTGGCCGAGAATGAGCTGGCGTTTGTCGGGCGGGCACCGACCGTCAACTGGCTGCAGTTCCAGGGGGAGACGGGTGGCTACAAAGTAGACCTGATCCGCGATGACCGGTCACCTTCGCATCCGCGCGGCAAGGCAGTCATCCGCCGCCATTACCGGTTTCAGGTACAAGGCCCGAACGCGGCGCGAATCCTGGAGAAGGTGAACGGTGGCCCCCTGCCCGAAGTGAAGTTCTTCAACATGGATTACATCAATGTTGCAGGCCGTCGCGTGCGCGCGCTGCGTCACGGGATGGCGGGGGCTCCCGGCCTGGAGATCTGGGGACCCTACGCGGAGGGAGATGAGATCCGGGAGACGATTCTCGAGGCGGGGCGGGAGTTTGGACTGGTTCCAGTGGGTTCGCGGGCTTATGCCAGCAACACGCTCGAGTCGGGTTGGATTCCGTCACCGTTGCCGGCGGTGTATACGGGCGAGCGGATGAAGAAGTACCGGGAGTGGTTGCCGGCGAGCGGGTATGAGGGGACGGGGTCCATTGGGGGCAGCTTCGTGTCGGATGACATCGAGGACTATTACCTGACTCCCTACGAGCTGGGTTATGGCCCGTTCGTGAAGTTCGATCACGATTTCATCGGCCGCGAGGCCCTGGAGAAGATGTCCCGCGAGCCGCACCGCAGGAAAGTGACTTTTGCCTGGAATGGCGAGGACCTGGCCCGGATTTACGCCTCCTTGTTCGTGCCCGGAGCCGAGCACTACAAGTTCTTTGACCTGCCGATTGCCAACTACGCATCGTCGTCCTACGACGCTGTCAAGAAGGGAGGCAAGACTGTCGGATATTCCATGTTCGGCGGGTACAGCTACAACGAGCGAAGCGGGTTGTCCCTGGGCGTGGTCGATCCCGAGATCAACATTGGGGACGAGCTCACCCTGCTCTGGGGTGAGGAGGGCGGTGGCACGAAAAAGCCCCCGGTAGAGCGTCACAAACAGATGGAAGTTCGGGTGAAAGTCGCGCCGGTGCCGTATGCTAGCCGCGCTCGCGAGGGCTACCACGAAGGGTGGCGCACCCGGCAGGGTTGAACGCGACCAAGGTTGAAAGCGATAGGGTGCGGGGGAATAGTCTCCCGCGCCTTTTTCTTTTTTAGGGCTGGATGCGCCTACGGCACCCAGGGCCGTTTGCGGAGGATCGGCACAATGACCGGCGCGCAGGCCAAAGCCAGCCCTAACGCCGTGAACACCACGGGAATGGCCTCCCGGATCTGATCCGTGGACCAGGCTGAGCTCACGATGATCGCGGCCAGGGCTGCGATCCCAATGGATTCCAGGGTTACCCACTGCCTCAGCGCCTGCGCCCAAGGGCGGACCTCGTCCCGGGCAACACGGTGTCGCAGTTGTTCCAACCGGCGAGCCTCTTCGGCCCGGCGCGCTTCCGCGGCGACTTCCTGCTGCAGGCGATCCAGAAGCCGCTCATTGAATCCCGGGCGGGTATCCAGGCCCCTGAACAGCGCCGACAGCTTTGAATCAATTGGACCGTTCACGTCAAAGCCCCGAGGCGCGCGCGTGCGCGATGCAATAACGTTTTCACGGTTCCCGTGGGCATTGCAAGCATGGCCGCAACCTCTTCGTGAGATTGCTCCTGCATGTAGAACAACATGACAACCTGCCGTTGTTTCTCGGGCAGTTGATCAACCATTTTCAACAGTGAAGCCGCGTCGATATTGGCATCCGCGCCGCTCGTTGCGCCGATGGAGTCAACTTCGACCATCACGTCCGGGTCACTCAATGACGCATGGGATCGTCGTGTTCGCAACGCGGACAGGCTCGCGTTCCGCGTGATCGTGTAGATCCACGTCGACAGGGATGCCCGCCCATCATAAGAAGGCAGGGCGCGCCAGATTTTGATGAATACGTCCTGGGTCACGTCTTCCGCCGCGTCGCGGTTGCGAAGGTAGCTGTACGCGAGCCCAAACACCCTGCGGCGATATATAGGCAGCAGTACGGCCATCGCTTCGTTGCGACGGTTGTCCCGCACGAGGTCCAAGATGCCGCTTTCCGTTAGCACCGGATATCCGTAGCGGGAGTAGCCTTACTGCATTGATACGCGGGAGGGTGCTTCCGCGTTTCACCCTGAGGGAAAATATTTATCGGCAGGTTGGCGAAACCCGCCCCCGGCTCACGGCGTATCAAGTTCCATGAGCGCGACACAGAATGCTACAGCCGCATTGGTGGGGGCGATAGTCGGTTACCTGGTGCACGGACACTGGCCCGTAGTGGAGTCGCTGATTCGCTGCTGGCTGGGGTGAGGAAGTATGCAATTGCATGACGGTGAAATCTGGATTTTGATCCCTCTCGTGTCGATCATCCTGGGAATCGGCATGACCATTGTTACGATTTTGTCCAGGCATCGTCGCCAGATGCAGGAGTTGGACCACCGGCATCGGGAACGGATGGCCGCCATTGAGAAGGGGTTGGATCTGCCGCCCGATCCGGTGTTGGTCGAGCAGGCAGCTGCTGTCCAGCGTCAGAACGGCCTTCGCCGCGGCCCCGGTTCCCGTTATCTGCTGCGCGGCCTGGTCTGGCTGGGCATCGGGCTGGCGCTGGTGCTGTCGAAAGAAATGTTGGGGGACCGCACGTATGGGTGGATTGCCGTGGCGGTGGGCGTCGCCTATCTCGTCTACTACGCGCTGGAGGGGCGACAGGAAGGGCCCCCGCCGGGAAGCGGAGGCTCTTCTTAATTGGCGCGGCCAGTCCCTGTTCAGGGATAGTGCCGCGCTAATCAACTAGTGGATTGCCTTGTAGGTCGGCGCCACCTTCGGAGTCATGTAGCGCAGGTCCCACTCATTGGGATCGAATGCCTTGGAGGTTGCGAGTTGGACCGGGTAACCGCCCACTTCCTGCTCGCTGTCGATGATCTTGCCACGGCCTTCGATGGTATCGGCAATCACCCGCCAGTCCACCTCGTCGCGTTCCCACGGACGGGCGCCGGCGTTGGCAATCACTGAATTCTCAACATCCACCGCGGCCAGCGGCTTCACGCCTTCAGGCAGGGCAGGGCCGCTCTTCACCTCGATGATCTTCGCCGGGCTCGTCGTGTAGCGACCCAACATCGGCAGCGGCCGGCCGATCCGGTCCACGGCGATGTTGTCCTTCATATACACCTCGACATCACCCGCTCCGCCCAGCTCGAACAACGCAACCTCGCTCGGCGTGGACGGCCCCGCGCGCATCACATTACCCACAATCGAGATCTTGCCGACCTGGAAGGGATGATCGCCCCACTCGGCGGCAATCAGGTTGTAGTGAATGGCACGCTGGCCCGGATCGTAGATCAGGTTGTTGATGATCTGGCCATGCACACCGCCCTTGAACAGCGGATTACGCTCGGCATCGTGCGCATACAGATTGCCGATGATGAGAATGTCGCTCACGTTGTCGTGAATCAGGCTGCCCTTGGAATGTTCGCCCTTGGCGTGCGTTGCGTTGGCGAGACCTTCGGCCAGGATGTTGTTGCTGAAGGTGATGGCGTGCGAGGTGTGCTGCCGCCATTCCTCGGGAGTTGCGCCAATGAAGCGCTTGCCCGACGAAGACAGGTTCTCGTCAATCGACCATGACATCGAGCAGTGGTCCACAATGACGTTGTAGGCGGCGACAGTGCCCATCGCATCGGGTTCCCAGCCGGTGCGCTTGGCCATCCCGGCCGTACCCGTGCGAACGCGAATATGTTGAATGATGACATCGTGCGTGCGTATGTCGACTCCCGTGCGAATCAACGTAATGCCGGGGTTGGGCGCGGTCTGGCCGGCTATTGTCAGATAGGGCTCGTCGATGTCGATTTCCTCGCCCTTCATATCTATGATGCCGCCCACTTCGAACACGATCACGCGCGGGCCCTTGGCTTTGAGTGCTTCCAGAAACGATCCCGGACCTTTATCAGCCAACGTGGTGACGCGGATGATCTGACCACCGCGTCCACCCGGTGTGTGCGCGGCCCAACCTTGCGCGCCCGGGAAAGCGAGCAACTCGCTGCTCGGGGCAGGGGCTTCAGCCTTCTTCTGATCGGCGGTTTTTGACACGGCAGCACCGGCCGGCACGGTCGCCAACGCTGTACAGGCGGCCAGAAGCCAGGGCCCCAGCAATCGGGTACGGTGAGAAGGTGATACTCGAGGATCAGTACGCACGTAGTAGCGCTCCTTTGCGGCTCATGAGTCGGCTTTTGATGGGCCGTGCCAGTGGGCGGCCGCAGTGGCCTGCGCAACCTGGCGGCGGCGTTCGGCCGACGCCGCGGATTGTAAATGACACCGGTTTCCCCTATACAGGATATTAGTCACATGAACGATGCCATCGCAGAACAGTTTGTCCGTGCCCGCCTCGACGCGACGGCACTTCCGGATTTTCCGGGGACGATCCCTGCGACGCTCAACGCCGCGTATTCCTATCAGGATCGCGCCATCGCGCTGTGGCCGGATTTCGTAGCCGGCTGGAAGGTGGGCCGCATCGGCGAGCCCTGGTTGGCGCGGCTGGGTGAGGATCGACTCGTGGGTCCGATCTTCCGCCGCGGTATCCGGCTCGCGCCCCCGGATCAGTTGGTCGAGTTCCCGGTGTTCGAAGGTGGGTTTGCCGCGGTTGAGGCGGAGTTTGTTTTCCGGCTCGGCGCCGATGCGCCCTCTGACAAGGTCAACTGGACGCCGGAGGAGGCTTCCAAGCTGGCGATGGCCATGCACATCGGCATCGAAACCGCAGGCAGTCCGCTGGCCACCATCAACGAGCTGGGTGGCGCGGTAGTCGTTTCCGACTTTGGCAACAATGCGGGACTGTTGCTGGGGCCGGTTATCCCGGATTGGCGGAACGTGCCGTTTGAGTCGCTGAAGACGGAAGTTTTCATCGAAGGAAAGTCGGTAGGCAAGGGCGGCGCGATGTCGCTTCCCGGAGGTCCGTTGGCAGGCCTCGCCTTCGCGCTGGCGCGCTGCGCGCGCCGCGGGCTGCCGATGAAGTCAGGTTATGTAGTATCCACGGGGGCGACTACTGGTGTGCACGACATTCGCGTCGGCCAGGAGTCGCGCGTGGTATTCGAGGGATGCGGAGAGCTGCTGTGCCGGGCTGTTCCCGCGCAAAAAGCGCCTTCCGCTCAGAAGGGAGCGCGGGCGTAGTCATGCTTGGAAGGGCGGTCCATTGATCAACAGACGGGCTGTCCTTCTCGGGGCTGGGAGTGCGTGTGCGCGCGTTGCCGGGTTGGTTGGCGCGATGGGTGTGTTTGGCGCAGCATCTGCCGCTCGTGCAGCCGGTGATCCTGCTCCCCAAGTAAACCCGGGCGGGGTGCTGACGGCATCCGATGTGCACGTATCCGACTATCCGACGGTTCAGGCGCTCCGTTGGATGGGCGACATGATCTCCCGCGAAACTGGCGGCGAGCTCAGCATGCGTGTCTATCACTCGGGGCAGCTCGGTCGTGAAAATGACACGGTCGACCTGGCCCGGTTTGGCGCGCTCGACATCACTCGAATCAACTTCGCCTCGCTGAACAACACTTTCCCCGCGACTGAGGCGATGTCGCTGCCGTACGTGTTCGACTCAACTGAGCACATGCGGCGCGCGGTCGACGGCGGCGCGGGCAAGGCCATTCTCGATGCGTTTGAGAAACGCGGCCTCATAGGGTTGGCCATCTACGATTCCGGCGCCCGTTGCTTCTACAACCATTCGCGGGTAGTGCGCGAACCTGGCGACCTGAAGGGCCTCAAGATCCGCGTGCCGCCTTCGGACATGTTTGTCAGCCTGATCCGGGCGCTGGGCGCCAATCCAACACCTCTGTCATACGGCGAGATTTTCTCGGCCCTGCAGACCAGGCTGATTGATGGGGCGGAGAACAACTGGACGACGTTCCAGACCAGCCGCCACTTCGAGGTGGCGCGGTTCTGGTCCCAGTCCGAGCATTCGTATTCGCCCGAAGCGGTGCTGATGTCGAAGCGGCGTTTCCAGAAGCTGACGGGCCGCCAGCAGGAGTTGGTTCGCTCCGCGGCGGCCCAGTCGGTGCCGTACATGCGTACCCTTTGGGACAGTAGCGAGGCGCAGGCGCGAGCCGCCGTGGAAAAAGCGGGGATCCGCGCAACGCCAGTCAATCGTGCCGCGTTTCAGAAGGTCGCGGCACCGATCGTCGAGTCGTATATGAAAGATCCGCAACTGCAGCGGATATACCAAGAGATTCGCGCTGTCGCGTGATTTCGTGAAGGTTTTCCGGGTCGCCGCGGATGGGTTCGCGGCTGTCGCCGTGCGCCGAGTGCGCGTGAGATTCACGGCTGTCGGCTGTCGGCTGGCTGCCGGGCGCCGTGAGATCGCGAGCATCGGCATGAGCGACCGACATGTGCGGTGGCGGTTGGCGGCCGTGAGGTTGCAGGTGCCCGCGGGCAGCCGGCGATGCTTTGCGGATGTGCCTGGGTCGGCGTCGGCGGTTGCGCCGGGACGTACCTGATATTTGTTTGGGGGTCATTGCTGAATGGGACGTCAGATTGCTTTGTTCAGCGCCGGGTTGGGCGTGGTCGCCCGGTGCGCCATCACTATTGCCTGCGTGGCACTCATTTGCATGACCCTCGTCGAGGCGTGGCAGGTGTTTGCGCGTTACGTTCTGAATGACTCGCCCAGCTGGACCGAACCCGTCGCGCTGCTCCTGATGAGCGCGGCGATGATGTTCGGCGCGGCCGTGGGTGTCCGCAACGAGGCCCATTTCGGCTTTTTCCTCGTGGTCCATGTTGCCTCGCCGCCGGTTCGCGCCGTACTGGTCACGATCGCGCGGGTGATCATCATTGCGATCGGCGGCCTGCTGGCCTACTGGGGCGCCGTGCTGCTGGCGGATGGCTGGGAGGTCCGGATGGCCGGCGCGCCGCTGCCACAGGGGTTGTACTTTCTGCCCATCTGCGTGGGGGGTGCGTTGATTGCCTTGTTTGCCCTGGAGCGGCTGTTGGTCGCGCCCGCGGCCGCGCCGCGTGGGGAGCACTGATTTGGCCACCACGCTGCTCTTTGGAGTGTTTGCTGTTCTGTTGATTATCGGCGTGCCGGTCGCGTTCGCGCTTTCGGCCGCCTCGCTCGCCACCGTCCTGTACCTCGGGCTTCCCTCGATTGTCGTTGTCCAGCAGTTGGCGGCGGGTGCCAGCCTGACGACGTTGATTGCGATCCCTCTGTTTATCTTTGCCGGCGAGATGATGATGCGCGGCGGGATATCGGACCGGTTGATTGCGCTCGCCTCATCGATGGTGGGGCATCTGCGCGGTGGCCTCGGCCAGATTAACGTTCTTTCATCTTTGTTCTTCGGCGGTGTCTCCGGCTCCGCTATCGCGGATGTGTCGGCCATTGGCGGCGCGATGATTCCCCAGATGGTGAGTCGCGGCTTCGACCGTGACTTCGCCGTCAGTGTCACGGTCTCGTCAGCCGTCGTGGCGTTGCTGATTCCACCCTCACACAACCTGATTCTGTACTCCGCGTCCGCCGGCGGTGGAATCTCGATTGCCGATCTGTTCGCCGCGGGAATCATCCCCGCTCTGTTGCTGACCGTAGTCCTGATGATCACCGGCGCGGTCATGGCCCGCAGGCGCAACTACGCAGTCGAAGCGTTCCCCGGTTTCGGTGTCGTATTGCGCCGATTGGTGGCGGCACTCCCGGGCCTGTTGTTGATTGGCGTGATTTTCGGCGGCATCCGTGCCGGGGTGTTTACCGCAATCGAGAGCGCCTCCATTGCAGTTGTGTATGCCATTGCGGTGACAGGTGTCGTTTATCGCAAACTTTCCTGGGAAAACTTCGTTGATGCGTGCGCGGGAGCAGTCCGGACCACCGGGCTGATTGTGTTCGTGATCGGCGCCGCCGCCTCATTCGGCTGGCTTCTGGCGTATCTGCAGGTTCCGTCCGCCGCCGTGTCGGTGCTGACGAGCATCACGCACGACAAGTATCTCCTGCTGTTGTTGATGATCCTGATCCTGTTGTGTCTGGGCACATTCATGGACCTGGCACCGCTCATCATCATCTGCACACCCATCTTTCTGCCGGTCGCAAAGGCCATCGGTATCGATCCGGTGCACTTTGGTGTCATCCTGATTCTGAAGGGCGGCCTCGGGTTGATTACTCCGCCCATCGGCTCGGTGCTGTTTGTGGGCGCGGCTATCGGGCGCATCAGCATCGTTGCTGTGCTGCGGACCATCTGGCCGTTTTATCTCGCCATCCTATGTGTGCTGCTGACGGTGGCCTATGTGCCAGCGCTGTCATTGTGGTTGCCCGGTATCTTGAGGACGGCAGGTTAGCCACGGCATTGGTAGAAAGTGCCCCCTCGCGTTGGCAATCGGGAGAGGGTTGAATCTCGGGCGCCAGCGGGAATAAATACGCAGCCGGCGTAGTCTTGGACTATTGAACGCGACTGCGGCGCTTCAGCGCCGGACACGGGGTCAGCTTGGGACAGGGATTCGAGGACCTTTTCCTTCCATATTTGGACGCGGCTTACAGCCTCGCGCGCTTTCTTGCGCGCGATCCGGTCGCCGCGGATGACATCGTCCAGGAATCGTTCCTGCGGGCGTTTCGTTCCTTCAGTACCTACCGTGGGGGCGATGCGAAATCGTGGCTGCTGGCAATTGTCCGCAACTGTTCGTTCGACTGGTCGAAGTCGAAACGCCGCGCCGCCGGCGACAACGTGCGCGCCACGGACGACAACCCGCGCTCCGAGAGCGAACACTCTTTTGGAGAGTCGCTGGACAGGTGGATTCCCAATCCCGAAGAGCTGGGTGATTGCACCCAGGACGGTCCGGAGACTGCCGTGTTACGTCAGAGCGAAATAGAAGAGGTGCGGTCGATGATTCGCCGGCTCCCCGAGCCGTTTCGCGAAACCCTCGTGCTGCGCGAGCTGGAGGAGTTGTCATATAAGCAGATCGCTGAAGTCACCGGGGTGCCCGTGGGAACGGTGATGTCACGACTCGCGCGTGCGCGGCAGATGCTCGGCGCCGAACTGGAGCAGATGCGATGAGCGCGTGTACTGACAAAGAGCTGCTGCTGCATGGGCTGCTCGATGGCGAGCTCGATGCGGCCAACACCCTGAGCTGCGAGGCGCATCTAAGGGAATGCGCCAACTGCGCCGCGGAGTTTGCGCGGTTGCAGGCGCTACGGAGTCGGTTGCGAACGCCCGGGGTTGCATTCGAGGCGCCTGCGGCACTGCGCGCGCGAATCACTGCCGCGCTTGGTGATGCCCAGGGCCGGGGCGGTACGACTGCCCGTGGCGCGGCCGCGGCGAATCAACACGCGGAACCGGTAGCTGGCTCGGCGGCGGCTTCCCCCGGGGCCTTCGGCGCCGATTCATCACCAACGCCCGCTGTATTGGCTGGGACACGATCGGCGCCGGCTGATGCCGGAACGGGCCCTTACATGGGGGCGGGTGCTCCGAATCAACACACGCCTGCCCGAAGCGCGGACGTTGTCGGCATCGGCGCCACCCGTTCGGGTGGGGGAGGGCGACAGCAGCGGCGCTGGGTTGCCTGGAGCTGGGGCGGTTCGGTCGCGGCGCTGGCGGCTTCGTTGGCGTTTGTCCTGTTCGTCCACCTCCCGCAGGCGGGAGTTTCCGATGAGTTGGTGTCGAGCCACGTAAGATCGCTCCTCGCCACCCATCTCGTCGACGTACAAACGTCGGACCGGCATGTGGTCAAGCCGTGGTTCGCCGGCAAGGTCGACTTCTCACCCCCCGTGCTCGAGCTCGCCGACCGCGGTTTTCCGCTGGTCGGCGGCCGGCTCGACTACATTCACGACCGGGTCGTCGCCGCAATCGTCTACAAAAGACGACAGCACATCATCAACGTGTTTGTGTGGCCGGCGGGCGGCGCCGCGGCCGGCCTTCCGGCCCAATCGCGCCACGACGGCTACAACCTCCTGGGTTGGAGTCAGCGAGGCCTCGAGTTCTGCGCCGTTTCTGATGTCGATCCCGCCGACCTGCAGCAGTTGAAAGCCGCGTTTGCCGAGCAGACGGCCCAGTAGCCGCCGCTTACGGACCCGCGGACACTTTTTTACATCTGACTGAAGTTGCCAACCTGGCGCCGCGGCCGCCGCCAACCGACACGCGGTAACACCGACATGCCCGTCACAAACATAAACCAATACAACATGTCAATACACCATGTTGGGCGCGCGCGGCGCAAAAACGCCCGCTATCATCCCGAAGATGCCCGTAGTGGGTGTGATTGGAGATATGAAGTATGGCAAAGCGTCCTTCGAACGACGGTGCAGGCTGGAGCGCCGCTGAACTGCGAACCTTGAAGCAACTCGCCAAGGCGGGAACTCCCACCAGCCAGGTTGCAAAGGAGCTCGGTCGTACGGCCGCTGCGGTTCAGCAGAAGGCAATGCGGGCTGGAATTTCCTTCCGTGCAGCAAAGAAGTCCGCTGCTCGCAAGAAGAAATAACGGTCAGATTGAAGATGCCGGGCACTCGTTGCCCGGCCTCGCTTTGCGGGCAGTCATTGCCCGCAATTGATCAGCAGCAGTCCTCGTCCGCGCGGCTTCTATTTCGCGCGGCTACTGCCAATCATCATTTTTCTCGAGATACGTGATTCACGGCTCACGTGCCGGAAAGCCACGCTTGGAAGCGCGTGCTGTCGTCGCGTGTTGAGTTAGCGAGCGCGGGCGAACCGATTCCTCACGACGACGGCGAGATGGCCAACGAGCAGGGCCGAAGTCGCGACCAACTGAGTAACAACAATAAAATACACAATCACATCCTCTACGTGTTTCAGGCGCGCGCAGTTTACGTATCGCGCCGCGCGCCTCGACGACTCATCTCACGTTTCTGAGCAGGAAATTCGCGTGCCCCGGACAGTGTCTTTGAATCGCGACGCTGGTTGAGAATGTTGCGTTGCGTCAGTGAGAAATGCGTCAGGTAAGGGCTGCGCAAACTGAGAGTTGCCGCGTGTTGCCTTTGGAGCGAACAGTGTCACCACTGAATACAACGATGCGGCGGCGTGGCTGACCCGCGAGCGCGACGGCGTGGCTGACCCGCGAGCGCGGCGGCGACAACGCCGGTGGATACTTCCACTGGCCAGTGAACCCCAGCTTTATTGCGATCCGTCGTGCGCCAGCATTGAAATTTTCTCACTTTACGCCTTAGAAAATTCCGCCTGTCAATTCGTGCGCCAGCGGCTATCTTTACTCCCGCACCTCGGCGCCCTCGTGCTGAAAACAGTGACCCCCTCGCTGTGACCGGTTTTAAGAGCGCCGAGGTGCTCTCATTTCGGGCCTCATATACCCTCCTACCTCCGGTAATGACGAGGGCTCTCCCAGCCCCAGGAGATGGATATGAGCGAATGGAAGCTGCCCTGGCAGGGCGGTTGCCGCTGCGACCGCGTCCGGTTCGAGATCAGCCTGCCCCCACTGCTGACCATGGCCTGCCACTGCACCGGTTGCCAGCGCATGAGCGCCAGTGCCTTCTCTTTGAGCGTGGCCGTTCCCACCAGCGGTTTCGCGGTGAAGACCGGTGAGCCGGTGATCGGCGGCCTGCACGGCAATCCCAGCCACTACTTCTGTCCGTATTGCCTGAGTTGGATGTTCACACGCCCCGAGGGCCTGGATTTCGTGAACGTCCGCGCCACGCTTCTCGACAACCCGCGGTGGATCGAGCCTTACATCGAGACCTACACGTCAGAGAAACTGGCGTGGTCGACGACACCGGCGGTCCACAAGTACCCAAAGTTCCCGCCGCCAGAGGCGTATGGCACCTTGATCTCGGAGTTCGCGCAGAACTCGCCCCGGCCATAGGCGGGGATTACGGCTAAGGCCTCAATCCGCCCTCAAACGGGTTGGTGATCCTGAGATGTTCGTCGATCACCTGGCCGTGCTGCAGGTCCTCGGAGTACAGAATTTTGCAGCCCGCATGGAGTGCAGACGCCAAGATCACCGAGTCGTAAAACGAAAATCTGTAACGCTCCATAATTTCGCAAGCGCGATCGTGATCTTCGATGGTCAGCGGTTCTGTGCGGCAGATGTCCCGAATGGTCTCCAGCACTTCCCGAATTTCGACCAGAGGCATTTTGAGCTTGCGAGAAGCTACGGCGGTGAACTCGTTGAGTACCTGGACGCTGATGGTTCCGGACTCGGCGAGGAGAGCCTCGACTCGGTCCGCTTTCTCAGAATCGGAAGAGAGAAGGTAGAGCAGAACGCTGGTATCGAAAAATGAATCAGCGCCGCTCATTGGCTTCGAGCCGATCGAACTTGAAGTCCTTGGGTAAGCGACCGCGAAACTTCCGTAGCCGCGCCAGAAGCTCCCGAGCACCGGGCGCCTTTTCTATTTCAAATGCGCGCTTTCCGGCTGCATGGATTTCGATACTGTCGCCTTCCTTGAGACCCAGAGCCTGGACGACGGAAGCGGGCAGTCGAATGGCTAAGCTGTTGCCCCACTTAGAGACTTGCATGGTAAACCCCTTGGATATACATCTGGCATGAGTATATCTAGCGAGGAGCGCGGCGCAAACTCGAGGAGGAGCTTTGGGTGCCTTTTGGCTCTTCGCCCTCTAAATGCGCGCGGATTCGAACCGGTATACTAGTCATGAGAGGGCTGCCAAATATGTCGGTCAAGGCCGTTTGGCTGGCCGTTAACTCATTGATAATACTCATTATTGGCTGCTGAAATTGCGCGGATGATCAAGCCGCGAGGCCAGGTCAACCCGAAGACTGCCATCGGCATCCCGCTGGGCGAGGGCCTGGATTTCGACGCCGACGAGACCTCGGTCTTTCTCACACCCGGCGCAGCGCGAGCTCCTGCAGTTCGTACAACGTGGATCCGGTGACCGTGGTGGCCCAGACGGGCACCAGTGTGGCCATGATCGAGAAGACTTGCTTCAAGATCATTCCGCCGGGGCGCGTGCACGCCAAATGGATCGCGAGTTGTATTCAATTGAGCCGGCGCGGTTTGGCGGAACTGCCTGCCCGCGAACACCCGGTGTAGTACCCTCAAGTCTTGGCATTGTAGTTGGCGACTACTCGAATAACCTTCGTGCCGGCATCCATTTCCATGAACTCACCGGTTTTCGTGCCATTTTGATTTATGTAGTACAACACAACACTGGAAAGACCCCACATTACGTCGATGAGCTCAAACTCGAGGTTTGGGTATGCTTCGAGTCCTCGCCTGAAGTACGCGCGTACTGCTTCTCTGCCTTTCAGGGTCCCGGATGGATCGTTCAGAATCCTCGCCGCGACAGGAGACACCAGGACCACATCTGCCGCGTAGTGCGACATGATTACCTCGAGGTTATGTGAGTTCCATGCCTCCACCCAATGTTTGGCGAATTCCTGCGCGTCTTCAGCGGTAAGCATTTTCGTCTTCTCCATGACTCGACAGAATGAGATAACGGATCTATCACATTGAACGGCCGCCAACGGGAAAGATCAAGACCAGTCCGGGTCTGCAGGCTCATGGTTATGAATGGATTTTCGTTGGGTGGGAGTGGCCCAGGCCGCGTTCGCTCGATCCGATCCGCTGGCTGTTTCGTGTGGGGCCTCGGTGTGTTTGTGAGCAGCCTTTGTGAGGCCAGCGCCTCAACCGTCGAACAACGGATCGAAGTTGTCCAGAGCCACTTGCTCCCTCCTGTGCTCATCGATGGGGAGCCCGCGCGACCTCAGACGCTCACTGACCGAATGGCTGCATTGCACGTTCCGGGGGTTAGCGTTGCAGTGATCCATGGCGGCCAGATTGATTGGGCTCGCGGATTCGGCGTAGCTCGCCCGGATGGTACGCGGGTCACGCCGCAGACTTTGTTTGAAGCCTGTTCGATCAGCAAGCCGGTGAGTGCGACCGCCATACTTCGACTTGCACAAGACGGACAGCTCGATCTCGACACGGACGTGAACAGGTATCTCGAGCGTTGGAAGCTCGAGAGCCATGCCTTTGACACCCGCGCCGGGGTCACTTTGCGTGAATTGCTCAGCCATACGGCGGGAGTAACGATCGCAGGCTTTCCGGGCTATTTGCCGGGGAGCCCCATACCCAATCTCACGCAGATCCTCGCGGGCGAGCCGCCGGCCAACACCTCCGCCCTGCGGGTGGACCTTTTGCCTGGCATTGGATTCCGATACTCCGGCGGCGGGTACGTGGTGGCGCAGCAGGTGGTTGAAGAGGTGACCGGCCAGCCATTTTCGGCAGTGGTTCGAGATACGGTACTGACCCCAGCGCACATGCGCGACAGCGTTTACCAGCAGCCCCTGCGAGCGCCGTTCTCGCGAAGATCAGCCGAAGCGTACGATGAGAATGGCCACCCGGTTGAGGGAGGGACCCGAGTCTATCCAGAACTCGCCCCGGCCGGTTTGTGGACGACGCCCACCGACCTTGCGAAGTGGGCGATCGAGATCCAGCGAGCCTTGGCCGGGGGCTCCGACCGTATTCTGTCGCGGTCCGTCGCTCAGCAGATGCTGACACCAGGACTCGAAAGTTGGGGACTGGGACCCGCGATGGGCGGACGCACGGCGCATCGATACTTTACACACAGCGGGGTCGGGGTGGGTATCCGCACGTATCTGCTCGCCTACACACAGGGGGACGGCATCGTTGTGATGACGAACGGTGCGAATGGGGCGGTGTTGATAGATGAGTTGGTTCGCACGGTGGCCGAAGAGTATGGATGGCCGGACTTCAGGCCCGCCGTACACCGTGTCTCTCGAGTGGCCTCGCACGACGACCGGGCCGTTGTCGGCACATATCAGCTATCCCGATACACCCTGATGCAGGTCACGAAGGAGGGCGATCGGCTATTCGTGCAAAGGACGGGTCAAGGCCGGCTCGAAATGTTGCCAGAGGGTCATGACCGGTACTTTGTGAGGGACGTTGACTGCGAGTTTTTCTTTGCGTTCGATTCAGAAGGGCACGTGACCAGCTTTACGTCGCTGCAGGGCGGACAGGTCGAATTTGCCAGGGTCAGCACCGAGGCTCAACGCGAGGACGTCGCGAAGTCTTTGGCGGTAAAGCGGCACGACAACCGCGCAGACCCGCGGAGCGAGCCGGCACTGCGCTCGTATATCGAGGCGCTGCGGGAGGGTACGGTGAACTACGGCCGATTGAGTGTTGAAGTGGCTCAGCGCACTCGGCAGCGTCAAGCGGAATTCAGCAAGCTGATGGTCGCTCTGCGGAAGGTTCAACGGATATCATTTGTCGGGGTTGCTCCCGATGGCGCGGACGTATTCGATATCCAGTTCGACAACGGGCCCATGCGATGGAGCATCCTGCCCACGGAGGACGGCCACGTGGACGAAATCGGATTCACTTTCCTGATCCGGGTTGTGGGCTAACGAGCCGGTCAGGATGCCTGGGAGCGCTGAAGGACTATCGTGGAACCGCCCGATCGGTTAGAGAAAGGAATACGGTTCGGCTGCGGGTTTGTGTTTAGCTGCGTGCTCGCAGTGGGCGGGTTGTTGAGTTCACTGTGGAGCGCTCACGCCATTGTCGCGAGTGTTCTGACCGCGGGACTCACGGGCGGTTACGCGGCGATGAGATGGGGAGACCGGTTCTGGGACCACGTTCGTCGATGGTGGTGGTGGACTTGATTGGCATCCTCGAGCACCAGCACGAGTCGGCGAAGCGATTCATCAGCCAGACGGCGCGATCCGCGCGGTAATCTACATTCGCGAGGGGTCCTCAGGGTGGGGCGGAGCTCATTTGGGATAGGATTCGGGACGATGGAAACGAAAAGCTTTCGCAGCGCCCGCGAGTTTCGCGCCTGGCTCGAAAAGCATCATGCTCAGGCAAACGGGTTACTGCTCCGGATTTACAAAAACAACGCGGGCATAGCAACCGTCACCTACGCAGAAGCTCTCGACCAAGCACTTTGCTTTGGGTGGATCGATGGGCAAAAACTGCCACTTGACGAGAAATCGTGGATACAAAAATTTACTCCGCGGCGACCGAAAAGTGCCTGGTCGAAGAGAAATACGGAGCATGCCACGCGTCTGATCGAGTCCGGCGCCATGACGGCTGCTGGCCTCGAGCAAATCGACGCAGCCAAAGCCGATGGCCGCTGGAAAGCGGCATATGACTCACAAGCCAATGCATCCGTGCCGCAGGAATTTCTGGACGCGCTGGCGCGTAACAAAAAAGCCAGCGAGTTCTACAAAACACTCAGCAAAACCAACCTCTACTCGATCTCCTACAGACTGCAAACCGCCAAGCGCCCGGAGACCAAGGCCAAGCGTATCGAGTTGATTGTTGAGATGTTGGCGCGCGGTGAAACCTTCCACTGATTTTCAGACCTCGCGTCAGCGCGCGAGCAACTGCTCAGTCTCGAATGCCCGTTTTGCCGGCGCGGAAGATGGGCTGAGGTAACCCCGTAGGGTAGAACCAGCAAGGTATCACCGCGGCGTGCGGTGAACTCCGCATGGGATTGGCCGGTGGGTCAGATCTTTTCATCACATTGGGCGAGCCGGTGTGGCTGACCGGCGGCTCAGTCGCGCATTGCACGCTGTTTTCGCGCAGCCGGCTACCGCATTTACAGTGGACAGTCTCGCAATGATCGCAGGCATGAGCCGTTCGGCATTTGCCGCCGCGTTCCGGCGCGCCTTTGGTCAGTCGCCGATGAGTTTGGTCAAGCTGGTGCGGCTGCGTCGCGCGAGTGAGCTGTTGGTTGCCACAGCACTGCCGGTGGCGTCGTACCGATGAAACCTTGGTCCGTTGAAAAGAGATTCGATATGCATTTAATCCAATCTGATCGAGCCTGGGCAAATTATGAGGAACTGCCTGGCAATTTGATCACCGCTCGGTGTCCTGTAGTAGCAGGCGTATTGATCGACTGAAAACTTCCCCGCTTTTTCTTTCGATAGGAGTTTGATATCCACGAGGGTCGCAGTGGCGGATGTCTGGGGAACTGCTCGCTGTTCGTCCTGCGCCTTTTTCACCTCGGCCTGCTGGGCACTCAATTCTTGCTTGCGTTGGGCTATTTCCGCCTGGGCCTTTTGAGACTCAGCTTGCATTTGCAACCTGCCGTCGTCCTCTGACAATCGACCGCTCTGGACGCGGTCATGAATGGACCGCAATTGCTGGTCCAGCGTTGCCAGCCCGGAGCATTCGGCAGGCCAGTTGTCCTTCGTGCAGACGGCAGTAAAGGAATTATGAAAGCAGGTCGCCTGCATGCCGGTCGGAGCATCGGAGAAGCAACTCCACCCATCGGCGCGGACTGGACTGGCTACGACCGTGGAGGCTACGGCGATGAGAGCGTAGAGCATGATATTGCGTTGGTTTACTCGTGGGATTACGAGCTGCATTCAGCTTTCTCCGTGTCGTTACCCATCGCACGCACATCCCGGCCCCACGTGACAGGTTTTGTCGCGAGAGATACAGGTATTACCGCAAGCCTTGCCAACGGAGCATACCTTACAGCAAGAGAGGGCGACGGGAGTGGAGTGCCCGGGAGCTGGAGAGGTCAGCATTCGCAGGGTAGGGTTCTGGGTTCGCGCGTGGCTGAATACGGCGTTATGACGATCTGGACTCGGCGGCGTGTCCGAATGGGCCGCGGCAGTCAGCAACAGCAGTGCCAGGCCAGCGAGGAGGGTGCGAATCATCCGTGGGTTCCCGGGTGTTGTTGGTACGACTATCCACGCAATTGGGGGATAGCGTGACCCCGTTATGTTGACACAGCGACGACTAAAGTCACAGTTTCAATGTCAGAATGTCGTAGGAGGTCGAAGCATTCGATGTTGTGTCTGTCAGGCGCATCGCAACAGAGTCGGGAGTTTCCCAACCATTGGCAGGAATTCGCTCGATTCGATGTGACTGGATAGGACTACAGATCAAATGAAGACGACCCCACGTGTGGAATCGCGGCGCAGTTCCTGCGCTCGTGAATGTCTGAGGTAGGCACCGTCGCTGTCAGACGCGAGACGGCGGTTGGACTCCGAGGGCGCGGAGCTCCAGTGTCGGCGTTGTGGGATTGCTCACTCGGTCGCCATGCTGGGTATCCGGTGGCATGGCCGCTTCAGGATTCAACGGCGGTCGGGCATGGGCCCGGAGTCTCTTTCGATCAGCGAGATCGGTCCGATGCACGTCCGGCGCTATGCGCCGCTGAATCGGAGGTGTGGCGCGGCGAATCGGGATCGCGTTTGTCACGAGGAGGTGCGGGCGGGAGCACACTGAGCGCCTGGCACGATCCAGCAGGCGTGGTCGTTGCAGGCGGGCTTCTGTTCTAACATGCCATGCCAGAGGCTCGATTCTCTGGGCGATCCGGTCTGATGGAGCGGGAGCGGACGCAGAGCAGCCCGTTTCGGCCGTGTGCACTCGAATGCGCGTGGCACTCGCGCGAAGGAAATTTGGCGTTTATGCTGGCGCACGGTTCGAGAGACGGGGTCGTAAATGGAGTGGCTTCTTGACCGAGTGAAACGGTTCGATCAACACTCTGAATTCGAGCTCTGGGTTTCTATCCCAGATGGTCCGTCCATGTGTATGCTCCGAATCGGTAGCACCCACCGCGCCGCACAGCGTTGTCATTACCTGGGGTGATATTTTTTGTAGGCTGGCAGGTCCTTGAAGAGTTCTCCCTCAGGCCCTCTCGGATCAACACAGACGGTATGCGTCGGCCGAGATTGCGCCAGAACGCCCGGCATGCCGAGGGCCGCCCTTTCAGAGACGACGTAGCATCGATCGCTCACCCAAACAACGGTATTACCGTACGGGTCGCGGTATTGCTCCCCCGCATGATGAGCGGGTGTTGGATGCGCTGGCATCTCCTGAGAATCTGCTCGGGGGAATGCACCGAATTCCCGGGGTTTGGGGGCATTCGATAGGGCAGCGGCTGCTCGCTCTGCCTCAACCGTCCAATCTATTGCTCTGCCGGCGTCCGTGGGAGGTATTGGCACGGACTCTGTGTTGGGCAACTCGATCGGGATCGGATTGATCATGGACGCGGGCGCGTGTGTCAAAGGCTGCGGATTCGAGGTCTTTGGAAAGGGGGCGGTGGGTAGCACGATCCACGTGCTGACGACTTCGCGGACCGGGGGTTGAGAGTATCGGGTACGTATCGCCACGGCGATGAAAGCCACGTGGACCATGAGGACGGTAACGGAAACAATCCCCTGCCGCAGACGCCCGGTCTTCGTGCCTTCCAATCCCTGACCTCCCGATTATACTGGGTGGACCCCTTCGATCGGAGTTCGTTCCCCGGATGCAGCGGGCCGGATAGTTAGTCTGTTGCCACCACTCGCGGGCGATCGTGGGCGCGCGGAAGTTCTCGCGTACGATGACCGGGCCATTCAGACCATTGAGGTGGAGTGGTAAGCGCGGTGTTGCGCGCCCCGAATCAGACAGTACGGCGATCAAGGGGCCAGTGAGTCAGCAGAGCATCGCAAGTCGCCAATGCATCATGATTTGCGCCGCAGATAGTCGGTCTGGCGCAGTGTTTTATGGAAGCGACTCGCCAGAAAATCGATGAACGCCTGCACGCGCGGAGGAACCAGGCGCCTCTGAGGAGTCACCGCATAAATGCCCGTGTCTGCGATCGGATAGTTAGGAAGCACGACCTCCAGGCGCCCGGCACGCAGATCCTCGCAGACGTGCCACGTAGAGTGCATCGATATACCGAGCCCGCCCACCGCCGCATCCCGTAACAGTTCGCCCTGGTTGCTGTCGATTCGGCCATTGACGCGCACCGCCACTTCCTCCTTCTTGCGATCCGTCAACCGCCAAACATCACGTCTGCCCTGGCGACCCACTAATATAAGACACTCGTGCTGCTCGAGGTCAGCCGGGGTTTTCGGCACGCCGTGCTGTCGCAGGTATTTCGGCGCCGCGCACAGGACGCGCCGATTGATCGCGAGCTTGCGCGCAACGAGGCTCGAATCATCGAGTTCGCCGATGCGGATGGCGAGATCGAAACCCGACCTCACGAGGTCGAGCGTTTCGTCGTTGAGGTCTACGCTGAGTTTTACGTTCGGATGGAGCGCGAGGAACTCCGGTATCAGCGGCGATATGTACTGCTGGCCGAACATGGAGGCCGTGGTCACTCGCAGTGTTCCCGACACGCTGGTTCCCGCCTGACGCAGGCTGGCTGTCAATGTCTCGATTTCGTCGGCGAGGACTCTGCCGTGCTCGGCGAGGGCCGCGCCTTCCGGCGTGACGCTCAACTGACGTGTAGTTCGGTGGAGGAGGCGGACCCCCAGATCGCGCTCCAGGCGCTTCAGGCGCTGGCTGGCCACGGCGACCGATACATTCAGGGCACGCGCCGCCGCGCTGATCGAGCCCAAGTCGAGCACTCGCAGGAACAGATTCAGATCACCGATGCGGTCCAGGATTATCAACCGATTCTTGAAACTGATTCCCGATATTGCCGGTTTTTAGAAAGGATGCAACGGCTTAGCCTTCTTCCCCCAGACACCGAAGCGAAAGTCGCGGCGTCGCTGCTTGCAACACAGCGCCGATGGGATGAGACCTTCTTTCCAAACAACCAGAGACTCTCCAATGGACTATCGTTTTCTTGGCAATTCCGGGTTCAAAATTCCGGTTCTGAGCTTCGGCGTGGGCACATTCGGCGGCAGAGGCCCGTTATTCAGCGCCTGGGGTAACAGCGACGAGCGCGAAGCAAGACGACTGATCGATGTCTGCCTGGACTACGGTGTGAATTTATTCGACACCGCCGATGTGTATTCCGACGGGGCTTCGGAAACTATTCTCGGCACTGCAATCAAGGGGCGGCGCAACCGGGTGATCTTGTCGACCAAACTGACGCTTCGTGCGGGCGACGGCCCCAACGATGTTGGCGCTTCGCGCCACCACTTGATCGATGCCACCGACAAAGCGCTCGAGCGCCTGGGGACCGACTACATCGACTTGCTGCAGTTGCATCACTTTGATGCGATGACGCCCGTTGAGAGCGTGATGTCAACGCTCGATGATCTGGTGCGTGCCGGCAAAGTTCGCTATCTCGGCGTCTCCAATTTCTCGGGCTGGCAACTCATGAAGTCGCTGGCCGCCGCCGATCGTCACGGCTATTCGCGCTACGTGGCGAACCAGACCTACTACTCGCTGATCGGTCGCGATTACGAATGGGAATTGATGCCGATCGGCCAGGACCAGGGTGTCGGCGCGTTGGTCTGGAGCCCGCTGGGGTGGGGTCGCCTGACCGGGAAAATCCGCCGCGGAAAAGCGCTACCGGAGTCGAGCCGCTTACATGCAACCGAGAGTTTTGCGCCGCCCGTGGATCAGGAGCGCCTCTACCGCGTCGTCGACGCACTCGACGACGTGTCTGAGGAAACCGGCAAGACCATTCCGCAAATCGCGCTGAACTGGTTATTGCAACGCCCCACCGTCGCAACGATCCTGGTCGGTGCGCGCAATGAAGAGCAGTTACGGGAGAACCTCGGCGCCATCGGCTGGAATCTGACTCGGGATCAAGTTGCCAGGCTCGATGCCGCAAGCGCCGTCACGCCGCCTTACCCATACTACCCCTATTGGAACGGACAATTCTCAGAACGCAATCCACCGCCGGTGTAGTGTTCGGGGTAGGGTATCGCTGCCGACGGCGATAGGGCGCTTGCGCAGATCGCATACGGGTAGTCGATTAAGGAGATCGTAGTGTCGGTTAGTGCCTCACTCCTGTTTGCACGCGTACTGCACGTCGTAGCCGGAACGATGTGGGCCGGAGGCGCTGTCCTGATCGCCTTGTACATTCTGCCTGCCGCCCGAGCGGCCGGCCCTGCAGGTTCAGCCGTGCTGCGAGAGCTGACGGCGGTGCGTAAGCTGCCCGAAGTTCTGTTGGGTCTGGCTGTGGTGACGATCCTCTCTGGAATCTATCTCTTGGGAGTCGCGTCCGGCGGGTTTCAGCCGGAGTGGCTACACTCCGGTCGAGGGGTAAGCTATTTGCTCGGCGGAACCGCAGCGCTGATCGCGTTCGCGACCGGGTCTGCTATCAATATCCCGACTGCACGGCGGATTGGCGTGCTTGCCAGTCAGGTGCAAAGCATTGGCGCGGCGCCGACTCCGGAACAAGAGAAGACTCTCAGGCGGCTGAGCCTGCGCTTGTTGCAGGGAATACGGGCGGTAGCCGCCCTCGTCACCATTGCCACCACCCTGATGGCGCTCGCGCGGTACCTCTAAATAACACGACCTGAGCTCGGCGCGCCCTTCAATGGGCCAATCCGTCCGGCTTGCGGATGATTGAGGGACATCCAGCGATTCGACTCAGTTCAACGCGCCGCCCAACAACTCTGCTGGAAGCTGCCGCATTGCGTGTGCGGCAGCAGCGGACACCGGTGGACTCACGGCGATCTAATGACTCATCGAGGCAGCCTCCGGGCACTTGACGTCTGGGTTCCACATGGCAAAAAGACCACTCGGACTCGGCTTCCAGGTCCAGACGTGAAGGAACCATAAGCCGATCGCATCCGCTTTCGTGAGAGCTTGCCCCATGATCCGCGGCGGCTCGGTTGATTTCCAGGCAGAAATCGGCACGAGGAATTCGACGCCATTCAATTGAAATGTGCCGTCGGGCATCTTCTCGTACACGAGGACCTCCGGATGCTTCAGGTCGAGCGTCGTGTCCAGCAAGGTGTTGTTCTGAAAGTGATAACCCATCGCACCTGCCGGTTGATGCTCGACGCAGTCGGTGACGCGCTTGTAGCCGGCCGCTTCGGCAGCCTCAGTCGTCTTGAATTGGCCGGTCGCGTCACGAATTGTCATGATGTCGCGATCAACTGTCTCACCAAAGCGGCTTGGAAGAATGCCCGGCGCCCCGCCCATGTCCTTCGCCACGGTTTGCACTCGGGTTGCGCTGACCAATGCCAATACGGCCACCATCAAACCGAACATCCACGCTCTAAATCGAGGTCTCATGACTTCCTGCTCCATTCTGCTTCCCATTGGGTTCTCGCGTTTTGCCAGCAGCCATCGTAGGAGTGCGGCGGCGGAGGCGGACACGTCTTTTTGACAAACGGTCCTTTCGAGGTGTCGAACTGGATTGAGGTCATTGGCGAGCGCCGTTTCCTTCGCGGTAGGTCACCCCATCAGACAGAACGCGGACAGTCAGCCGTGGCAGAATGAAACAGTCATGTCGCCCCGGATGCGTCAACAGATACGGCTGATCGCGATTGTCTGGCTCGGCTGGACGATCGCTGGGCTTTTCTACATCATCCAGGACACGGTGCCGCGACTCTATCGGGGCGGCGCCGTGCCATGGAAATATGTGTTCGTCGGCTGGATGACGGGCATGTATGTTTGTGCCGCCCTCACGCCGGCGCTCCTTTGGCTTGGCAATCGATGGCCGATAGAACGGCGCGCCACCTACGCCGCATTGCACCTCTGTTTCAGCGTGGTTTTTTCGATCTTAGCCACGGTGCTCGAAGTCCCGATACTGTTGCTGCTTGGTGTCTTCCCGGCGCCGCCGCCTCCTCCGTCGCTCGCCGCGGGAGTTGGAATCATGTTGTCCTTCGGCATCCAGGGCGGTGTCATCCGCTATTGGGCCGTTATCGCGCTTCATACGGTGTATCGGTCACAGAATAACGCGAAGACCCGCGAGCGGGAGGCATCCGAGCTGAAGGTG
>Ga0207703_10000258_pt1 | contig 59679 bp, 58 predicted proteins | sample KBSSwiS12_FD_184304 | JGI IMG/M metagenome (GOLD analysis project Ga0207703, IMG submission 184304) | Switchgrass rhizosphere microbial communities from Kellogg Biological Station, Michigan, USA - KBS Switchgrass S1-2 (SPAdes) (version 2) | ecosystem: Host-associated > Plants > Roots >... | reverse complement strand
CGGGGTATCGAGGCAGCCGACGAGATTCATCAGCGTCGACTTGCCGGAGCCGGACGGGCCGACGATGGCCACCATCTCGCCTTTGTGGATCTCCAGGTCGACGCCTTTGAGCGCCTCCACTTTCACCTTGCCGGTGTCGTAGACCTTCCTGATGCCGGCCATGTGAATGATCGTTCCGTTACGAGACATGCGGGCTCCTATTCATAACGCAGCGTCGCGGCCGGATCGACCGACGCCGCCTTGCGGGCGGGGAAGTAGCCGGCCAGCAGGCCGATGACGCCGAGGATGGCCGACGTGGCGACGCCGATCATCGGCGAGAGGGTCGGCCGCCCGAGGAAGGACAGCACCTTGTTCGATTCGATCGGCACGAAGCTGAGCGACGCGACGATCAGCGTGGCGATGGTGATCCCGAGCGCCCCGCCGATGAGCGTGTAGACCAGCCCCTCGGCCACGAACGGCAGGATGATCCAGCGCCGCTTCGCGCCGAGCGCCATCTTCACGCCGATCTCGCGCGTCCGCTCCTTGACCACGGCGTACATGATGTTCGCCACGCCGACGCCGCCGATGATCAGCGTCAGCGCGCCGACGATGCCGAGGAAGAGCTGGATGCCGAGGAGGATCTTCCGGTTCGTCTGCGCGCCCTTCACGAAGTCCCACGTCGGCATGGCGCGATCGTCGGTCGGGTCGTAGCCGAACTTCGGCCCCAGGAGCTCGTTCAGCTTGCGCAGCTCCGCCTTCATCGTCGAGGGATCGGCGACTTCGATCACCAGCTCATTCAGGCGCTCGCGCCCGAACTGCGCGCGGAACGTGGAGATCGGAATGACGGCGTGATTGGAGTCGGGACCGCCGTACATCCCCATCTGCGTCTTGTGCTGCATGACGCCGATCACGAGGTACGGAGAGTTGGCCACGAGCAGCGTCTTCCCGACCGGCTTCTCGTCGCCGAAGAGATCTTTGGCGATCTCGTCGCCGAGGAAGATCACGCGCCGCCGCTGCACCTCGTCGTCCGGGACGATGAAGCGGCCGCCCGCCTGCGGGTAGTGCTTGCGCGACTCGCCGTACGACCAGTTCGCGCCGATGACGCGGAGGTTCTTCGTCGTCCGGCCGTAGACCGCGGGACGCCAGATCTGCATCTCGCCGTGCACCGCGCGCAGCTCCGGCATCCGCTCGCGGACGAAATCGACGTCGCTGACCCGCGGCCTGATCGGCCGCCCGGCCGGCAGTCCCTTGTACGGCTTCGACGTCTCGCTCGGCCAGATGACCGCGAGGTTCTCGCCCGTCGAGCGCCGGTTCTTGTCGAGCTGCCGCCGCAGCCCCTCGCCGAACGCGAGGAGCATGAGGATGGCGACCGTGCCCCACGCGATGGCGGCGATGGTGAGGTACGCCCGCTTGCGCTGCAGTCGCGCGGAGCTGGCGAAGAGGGTGTAGACGATGTGGAAGTCGCTCATAGTTTCATCGCCACCACTGGATCCAATCGCGACGCGTCACGCGCGGGGAAGTAGCCGGCGAGGAGACCGACGATGCCGAGGGCCAGGGCCGTGAGCAGCGCGACGAGCGGCGAGACGGATGGATGTCCGACGAACTCCTCGGCCGCTTTGGGGAACACCGCGCAGATGCCGATGGAGATGGCGAAGCCGATGATGCCGCCGATGGCGGTGACGAGCATCGTCTCCATCAGGAACTGCAGCAGGATCCAGCGCTGCTTCGCGCCGAGGGCCATCTTGATGCCGATCTCGCGCGTCCGCTCCTCGACCACCACGTTCATGATGTTCGACACGCCGATGCCGCCGACGACGAGCGTCAGCACGCCGATGATGCCGAGGAAGCCGTTGAAGGCGAGCATGAAGTTGTCGAAGAACTTGAACTGCTCGGTCGTGTCCCACGCCCCGAGCGCTTCCTTGTCGGTCGGATCGAAGCGCAGCTTCTTCGCCAGCGCGGCGCGGACGTTGTCGATCGTCTTCTTCGTGTCCGAGGTGCTCGCGGCCTGGAAGACGATGTCGTCGACGTACTTCTCGCCGGTGAGGGCGCGATAGGTGGTGTAGGGGATGTACATCTTCTGATCGTCGGGACCGCTGTAGTTCGAGTCCTGCTGCTTCTTCTGCAGGACGCCGACGATGAGGAACGGCGAGTGATTGACGAGGATGACCTTGCCGACCGGATCGGTCGACTCGCCGAAGAGATCGTTGGAGAGCTTATTGCCGAGGAACGCCACGCGGCGCTGCTCGTTGACGTCGATGTCGTCGATGAAGCGCCCGCCCGCCGCCGGCACCTGGTTGCGCATGCGGCCGTACACGGCGTTGATGCCGGCGGTGTCGACGCTGAGGTTTTTGGTGTTGTAGTCGACGCGCAGGTTCGTCTCGTACTCGCCGCAGATGCCCTTCAGGTCGCGCACCTCGGCCTCGATGAACGCGATGTCCTCATCCGTCACGCGCAGCCGCCGCCCCTTGCCGAGCCCCTGAAACGGGATCGACGTCGCGCCCGGCCAGGCGATCACGATCCGATCCCCCAGCCCCGCCGTCTGCACGATCAGGTGCTTGTGCAACCCCGTCCCGAACGCCAGCATCAACGAGATCGCGACGGTGCCCCACACGATCCCGAACACGGTCAGGAACGTGCGGAGCTTCTCGGCGCGAAGGTCGCGGATGAGTTGGCGGAAAACATCCTTTAGCGTGATCATGATGATTAACTGTTGAGCTGTTGAGCTTTTTAGCTGTTGAGCTTTTGAGCTGAACCGCTTAACAGCTCAACCGCTCAATCGCTCTCATTACGAGATCTCCTTCGGCGGCCGCTCCACCACCTTCGCTCCCTTTTCCAGCCCCGAGGTCACTTCGACGTTCAGGCCGTCGCTGATGCCGGTCTTGATCTCCACTTTCTTCGGCTCGGCTTTCGGGTCGGTGCCGGCCACTTCGACCGTCGCTTTCTTGCCGCCGTCCTCGAACGTCACGAGGCGCTCGGGGATGACGAGGACGTCTTTCTTCTCGCGGATGATCACGTCGGCGTTGGCGGAGTAGCCGGCGCGGAGGGTGATCTTGTTCGTCGGCTCGAGCTCGACCTCCACGTCAAACAGCGTGGCCCCTTCCTTCTGCTGCGCCTGGGGGGCGATGCGCGACACGCGGCCGGTGACGACGTCGGTCGGCAGCGCGCCGACCTTGATGCGCGTGGTCATGCCGACGGAGAGCTTGCCGACGTCGATCTCGTCGACCGTGCCTTTGAAGATCAGGTCGCTCATGTCGGCCACGGTGGCCATCTCGGTGCCCGGCTGATAGGAGGTGAGCGGGACGATCGGATCGCCCGGGTTCACGGCGCGGGTGAGGATCGTGCCGGCGGCCGGCGCGCGGATGATCGACTCCGTGCCCGACGCGGTGAGCCGCCCCTTGCGCGTGAGGTCGCGATCCTGCTCCGCCTTCATCAGCGCCACGCGGGCGAGCTCGTACTGCTCCTTGCGCGCGTCGACGTCCGACTTCGGCATCACCCCACCCTTCGAGAGCTCCTGCGCGCGCTGATAGTCGGCCTCGGCTTTACGGAATGACGCGCTGGCCGAGTCGACGCGGCGGTCGACCTCGCTCACTTCCAGCGGCGTCGGATCGGGCGCGATCTCGAAGAGCGGGTCGCCGGTCTTCACCGTGTCGCCGACCTGCACGAGGGCGCGGCGGACGATGCCCGAGATCTTCGATTTGACCTGGAACTTCTGCCGCGGCTGGATCTGCCCGACGGCGACCGCCTTCTCGACGATCGACCCGGTGGTGACCTCGACTTCTTTCAGGCCGTCCTTCGATTTCCTGCCGTTCCGCGCCCATGCGTAAACCGCGACACTGCCCCCTGCGACCAATACGAGTACAAGCAGAACGATTCCAAGTTTGCGCATATGTCCTCTGACGTTGCGTATTACGCAAAGTTAGTGAGGGAGGTTGCAGCGCGGTTTATTGCTTCGGCTTTTCGCTGTACTGCGGCGTCACCGGCGGGACGACCTGTGGCTGCGGCTCGGAGAGCTGCGGCTCGGCCGCGATCTGCGGCGGGATCTGCGCGTTCGTTCCCGGATCCTTGATGTTCGCCGGATCGCGGTCCTCGGGGTTGGGCGCCAGCGCGTCCTCGACCGGCTCCGGTGCGGCCGCCTTTTTCTCCGCGTTCTTCGGCGCGGCGGCTTTTTTCGGCGCGGCGGCGGGCGCCGCTTTCGCCGCCGGGAGCGGCGCCTGCGCAGTGCTCGTCGTCAGATGCCCGCCCTTCGTCGCCAGCGTCGCGTTGGTGATGACGACCGACTTCGATTTCACTTTGCCGCGCTTCGAGCCTTTCGCCGCCTGCACCAGCGGCGAGTCGTCGGCCATGACCGCGACGGCGAAGAGGAGAGTGAGAAGCGCAACGCGTCGCATGCCGCAATCGTACGCTGATTTGTTGCAACCGTCCGATCGGGTCGTCGATATGCTGCCCGGAAAGGTAGCGGATAGCAGATAGCAAGACGAACGTGCTTGGTGCTATCTGCTATCCGCTATCTGCTATCTCCATCGGGAGGCTCGCTTGAAGAAACTCGCACTCATCTGCCTCATCGCGTCGATCGCCTTCGCGAAAGAAACGCCGAAACCGAAGCCGTTCGATCCGGTCGACGACATCAACAAGCCCCGCCCCGACGCCCGTCACGTCACGTTCACGACGGACGAGGCGACGTGGTCCTCCGTCGATCTCTCGCCCGATGGACAGACACTCCTCTTCGACATCCTCGGCGACATCTACACCGTCCCCGTCGCCGGCGGAAAGGCGAAGGCGATCACGAAAGGCCCGGCCTGGGATTACCACCCGCGCTATTCGCCCGACGGCAGGACGATCGCCTTCACCAGCGATCGCAGCGGCATCGAGAACGTCTGGCTGATGAGCGCCGACGGATCGAATCCGCGCGCGCTGACGCAGGAGAAAGGGTTCTACGTCCGCTCCGCCGCCTGGTCGCCCGACGGCGATTACCTCGTGGCACGCCGCGAGGACGCGAAGCGCGGCGGCATCCCGCCGCAGGAGCTCTGGATGTGGAGCATCTACGGCGGCTCCGGCGTGAAGCTGACGTCGAGCGACGAGATCAACAACGCCGCCGGTCCCGTCTTCTCGCCGGATGGACGCTTCATCTACTTCGCCGCTCGCGAGCGCGGCTTCAGCTACACGCCCGATCTCAGCGGCGGACTGTGGGCCATCGAACGTTACGACCGCCGCACCGGCGACACGACGAAGCTCACCTCCGGCATCGGCGGCGCCGCCCGTCCGGCGATCTCGCCCGACGGCCGCTGGCTCTTTTTCGTCAGCCGCCGCGACGCCGATTCGGTCCTCGTGGCGCGCGATCTCGCCGGCGGCGCCGAGCGCGTGCTCGTGCCGAAGGTGACGCGCGACGAACAGGAAGGCTTCACGGCGATGGACGTCTGGCCGAACTACGCCGTCGCCCGCGACGGGAAGACGATCTTCTTCTCCAATCACGGCAAGCTGACGCGCGTCGACGTGGCGTCGGGCGGCGTGACGAACATCCCGTTCACCGCCGAGGTCGAGCAGTGGCTCGCGCAGCGTGTGACGTTCCAGGATCGCGTCGAGAGCGGACCGGTACGCGCGCGCATCCTCCGCTGGACCTCGCAGTCGCCCGACGGCAAGGCGGTGGTCTTCGACGCCTTCGGCCGCATCTGGGCGCAGGCGATCGAGAACGGCAAGGCCGCGGGATCTCCGCGCCGTCTCACGCCCGATGACTCGACCCTGCCGAAGCGCGAGTACGCGCCGGCGGTCTCGCCCGACGGCAAGTGGGTGGCGTACGTGACGTGGTCGGACAAGAACGGCGGCGACGTCTGGCGCGTGCCGTTCGCCGGCGGCGCGCCGGAGAAGCTGACGAAGATCGCCGGCCATTATTCGAATCCGGAATGGTCGCGCGCCGGCGACAAGCTCGCCGTCATCCGCGGCAGCGGCCTCGAGTTCCGCGAGCGGCAGCCGGAAGAGGAAGAGAACTTCGACATCACCTGGATGCCGGTCTCGACCGAGAGGTCGATGATTGCGTCAGGTGATCTGCAGTTCGTCACGACCGTCGCCATCGCCGACACCTTCCGCTTCCATCCGCAGGCCTGGTTCAACGCCGACGGCACGCGGCTCTACTACCGCGATTACATCCGGCCGCAGAAACGAAGCGACGATCCGAAGAACGATCTCGTCTCCGTCCGCCTCGACGGCACGGACAAGAAGAAGCTCCTCCGCTTCCCCGCCATCGGCGATCTCGTTCCCTCGCCGGACGAGAAGTGGGTGGCCTTCACCTCGCGTGACAACGTCTACGTCACGCCGCTGCCGAACCTGGTGATGAAGGAACCGCCGTCGGTCTCATTGAAGGAAGGCTCGGTGCCGGTGTGGCGCCTCTCCGAAGACGCCGGCGGCTACGTCGACTGGGCCGATGGCGGCAAGACGATCACCTGGAACCTCGGCAATCAGTTCCACCGCCTCCCGATGGCGAGCGCGATGGCGTTCGTGGAGGAGGAGCGGAAGAAGGCGGAGAAGAAAGACAAGGCCGACGCGAAGAAGGACGACAAGAAAGCAGACAAGAAGGATGAAGACGAGCCGAAGCTGAAGGTGCCGAAGTCGGAGTCGATCACCATCGAGCTCTCCACGCCGCGGCCCGCGCCGACCGGCGCGACGCTCATCCGCAACGCGCGCGTGATCACGATGAAGGGCGACGAGGTGCTCGATCACGCCGACGTGCTCGTCACCGGCAACCGCATCACCGCGGTCGGCGCGAACCTCAAGGCGCCCGACGGCGCGAAGGTGATCGACGGCAACGGCAAGACGATCATCCCCGGCATCATCGACACGCACGCCCATCTTCACTACTCGGCCTTCGAGCTCTATCCCGAGGCGAAGTGGGAGTACCTGGCGAACCTCGCGTACGGCGTGACGACGGTGTACGACCCGTCGGCGCCGTCGCTCGACGTCTTCTCGCAGGCGGAGATGGTGGAGGGCGGTTTCATGACCGGCCCGCGCGTCTATTCGTCGGGCGACGTGCTGTACGGCGGCGCGCAGACCGACATCTTCGCCGACGTCGACAACCTCGACGACGCGAAGCGGCAGGTGCGCCGGATGAAGGCGTATGGCGCGCGGATGATCAAGGTGTACCAGCAGCCGGGCCGCTCGCAGCGCATCTGGTTTGCCGAGGCCTCGCGCGGAGAGCACATGCTGCTGACGGCGGAAGGGGCGGGGGAGCTGGCCACCGATCTGTCGATGGGCATCGACGGCTATACGTCGTTCGAGCATTCGCTCCCGGTGGAGATCGGGAACGACGTGGTGCAGCTTCTGGCGAAGTCCGGCACGTACTACACGCCGACGCTGATCGTGTCGTACGGCGGACCGTGGGGCGAGGAGTACCTCTGGCAATCGCAGAGCCTGCACGACGATCCGAAGCTGCGCCGCTTCACCCCGCACTTCATCATCGACGCGAAGTCGCGCCGCCATCCGTGGATCGACCCGGCGGAGTACCAGTTCCCGGTCGTCGCGCACGGCGCCGCGCTCGTCGCCCGCGCCGGCGGCAACGTCTCGATGGGCGCGCACGGCCAGGTCCAGGGCTTCGGCCCGCACTGGGAGATCTGGGCCCATGCCGGCGAGAACGCGCCGGCCGGCTACGCCATGACTCCGCACGAGGCGCTCCGCGCCGCCACCCTCGCCGCCGCCGACAAGCTCGGCTTCGCCACCGACCTCGGATCGATCGAGGCGGGCAAGCTCGCCGACTTCGTCATCCTCGACGCGAATCCGCTGGAGGATATTCACAACAGCCTGAAGGTGGACAAGGTGGTGAAGAACGGGGTGGTGTACGAGGGGGAGACGTTGAAGGTGGAGTAGGTAAGGATTTCGCATGATATCCTTACTTTGAGTCAAGATGCCTACAGCGACCATCACCAGCAAGGGTCAGGTCACGATTCCGAAGCAAGTCCGTGAGCTGCTGCGGGTCGAGGCCGGCGACGAGGTCGATTTCTTCGTGAATGAGCGCGGCGACATCGTCGTTCGCGGAGTTGGCGGCGACGTCCGTGAGCTCAAGGGCTTCCTCAAACGGCCCGGACAGCGTCGCCTGTCGGTCGAGGAGATGAATGCCGCCATTGGACGGGCACATTCGAGGAAGCGGTGATCGCCGTCGATACGAATGTCCTCGTTCGCTACTTCATCGCGGACGATCTGACGCAGAGCAGGAAGGTGGACGCGTTGCTCGCGCAAACGCGACATGCAGGAACGCGCCTTCATATCGATGACGTTGTTCTCTGCGAGTTGGTTTGGGTTCTCGGCTACGGCTACGGCTTCGACAAAGCAACAATCGCCGATGCTCTCGACAGAATCCTCAACACCGCGCATTTCTCATTCGTGGATCGCGAACTGCTGCGGCAGGCGCTCGTCGACTACCTGGCCGGATCAGGCGATTTTCCCGACTACGTAATCGGCCGCCGCAACAAGCGTGCAAAGTGCGAGGCGACCGTCACCTTCGATCGCGGGCTGCGGGACGATCCGTCGTTTCGCCAGCTTTCCTGACCCCGCCACAGAAATTCACGAAGCGTGTCTCTCAATACGTGAGAGAGGAAACGCATCATGCAAGCAACCCCACCCAAAGTTGCGGAGCGCATCACCGCCGTTCTGAAGCGGTTCCAACCGATCCTCACCTCGGCCAAGGCCCGCGACGTCAATGAGGCCGACACCGTCGTCATCGTCGTCGATCTGCTCGCGGAGTTGTTCGGGTACGACAAATACTCCGAGATCACGCGGGAGCATTCGATCAAGTCGACGTTCTGCGATCTCGCGTTGAAGATCGACGGGCGGCTCGAGTTTCTGATCGAGGTGAAGGCGATCGATGCGGAGTTGAAGGACGCGCACGTCAAGCAAGCCGTCGATTACGCGGCGAATCAGGGCGTGGAGTGGGTGGCGCTGACCAACGGCGTGATCTGGCGCGTCTACCGCATTTCATTCGCCAAGCCGATCGACCAGCAACTGGTGCTTGACCTCGATCTCCTCGCCCTCAATCCGAAATCGCGCGAGCACATCGAGAGCCTCCACTTGCTGACGCGGGAGAGCATCACGAAGTCGGGACTGCTCGCGTATCACGACCACAAGGAAGCGACGAGCCGCTTCTTTCTTGCGGCCGTCCTGCTGAGCGACACGGTCGTCGAGACGATCCGCCGCGAGCTGCGCAGAGTCTCGCCCGACATCAAAGTGAGCGTCGATGAAATCCGGCAGACGCTCACCGATGACGTGATCAAGCGCGACGCGGTGGAAGGGCCGAAGGCGGAGCTGGCGAAGAAGCGCGTGGCGAAATCGGCGAAGACGATGCTGCGCATTCGCAAATCGCGCGAAGAAGGCGAAGCGCCGGAGGAGAGCGATCCGGCTCCGGCACCAGCGGAGGTCTGAGGGGGGCGGACGTCTCGTCCGCCGCGCTGTCGCGCGGCCGTGCGGACGAGACGTCCGCACTCCTCTACCTGGCCGCGATCAATCGCGCGTATTGCCCCGGCGGCATCTCCTGCGCGGCCTGCGCGAGGGCTGCGTTGGCGTCCGCCTCCCGCCCCAGAGCGCGCAGGAGCAATGAGATGCCGGACGAGGGGACGAAGCGCTGTTGTTTGAGCGCTTCGAGTTCGGCGAGGGTCTTGCGCGCTTCAGGGATCCGCCCGGCGGCGGCGTAGCAGAGGCCGAGGCGGACGAGGGAGCGGGGATCGTGGCCGAAGTTCCAGGCGAGGGTCGATTCGCGGATGGCCTCATCGAACTTCTGCTGCTTGAGCAGCGCGCCGGCGAGGATGTAGTGGCCGAGGGCGAAGGTCGGCTCGAGATCGAGCGCGTGATGGCATTCGGCGATCGCTTCATTCAGGCGTCCCGCGTCGGAGTAGACGCCGCCGGTCTCGGCGATGATCACGATGCTCAGCGGATCGAGCGCCTGCGCGCGGCGGATCTCGCGGATGGCGTCGTCGTAGCGCTTCATCTCCACCAGGCAGCGGCTGTACCACTGCCGCGCCGTGGCGTAATTCGGATTCAGCGCGAGCGCCCGCTCGAACTCGCGCGCCGCGTCATTGAGATCGCTGTCGAAGTTCATCTTGAAGTAGGCCAGCGACGTGTGCGCCTCGGGGAGAGTCTCGTCGAGCGCCAGCGCCTTCTCCGCCGCGTCGCGCGCCAGCGGCAGCGCCTTCATCGGCGGCTCGGAGCTGTAGATCGACTGCAGGATGTACGTGTCGGCGAGGCCCGCGTACGCCAGCGCGTACGACGGATCGCGCGCGATCGCCTGCCGGAAGTAGCGCAACGCGCGCTCGAACGCGTCGCCGGTCCGCTTGTTCCACTCGTAGCGTCCTTCGAGGTAGAGCCGGTACGCCTCGCTGTCGTCGGTGTAATGCTTCGCCACCGCCTGCCGCGTCTCGCCGCTGAGCTGCAGTCGCAACTGATCGGCGATGGCGCGCGAGATCGTCGCCTGCAGCGTCGGCAGGTCGGACATCTTCGTCCGGTACTCCTCGCCCCACAGATGCCGGTTCGTCCGGCCGTCGATCAACTCCGGCGAGACGATCACTTCGCTGCCCGTCTGCGTCACGCGGCCGGTGAGCAGCGCCTGCACCTTCAGCTCGCGCGCGATGGCCGGCGGCAGCGTGTCCTTTCCCTTGTAGCGAAAGACGGATGTGCGCGACACGACCGACAGGTCGGGAATCTGCGAGAGCGTGTTGATGAGCGAGTCGGTGATGCCGTCGCTCAGGTATTCGTTCGCCGGTTCGCTGCCGGCGTTGACGAACGGCATCACGGCCAGCGAACGGATGGCCGGCTGATCGTTGAACGGCATCCGCCGCACGGCGACGAAGATGCCGACGGCGATGGCGAGGATGGCCACGGCGGTCCACGCCAGCGGCTTCGGAAAGGCGACGGGATGCTCGGGCCGCGGCGCCGGCCCGCTGGTCAACGCGCGCAACGCGAAGGCGAGATCGCCCGCCGACTGGAAGCGCGTGTGCGGATGCTTTTCCACGCAGCGGCGGATGATCCGTTCCAGCTCGAACGGCACGCGGCGGCCGGACGTCGTCATCTCCGGCAGGTCGTCGCGCAGCACGGCGCTCATCGTCTCGACCGGACTCTTGCAGACGAACGGCGCGACGCCGGTCACGCATTCGAAGAGGATGCAGCCGAGGGAGAAGAGATCGGACGCCGCGAGCGCGGGCTCGCCGCGGAGCTGCTCGGGCGACATGTAGCCGACGGTGCCGACGACGATGGCGTCGTCCTCCAGGTCGTCCGCGGTCAGGCGCTCGGTGGGAATGGCGTCGTCGAGCGGCGCGGGAGTGGGCCGCGATTTCGCCAGGCCGAAGTCGAGGATCTTCACCCGGCCGTCGGTGGTGATGAAGATGTTCTCCGGCTTCAGATCGCGATGAACGATCCGCTTGGCGTGCGCGGCGGCGAGGCCGTCGGCGATCGAGGCGCCGATCTCCGCCGCGCGCCGCCAGGAGATCGCGCCGCGCGACAGCAACGAACGGAGCGTCTCTCCTTCGAGCAGTTCGGTGACGACGTACGGCGTTTCGCCCTCGGCGTCGAACTCGTAGAGCGCGACGATGTTCGGATGCGACATCGCCGCGACGATCTTGGCCTCGCGATCGAAGCGGACGCGCGCCTCGAGATCGCGCGACAGCCGGTGGGGAAGGACTTTGATGGCGACGTCGCGTCCGACCCGCGAGTCGTGCGCGCGGTAAACCTCCCCCATGCCGCCGGCGCCGAGAGGGGCGACGACCTCGTACGCGCCGAGCCGGGTGCCCTGTTGAAGTCGCAAGTAATTAAGGATACTGCCGGGGAGTGGGCAGTTGGCAGTTGGCAGCAGGACGAACTGCCAACGGCCAACTGCGAACTGCGAACTGCCACCTGTATGCTCCATCGCAATGTGCCTCATCATCGTCGCGCACCGCGTTTCGGCGCGCTTCCCGCTCGTCATCGCGGCGAATCGCGATGAGGATCACCTCCGCCCTTCGCGCGCCGCGCACGCGTGGGACGACGCGCCCGACGTGATCGGCGGACGCGATCTCGTCGCCGGCGGAAGCTGGCTGGCGATCCGGCGCGACGGGCGGTGGGCGGCGGTGACCAACCTGCGCGGATCGGCGAAGACGCCCGACAGCCGTTCGCGCGGCACGCTCGTCGCGGAGTTCGTTCTCGGTGACGCAAATCCGATCGACTACGCGAGCGCGATCGCGCGTGAAGCGGACGCATACGCCGGCTTTCATCTCCTCGCCGGCGTCGCGGGCGAATCGCTCGCCTACTTCGCCACCGGCATGGATGAAGCGCGCGAGCTGCCGGACGGCATTCACGGCGTGAGCAACGGTCCGCCGGACGCGCAATGGATCAAGGTCGAGCGCGGGATCGAGGCGATGCGTGAATCGCTCGATCCGCAACACCTCATCGACTTTCTCAGCACGCCGACGCCGGGCGAGCCGATCGAGAACAGCGTGTTCATCGCAGGCGAGCGATACGGCACCCGCTCATCGACGGCGATCGTCGTCGACGACGAGCGCATCGACTTCGTGGAGCAGAATCACCCCTTCCGCTCGCGGCTGAGCAGCGCCCGCTTGCGCGCCGCGCCCCAGCGGTAGCCGCCGGCCGCGCCGTCGGTGCGGACGACGCGATGGCACGGCACGACGATCGCGACGCGGTTGCGGGCGCAGGCGCCGGCGACGGCGCGCACCGCCTTCGGCTGACCGATCGCCGCGGCGATCTCGGCGTAGGAGCGCGTCTCGCCGTACGGCACGCGGCGCAGCTCTTCCCAGACGCGCAGCTGGAACGCGGTGGCGAGGAGATCGAGCGGCAGCTCGGCGGAGTGCGACGCGCGCCCTTCGATCTGTTCGACGATCGTCGTCACGGTCTGCGCGAGCGCCGCGTCCTCGGCGCGGACGATCGCGGCGTTCGGCAGCTCCTCGCGCAGCTCGCGCTCCAGCTTCGACGCCGAATCGCCGAGGGAGACGGCGCAGACGCCGCGATCGGTGATGGCCACGAGCAGCGTACCGATGGATGTCGGTACCGTGGTAAAGCGGACCTGCATGCCGCGCCCGCCGTCGCGGTAGGTGGCCGGCGTCATGCCGAGGCGCGCGTCCGATTGCGCGTAGAGCCGGCTGCTCGAGCCGTAACCCGCCTCGTACGTGGCGGTCGTCACGTCGCGTCCTTCCTTCAACGTGCGGCGGAGTCGGCCGGCGCGTTGCGCGGCGAGGTATTGCTTCGGCGTGACGCCGGTCTGCTCGCGAAAGACGCGCTGCAGGTGATGCGGACTGACGCCGGTGCGTTGCGCCAGCTCGGCCAGCGTGATGCCGTCGGGATGCGCGTCGAGCAGCTTGCGCACGCGCGTGGCGAGGGCGGCGGCAGGACCGCGCTCCGCGGCGGGACGGCAGCGGCGGCAGGCGCGGAAGCCGGCCGTTTCCGCGTCCGTGCGCGAGGCGAAGAAGCTGACGTTGTCGCGCAGCGGCCTCCGCGCCGGACACGACGGGCGGCAGTAGATGCCGGTCGTCCGGACGGCGAAGAAGAAGCGGCCGTCGAACGCCTGATCGCGCCGCTGCACCGCGTCCCACGCTTTTTCGTCGGTGATGGTCATGCGAGACAAGTTAGCTGTTCCCAACGCGCGCGCCTATCCGATTGTTGCGCTCAAACTCTGCCGGCGCCGCGCGCGCAGCTCCGCCGTGACCTTGCGGTGGCAGGGGATGCAGAGCGTCCGGATGTTCTCCAGGTTCGAGTCGCCCCCTTCGACGACCGGAACGATGTGGTCCGCCTCCCACCACGTCTTCCGTCCGCGCGAGGCGAGCCCTTCCTGCTGCAGCCTGCGGATCTCGAGCATCCGCTTCGCGAACGGCAACCGCATCACGCGGCGGCGCAGGCGGACGGTGTCGAGTCCGCAGATGCCGCAGACGCCCCGGTCGCGCTCCAGGACGCAATCGCGCAGGTAGCTCGTGCTCGAGCGCAGCCGCCATTCGTGGACGCAGGCGTCCGAGCAGAAGGTCCGGCGGCGCCCCGCGACCGCGCCTTTGCACCAGCGGCACACTGTTGAAAGATAGCAGGGGTCAGTTGGCAGTTGGCAGGAGGAACGAGCCGGTCTGCTGCCAACGGCCAACTGTCAACGGCCAACTCCGACTGGTGCGCCACTTGCTCCGCAATCACCGGGAAAAAGGAGGCCTGCGATGGCAAACGACTATCGCGAGAGACATCGATACGACCGGAATCGCGAGCGTGATCGCTACGAGCGGAGTGACGAGCCGAACCGCGGGATGCTCGGCTACGAAGGCGATCTCGACCGCGAGTATGGCGGCCGCGACTACACCTACGCGCGCGACGCCGGATATCGCGGAGGCGGGTTCCTCGGCGGCGGCTACAGCGGCGGCACAGACTATCGCGAACCGCGCGAGGCGAACTTCGGGATGGGGGTGGAGCTCCCGCGCCCGTCGTACCGCGGCGTCGGTCCGAAGAACTACGAGCGCGCGGACGATCGGATTCGCGAGGACGTTTGCGAGCGGCTTTCGCAGGACGAATACGTCGACGCGAGCGACATCGAAGTGACCGTCGCCGGAGGCGTGGTCACGCTCGCCGGCACGATCGACGCGCGCGGCTCGAAGCGGCGCGCCGAAGACATCGCGGAATCGGTCGGCGGCGTGCGCGATGTGCAGAACAACCTCCGCCTGGCGCAGGAGGCGTCGGCCCGTGACACGACCGGGAGTGAGGGTGGTGGAACGAAGATGCCGCGCGCGCGCCGGTGAAGAAGAAAGATCTCCTCAACGTCGCTCTCGGCATCATCACCAGCATCGGCGGCTTTCTCGAGGTCGGCTCGATGGCCACCTCGGCCGCCGCCGGTGCCGACTTCCGCTTCGACCTGCTCTGGGTCATCGTCTTCTCCACACTGTGCCTCATCTTTCTGATCGAGATGTCGGGCCGCCTCGCCGCGGTGTCGAAACGGGCGCTGGCCGACGCCGTGCGCGAGCGCTTCGGCTTCGTCTTCACCATCATTCCGCGGCTGCTGGAGATCATCGTCAATCTGCTCGTCATCGCCGCGGAGATCGGCGGCGTCTGTCTCGCGCTGAAGCTGATCACCGGCATTCCGGTCGCGGTGTGGGCGATCCCGGTCGGCGTCGTTCTCTGGCTCGTGCTCTGGCTCGGCACGCTCGAGTGGATCGAGAACTCCACGGCCATCCTCGGCCTGATGACCATCGCCTTCGTCGTCGCCGCCTGGAAACTCCATCCCGATCCGCACGAAGTGCTGCGCGGGCTCATCCCGTCGCGCGCGCCGCACGACTCCGCGCGCTTCTGGTTCCTCGCCGTCAGCATCGCCGGCTCGACGATCTCGCCGTACATGTTCACGTTCTATTCATCGGGCGCGGTGGAGGAGAAGTGGGATGAAGAGAGTCTCACCGCGAACCGGCTGACGGCGGTCATCGGCATGGGCTTCGGATGCCTGATGAGCATCGGCGTGCTGGTGGTGAGCGCGATGGTCTTCGCGCCGAGGAACATTCACATCGACTCGTACGAACAGATGGCGGTCATCCTCACGCCGGCGCTGGGACGCTGGGGATTTCCGCTCTTCGTCGGCTCGCTCGCCGTCTGCTGCTTCGGCGCGGCGGTGGAGATCGCGCTGGCGACGGCGTACATGATCGGTCAGACCTTCGGCTGGAACTGGGGCGAGAACAGCGAGCCGACGAAGGGGGCGCGCTTCGCGCTGACCTACACCGCGGTCGTCGTACTCGGCGCGCTGATCATGACCACGGGACTCGATCCGATGAAGCTGACGATGTTCTCGATGGCGCTGACGGCGGTGATCCTGCCGGCGGTGGTCGTGCCGTTCCTGCTGCTGGTGAACGACGAGCATTACGTCGGCGAGCATCGCAGCGGCTGGATCGGGAACACAGTCGTGGTGGTGGTGGTCATCGTGGCGTCGCTCATCGCCATCGTCGCTATTCCGCTCGAGCTGGCGGGAGGGAGCTGAGATGGAACTGGTGCGCGACATTCTCGACAAACAGATCCGTGGCCGCGACGATGAAAAGCTCGGCAAGGTCGACGGCATCGTGCTGGAGCTGCGCGACGGCGAGCCGCCGCGCGTCGCCTACATCGAGCTCGGCTCGGCGACGTTCGCCCGCCGCATCGGCCGCCGCTTCGAGCGCTGGGCCGTCGGCATCAACCGGCGCTTCGGCATCCGCCGCGCGCGCTACCGCATCGCGTTCGACCGCGTCACCGATCACAAGCTCGACGTCCGCGTCGACATCGAAGCCCGGCGCTCGCCGGCGTTCGCCTGGGAGCACTGGGTGCGCGACCACATCATCAAACGACTGCCTTTCGCAAAATGAAACGCAACTACCTCCATCTCGAACTGCTCCTGGGGCGCGAAGTGCTCGACGCCAACGGCCGGAAAGTCGGCCGCATCGAGGAGGCGATCGCCCGGAAGCGGGGAGGGGAGTGGGTGGTGACGGAGTTTCTGTGCGGCAGTTTCGGGATGATGGAGCGCTTCTCGATCCATCACTTCGGCTCGGTGCTCATGCACAGGCTCGGCGCGACCGGCACGACGTCGCAGGCGCAGCGGATCAAGTGGGACGAGCTCGATCTGAGCGATCCCGAGCATCCCCGTTTGAAGAAAAGACCGTCCTGAAGAGGGGAGCGGACGTCTCGTCCGCTCATGTGCGGACGAGACGTCCGCACCCCTCTCACGCTTCGAACAATACCGCGCACTCGGCGGGGATGTGCCGCGTATCGACCGGCACATCGCTCGACCAGAGCAACGTCCACGTTCCGTCGCGCGGCGGCGCGAGCAGCGGCTCCGGCGCGATGTCGAGCACGAGATCGCGCCCGAGATTGATGATCAGGAGGCGATCCGCCCAGCGGAGCAGGAACGCGTCCTCGGCCAGCACCGCGGCGCCGATGAGCGGCTCGTCGCGGCGCAATCGCAGCAGCGTGCGATGCAGCTCGACGATCTCCTCGTCGCGCTCGTCCCAATCGAGCCGGCACGCCTCGAACGTCTCGCGCGCATGCGGGAGCGCGACCTCGTGCGAGGCGATCGACGGGAACTGGCTCAGAAACTCGCGGCGCCCTTCCGCCACAGCCGCCGCAAGCTCCGGCTTGTGATCGGCGAAGTAGAGGAACGGCTTCGATGAGCCGAACTCCTGACCCTGAAACAACATCGGCATCTGCGGTTGCAGCAACAGCAGCGCGGTCATCGCGCGATAGCGGCCGGGACTCGTCAGCCGCTGAATGCGCGCGCCGGTCGCGGAGTTCGCCACCTGATCGTGGTTCTGCAGAAAGCAGATGAAGTGACGCGGCGGGAGGTGCAGCGACGGCGTGCCGCGCGGCATGTTCTGCCACTTGTAGCGCTGCCCCTGAAAAAGAAAACCGTGCCTGGCCATGGAGACGAATTCCTGCGGCCTGCCCCGATAGTCGGTGTAGTACGCCTCGCTCCGGCCGGTGAGCGCGACCATCGCGGCGTGATGCCAGTCGTCGTTCCACATCGCGTCGACGCCGTGCTCGTCGATCAGCGCCACCTCCTGCCGCTCGTTCTCGGCGACGATGATGATCCTGCGACCGCCGGCCGCCTCGCGGGCGCGTTGCACCAGCTCGCCGATCACCGACAGGTCTTCGATCGACTGCGTGGCGTCGAGGCGCAACCCGTCGAGGTGAAACTCGTCCACCCAGTACGCGGCATTCTCGGCGATGAACTCGCGCACGCCTGGTGCCGCGAAATCGAGCACGTCGCCCCATTCATTCTTGCGGTCGATGAAGTATTGCGGCGTGAACTGCCGCACGTAGCAGCCGTCGGGACCGAAGTGGTTGTAGACGACGTCGAGGATCACGCCGAGGCCGAGGGTGTGGGCGGTGTCGACGAAGGCGCGGAAGTCGTCGGGCGTGCCGTAGAGATGGGACGGCGCCCAGAGGTCGACGCCGTCGTAGCCCCAGCCGAAGGTGCCGGGGAATTCGGCGAGCGGCATGATCTCGATGACATTGACGCCGGCGTCGACGAGCAGCGGCAGCTTTTCCGCGGCGACGGCGAACGTGCCGCCCGGCGTGAAGGTGCCGATGTGCATTTCGTAGAAAACCTTCGGCTCGACGCCGCCCCATTCGCTCCATGCGAACGTCGGATCGACGACGAGCGAGGGACCGTGCGGCCCTTCCGGTTGAAAGCGGGAGGCGGGATCGGGGAAGAGTTGATCGCCGAGGCGGAAGCGATAGTGTGCGCCTGCTTTGACGTTGGGGACGAATCCGGAGAAGTGCCCGTCCGCTTCCCGCTCGAGCTCGACCTCGGGGCCGTCTTCGATGACGACGGAAAGCGACGTGTGCGCGGGCGCCCAGACCCGGAAGTGCACACCTTCGGAGGTCAGTTCCGCACCGATGGCCCGACGACGCGTGGTCATGCGTCGTCGGGTGGTGCAACTCCACTGCCTTTATGCGATCGCGGTGGCCGTGGCGAGCGCCGGGAGCTCCAGCGCCAGCGCCGCGGCATTCACCACTGCCGCGATGCGCACCGCGTCGTGCACGTGCTCCTCGGTCAGTCCGCCGAGGAGGACCGCCTCCTCGTGCGAGCGGATGCACATCTCGCAGCCGTTGATCGCGCTCACCGCCAGGCAGAAGAGCTCGAAGTCGGGCTTGTTCGTCGCCGGCTTGGCGATGCGCTGCATGCGCAGGCGCGCGGGGCGCTCGCCGTACGACGCTTTCCCGACCATGTGCCGGAATCGATAGAAGACGTTGTTCATCGCCATCAGTGCGGCCGCGGCGAGGGCGTCATCGATGACCGCCTCGTCGACCTCGGTACGCCCGTCGGCGATGAGCGCGTCGCGCAGCGCGTGATTGTGCGTGGCGACCGCCGAAGCGATCGCCACGCCAAAGCGCTGCGCGGGCGAGAGAGTGCCGGGCTGCAGAACGCTCTGCAGATTCAGCTTGATGTCGCGCGCCGGCTCGGAGATGGACGCGCGCAGCTCTTCGACCGCATTCATCTTCATGCCACCTTGATCGTTTCCTGCCCCGCCTTCCAGTTGCAGGGGCAAAGCTCGTCGGTCTGCAGCGCGTCGAGCACGCGGAGCGTCTCCTCGACGCTGCGGCCGACCGAGAGGTCGTTCACGTTCACCCAGCGGATGACGCCCTGCGGATCGACGATGAACGTCGCGCGCAGCGCCACGCCGGCGTCGTGCCGGATGATGCCGAGCTCCTGGCCGAACGAGGCGGAGATGTGCACCAGCGGCGTGCTGATCTTCTGCAGGTCCTCGTGGGCGTTGCGCCAGGCGAGGTGCGAGAACTCGTTGTCGGTCGAGCCGCCGACGACCACGGCGTCGCGGTCGGCGAAGTCGGTCGAGCGCTTGTCGAGCTCCACGATCTCCGTCGGGCAGATGAAGGTGAAGTCCTTGGGGTACGAATAGAACACCAGCCACTGGCCGGAGAAATTGTCATTGGTGAGCGTGCCGAACTCCTTGCCCTTCTCACGGCTCACACAGGCCTGCAGCTTGAACTGGGGAAACTTGTCGCCTACGGTCAACATATTGTCTTTCGACTCCTTTCAATTCTGGACATCGTCTAAATTCTCGGCGTCATCCTGAGCAGCGCAGACTGCCGAAGGATCCTTCGCCTGCTACGCGGCTCAGGATGACACGAGGGTTGTTGCTACTTCTTCTTCACTCCGTGCATGACCACCTGGTAATCGTGAATGACGTAGCCACGCAGACTCTCGATGTTGCAGACCTGCACCTTCTCCCACGGCACGTCGTGGATCGAGCCGTCTTCGTCGTCGACGAAGTGATGATGCTTGTCCAGCTTCGGATCGAACACCACCGCGTTGTCCGCGAGATCGAGCGCCCGCAGCAGCCCCTTCTCCACGAAGAGATTGAGCGTGTTGTAAACCGTCGCCCGTGACACCCACGGAAAGTTCACCCGCACCCGGTTCCACACCAGGTCGGCCGAGGGATGCTCGTTCGTGTAGAGGACGTACTCCGCCACCGCCACGCGCTGCGCCGACGGGTGGATGCCGTGTTCTCTCAGCGTTTCTTCGGTGTTGTGTTTCGGCACGGTGATTAGACTAAGTCTAAATTGGGATCATGTCAAGACTTTTAGCTGTTGAGCTTTTAAGCTGTTGAGCTGTTGAGCGAAAGCCCGCCTCAACAGCTAAACAGCTCAACCGCTTAACCGCTAGATTCCCGTCGGATACGTCTCCGCCACTTCAGGCCCCTGCCACACCGGCTCCCGCTCCAGCGGCTCGACGGCGTTCGTTTCGTCGAAGTGGATCACGGCGTCGAACTGCTTCGGCATGATGGCGTGGAAGTAGTGGCTCATCCGCTCGGTCTCGGGGCGGTAGATGACGCCGATGGCGCGTTCCAGCCGGGTGTCGGACAGCTCCTCGGTGGCGACCGGGTCGTCGCGGAACATGAGGTAGAACGCCGGCTCGCCGGCTTCGTGGAGGAACTCCTCGTACGACCCGCGCAGTCCGGGGCGCACGATCTTGCGCTCGGCGGGACCGTCCCAGTCGGTCGCCGCGGTCACTGTTCCCTTGTACGTCGAGAAGCCGATGATGAACGCCTTCTGCCCGTGGCGCTCGCGCACGAGCTGGCCGACGTTGAGCTCTCCCTGCCGCCCCATCTCCGTGAAGCGCGCGTCGCCGAGGTGCGAGTTGTGCTCCCAGAGGACGGCCTTGATCTCGCGGCCGTTGCGCCCGAGGTAGGCGAGGAGCGAGTCGAGCGTCTCAGCCATGTGGCGGTCGCGGAGGTTCCACGACGACACCCGCCCGCCGAACATCGACCGGTAGTACTCCTCGGCGTTCTTCACCAGGCGCGCGTTCTGTTCGGCGAAGAAGTGCTCGTCGGGCGGGATGTGGCCGTCGCGCGCGCGCAGCTCCGCGGCGCGCTTCCGCAATTCGGTCAACTGGTTGACCACTTCGTCCTGGCACGATTGCGCGATGCCGAACGCCGCGGCGTAGCCGTAGGCCTGGCTGTCGTCGGCGAAGTGGTCGAAGCAGGAGTAGCGCCGCCGCGCCTGGTGCGCGAGCGCGGGATCGACCTTGTCCAGATACCGGATCACCGCCTCGATGGAGGAGAAGAGCGAGTAGAGGTCGAGTCCGTAGAAGCCGCACTTCCGTTCGTTCTCCGCGATCGTGTCGTTGTAGGCCCGCAGCCAGCCGACGAACTCGAGCACGTCGATGTTGCGCCACATCCAGGTGGGAAAGCGGACCTTGAATCCCTCCAGCGATTCGCTCGGCCCGGGGTCGCTGTCGCGCAGTCCGCGGACGTAGCGGTTCACGCGGTAGGCGTCGGGCCAGTCCGCCTCGACCGCGACGACGTTGAAGCCTTTCTCCTGGATCAGCCGCCGCGTGATCTTCGCCCGCTCGGCGTAGAACTCATGCGTGCCGTGCGACGCTTCGCCGATGAGGACGAGCGAGGAATTGCCGATGCGGTCGAGCAGCGCGTCGTAATCGGAGTCGCCGCCGGTCACGCGATGGAGAACACTGCGGAGCCTGCTGGTCAGCACGGCCATGCCTGAAGAGCGTGCAAACGACACTCCCGATCCGTCATGATCTTCGGATCATGAAGAGACTGGCATTTGCGATCGCGTTTCTCGCCACCGCTGCATTCGCGCAACGACCCGACGGTCCGCCGCCGCAGCCCGACACCTGCTCGCTGGCCACGCTGCACGGCGACTACCTCTTCGCCCAGGACGGCTTCGACAACGGCAAACCGCTCGCGGCGAGCGGCCGGGAGACGTACGACGGCAACGGTCATGTCAAAGGGATCTCCACCGTCAGCGCGAACGGCACGATCACCCGCGGCGCATACACCGCGACGTACACGATGAAGCCCGATTGCAGCGGCTCGTTGACCATCACCGACAGCGCGAAGAAGGTCCATCACTACGACTTCTTCACCCTCCCGTCGGGCGATGAAGTGACCTGGATCCAGACCGATCCGGGATCGGTCTCTGCCGGCTGGCAGCGCCGCCGCCCGAACCGCCCGCCGATACCGCCGCGCCAGGTGTCAGGATGACACCCTTCGCAAGCGCAGCGCGTTCCCGATCACCGTCACGCTCGACAGCGTCATCGCGGCGCTGGCGATCATCGGATTGAGAAACGCGAACGCCGCGATCGGGATGCCGATGACGTTGTAGACGAAGGCGAAGAAGAGGTTCTGCCTGATGTTCCGCATCATCGCCTCGGACAGGCTCCGCGCCCGGGCGATGCCGCGCAGGTCGCCGCGCACGAGCGTGACGCCGGCGCTTTCGATGGCGATGTCGGTGCCGGTGCCCATGGCGATGCCGACGTCGGCGCGCGAGAGCGCGGGCGCGTCGTTCACGCCGTCGCCGGCCATGGCCACGCGATGTCCTTCGCTCTGCAACCGGCGCACGACGTTCTCTTTTTCCGCCGGCAGCACGTCCGCTTCGACGTTCGTGATGCCGAGCGACTTCGCCACCCGTTCGGCGTTCGCGCGTGCGTCGCCGGTCAGCATCGTCACCTCGATGCCGCGGGCGCGCAGCTCTTCGATGGCGCGCGGCGTCGACTGCTTGATCGGATCCTCGACCGTGATCGTGCCGGCCGGCTTGTAGTCGATGACCACGTGAATCGCGCCGGGCGCCAGATGCATCCCTTCGAACATCCGGGCGTTGCCGACGGCGACGTGATGTCCGTCGACGATGCCGCTGACGCCGAGGCCGGGGAGGGTGCGGACGTCCTTGACGGCGGGGGGCGCAGAGCCGGGCACAGACAGGAGTGTCTGTGCTACATGGATGATGGCGTCGGCGAGGGGGTGCTCGCTGGCGCGTTCGAGCGCGGCGACCAAACGGAGTTGTTCATCCGAGATCGTGCGCTCGACGACCTTCGGCTTTCCCTCGGTCAACGTGCCTGTCTTGTCGACGACGAGCGTGTCGATCTTCGCCAGCGTTTCGAGCGCCTCGGCGTTGCGGATCAGGATTCCGGCGGTCGCTCCTTTGCCGGTCGCCACCATCACCGACATCGGCGTCGCCAGCCCGAGGGCGCAGGGGCAGGCGATGATCAGCACGGCGACGGCGTTCGTGAGCGCGGCGTTGAAGGACCCGATGAAGAACCAGACGATGAACGTGATCAGCGCGACGACGATCACCGCCGGCACGAACCAGGCGGAGATCACGTCGGCGAGACGCTGGATCGGCGCGCGGCTGCGCTGCGCGTCGGCCACCATCTTCACGATCTGCGAGAGCAGCGTGTCGGCGCCGACCCGTTCGGCGCGCATGACGATCGAGCCGGTGGTCAGCACCGTGCCGCCGGTGACCTTGTCGCCCGCGTTTTTTTCCACCGGCATCGGCTCGCCGGTGATCATCGATTCATCGATCGAGCAGTGACCGTCGATCACCGCGCCGTCGACGGCGACGCGCTCACCGGGCCGCACGCGGATGCGCATCCCGGCGTGGATCTGCGCGATCGGCATGTCGTGCTCCATGCCGTCGTCCATCAGCACGCGCGCGGTTTTCGGCGTGAGTCCGAGGAGCGCCTTGATCGCGCCGGAGGTCTTCTCGCGTGCCCGCAGCTCGAGCACCTGCCCGAGGAGCACGAGCGTCGTGATCACCGCGGCCGGCTCGAAGTAGAGATCGTGGCGGCCGAGGAGGATCGCGGCGACGCTGTAGGCGAACGACGCGCCGGTGCCGAGGGCGATGAGGGTGAACATGTTGAGGTTTCGCGTGACGACCGAGCGCCAGCCGCGCGCGAAGAACGGCGCGCCGCCCCAGAGCACGACCGGCGTCGCCAGGACGAGCTCGATCCACGGCAGCATGAAGCCGCTCATCGCCATCACCAGCAGCGGCGCGGTGAGGATCGCGCTGATGACGAAGCGCCGCTGCATGTCGATCAGCTCTTCGTTCGGCTTTTCGTCGAGCGTGACGACGCGCGGCTCGAGGGCCATGCCGCAGATGGGGCAGGGACCGGGCTTGTCGGAGATCACCTCGGGGTGCATGGGGCAGGTGTATTCGCCGGGACCGTCACCCACCGCGGCGGGCGAGGGGACCGATTTGTGGGAACAGCAGTCGTGCGTAGTCGTCATCGGATGTGCTTTGCAAAGAGGTCGACGAGCTCGTCGTACATCTTTTCCCGGCGGCCGGCGTCAGTGGAGCGGATGGCGTCGGTGGCGCAGTGCTGCAGATGATTTCTGAGCATCAGCTGGGCCAGGGAGCGGAGCGACTCGTGGATGGCGGAAACCTGCATCAGCACATCGGCGCAGTAGCGGTCTTCCTCGATCATCTTCGCCACGCCGCGGACCTGTCCTTCGATCCGCTTCAACCGGTTCAACGATTTGCGGCGCATGGCCGGATCTTTCATGGGAATCAGGATACCCCACCAGGGTATTGCGGCGGTGACGACTGTCACAGGTGTTTTTTGCTTTGATGCGTCCTTATCGACATGCTGCTAGACTGCTCTGCATCATCCCCAAGTTAATCGACTTCGTCCGCTAAGGTCCGGCGAACAAAGACGCGCTTAAGTGACGGTGGAAGGCGTTCCGCTATGGACGTCGAAGAACTATTTCTGAGACACCTCGGCACGATAGAGACGATCGTCACTTACATCGGACGGTCGAATCATCTCGATTGCCTCGAGACGGAAGAGTTCGGCGCGCAGGTCAAGCTGGAACTGATCGAAGGCAACTACTCCATCATCCGCAAGTTCGAAGGACGCAGCTCCTTCGCCACCTATCTCACCACCGTCATCCAGCGGATGTTCTACCAGCACCGCGTCCGCCTCTGGGGAAAGTGGCGCCCATCGGCCGAAGCGCGGCGCCTCGGCGACAAGGCGATCGCCCTCGAGCGTCTCGTCTCGCGCGACGGCCTCTCGTTCCACGAAGCGGTGGAGATGATGACCACCGGCTGCGGCGCGCAGTGCACGGTGGCCGAGCTCGAAGCGATCTACGCCCGCCTTCCGCCGCGTCAGCCGCGGCCCGTGCTCGTCTCCGGCGACGTCATTCCGGAGACGGCGGCCATCGATGACGACACCGAATCGCGGGCTCAGGATCAGGAGCGCGCCTGCGTCGCGCGGGCGGTGGCGGAGGTGCTCGACCGCTGCATGGCCGAGGCGGACTCCGAGGATCAGGTCATTCTGCGGATGCGTTTCTGGGCGGCGCGGCGCGTGCCGGACATCGCCCGCGCGCTGCAACTCGACCAGCGGAAGGTGTACAAGCGGATCGAGCGGCTGCTGCTGAAAATGCGATCAGCGCTGGAGGCCGGCGGAGTCAGCCGGGCCGACATCGACGAAATTCTTGCTCGGAATGATCAGGAAATCCGGATGGAGTCGGGGGAAAATCTCGCCGTGGGTCCCTCTCATAGAGCAAGCGAGGGGGTCCGGGGAAACGGCGAGAGCCGAATTGTCCGTTGAGGATTTGATCGATGGAGCATTCCGGATTTCCATCCGATGAAACGCTGGCGGCGTTCATCGACGGGCGGCTGGATGACGTAACGCGGCGCCGGGTGGTCGAACACATGACCACGTGCGACGAGTGCTACGCCGTCTATCTCGCGGCGACCGAGATGCAGAAAGCATCGGGGGCCGCGCCGCCCCACCGTCGCGTGATGCCGCGGCATTTCTGGGCGGCGACGCTGACGATGTCGATCGCCGCGGTGCTGGCCGTCGGCTTCTTCCTACGTCCGCAACGCCACCCGGGAGTCGAGTCACTCGTGGCCGCGACGCGCGATCTGCCGTATCGAACGACGGAGGGACGCCTGTCCGGCTTCAACGCGTGGAAGCCGCTGGGCGAGATCAAGCGCGATGTGCCAGGGGAAGCGAAAAAAGATCCGAAAAACTGGAGGCTCCTCTGGGCCGCGGCCGAAGTGGAGGAATCGACGAAGCACAACGACTCGGCGGAGAACCTGCACGCCCTCGGCGTGTCGCATCTGCTGCTCGGCAACTTCGACGAGGCGATCGGGACGCTCCAGCTCGCGGCGGGAAAGAGCCCGGGCGACGCCGCGATCGCGAACGATCTGGCCAACGCCTACCTGGCGCGCGGCGTCTACAAAAAAGGTGCGTCCGATTTCGTCGAGGCGGCCGAGCGGGCCAAACATTCATGGCAGCTGAAGAAGACGCCGGAGGCGGCGTGGACGCGAGCCGTCGCGTTCGAGCACATGCACCTCGAGGCGGAATCGCGCGCCGCGTGGAACGACTACCTGGCGCTCGATCGCACATCGCCGTGGCGCGGTGAAGCGGAGCGCCGCGTCAACGGCCTCGGCGCGCCGACCGACGCGGCGCGGTGGAAAAAGGCGCAGCCGCTGCTCGAGCGCGCGGCGATGACCGGCGACACGAAGGAGATCGCGCGCATCGCCGCGGACTTCCCTTCGGAATCCGCCGGCTTTGCGGAAGAGAAGCTCAGCGCGTGGGCGAACGGCGGCGACGAGAGCTTCTTCAACGCCGGCGAGCGCATCTCGGCGGCGGTCGCACCGCGCGGCTTCGGCTACATGCAGGCGATCTGCGCGGCGATTCGTGCGTCATCCCCGGAGCAGCTGGAGGCGACGAAGCAGGCGAGTCACGAGCTGGAGCGCGGACGCAAGCTCTTCGCGGACGCCGATTATGCCGCCGCCCACAAAGCGCTGACGTCCGCGCGCGAGCTTGCGCTTCGCGCCAGATCGCCGCTCGCGCAACTGGCGCTGCTTCAGATCGTGGTCTGTTCCTTCTATGAGAACGATGACGAGAGCACGACGCGAGCGCTCGACATCCTGGACCGCGAGCTCGATCCGTCGGCCACCGTGCTCCGCGCACGCGCCGCCTGGCTGCGCGGCCTGACGCAGGTGGAGTCGGGGCATCCCTACGACGCGCTGCGGACCTACGAGCTCGCGCTCGCGCTGGCGACGTCGGCCGGTTGTCACGACTGGCAGGCCGCGCTCAACGCCATGGTCGGGCAGAGCTATCAGATCCTCGGCGATCCGGAGCGCGCCTGGCAGTTCCGGCTCGCGGCACTGCAACTGGCCATGAAGACCGGACATCCGATACGCCTGCAGTACGTCCTGATGGAGGCGACGGTGGCGGCGGTCTTTTACGAGCGGAGGCGCGAGCTCGGCGAGGTGCTGACGCGGCGTCTGCTCGAAGCTTCGTACCGGCTGAAGTCGCGTACGGCGATCGCCGACGCGCACATCTGGCGGGCGCGCTATCTCAGCGACAGCGGCGTCTCCAGCGGTTTGAACGAACTGCATCGGGCGCGGGTCACCGCCGCGTTCGTTACGGACGCCGACTCCCGCGATCGCCTCATGGCGAACCTGGAGATGGCGGAAGGGGAACTGCTGGCACACGACGAGCCGAAGGCCGCGGTGGCCCGGCTCACCGAATCGCTCCGCTTTCTGGACCGGAGCGGAAACCATCTGCTGCGGGCGCAGGCTTACTCGGCCCGGGCGAACGCGCACGAATGCGGCGGCGACCGGAAGGGCGCCTCGCTGGACCGCGCGTACGGTATCGCCGAGGTCGAGGCCCAGCGCGGCCGGATCTCCGACGAACAACTCCGCATCGCGTTCGTGACGGTCGCGCGCCGTCTCTACACCGATGAAGTCGACTTGGCGGTGACGTCGGGTGACTACGCGCGGGCATTCGATCTGGTGGAGCGCTCACGCGCAACGACGGCGGGCGTGGCGCCGGCGGTGGGTGTCGAGCGAATCCGGCAGGTGTTGCCCGTGGGCGTGGCGCTGGTCGAGTACGTGGCATTGCCGGGACGGACTGTGGCGTGGATTGTTCGCCGTGAAGGCGTGACCGCGACCATTCTTCCGTCGGACGGCACGGCAGTCTCCGCGGCCGCTGAACGGATGATCGCCGCGCGTACCGAACGGCGTTTGTTCGACGTCGCCGCCGGGGATCTCTACTCGCTGGTGATCGCTCCGCTTCGGCCGCGGCTGGCGGGGACCAGCACCGTGGTCTTCGCATGCGATCCGACATGGACCCGTTTCCCGTTCTCGGCGCTCCTCGATTCCACACGCGGCCGTTTCCTGTTCGAAGACTTCGATGTGGCTACCACGCCCAGCGCATCGCGTCTTCTCGCGGCCATCGACGCCGCCGGCCGCCCGCGAGGTCCCGATCGCGTCCTCGTGTGCGCCGATCCCGACGCCGCCGACGCTCCCCGCCTCGAGTCCGCGCGGCGCGAGGGAGATCTCATCGGCCGCACGTTCAGCGGCGCCGCGGTGATGAGCGGTAACGCCGCCACGCGCGATGACTTCATGGCCAGGGCGCAGTCGGCGACGCTCATTCATTTCGCCGGCCACGCGCGCAGCGACGCCCGGAACCGCGACTACTCCGCGCTGCTGTTCAGCGGCGACGGACGCGGCGGCTCCGGCGCGCTCTACGCGTGGGAGGTCCGCAAGCTCGACCTCGCCCGTACCCGTCTGGTCGTGCTCGCGGCATGCGAGACCGACGCGATCAGCGACGCCTTTCTCGCCGCCGGTGCGCCGGCGACGATCGCCACGCTCTGGGACATCGGCGACGACCATGGACGCGCGCTGATGACCACGATGTATCAACGACTCCACGACGGTGATTCGCCGTCCCACGCCCTGCGCGCCGCGCAACTCGCGGTGTTGCAAGATCCAGGTTCCCGGCCGGCCGATTGGGCCGGATTCGAGCTCGTCGGCCTCTGACGAACAGGCCCCGCCGCCTGCTCACAACAATTTAATTTCTGGGGAGAATCAAATGAAGAACTCTAAAGTTCATGCGCACGAAGTGCGCCCGAAAAGCGCGTTGCTGCCGGTGACTGAGGCGTTCGTGCGGATCCACATCACCGGAATCTGCGGCCTCATCGTCGACGGCGGTCATACGCCGCTGCTCACGGTCATTCCCGACGGCCGGCAGGCCCGCTTCTCGGTCAACGATCCGACCGAGGAGATTCCGTCGCATCACGCGTTCGTGATGTTTCCGGCCGCGGCGGCGTCGGGGCGCGCCGCCGATTTCAACGTGAAGGACGGAGAGCTCGGCGTCTGCCTCCTCGAGCACGAGCTGATCACGCTGGCGGGAGGAACGATCGAGCCTCTGCCGCCGGGCGGCGGTACGAGCGAGATCACCGTCATGAGCCGCGTCTGCGGCCACGCGCAGGCGGCGAAGAGCTGCGTCGCGTTTCCGCCGCGCGAAGAGGTCCTGGCCCAGGTCAGCCTGCCGTCGAACGCCCTCTGGGTGCAGACGCTGAGCGAGGATGACTACGCGTTCGAGCCGCTGTGCGACCTGGTGACGGACGCGCAAACCGGCAAGCTGGCCGAGGTCGTGGCGGTCGATTTCCACATCACCGACGCCAGCACGCTGATGCTCGAGTCGCATGCGTACAGCGGCGGTCCGTCGTCGGAGGCGCTGGTGTTGTCGCTGGAGGGGACGAGCGCCGAGGCGCCGTTGATCGTGACCATCGGCAACACGCCGCTGCCCGATCTGCAGCGTTACGTCGATGAGACTCCGGGCGGACACGAGCACGATCGCGACGTGCACTTCGAGCTGTATTACATGCTCGCGGCGTCCAATCCTCCGCTGCTGCCGGTGATCCCGGTGAAGCAGATGACGAAGGTGCCGCACGCCAGTAATTGCCCCTCGGTGATCATGGACGTCGAAGGGTGAGTGAAATCTCGCTGCACGCCGGAGTGTCGCGCGGCGTCGCCGGCCGGCTCCATTCGCCGGCCGTCGACGCCCGCGATCTCGCCGCCGCAGCCGCGGCATGCGGCTTCGGCGTGCAGCGAGTGCTCATCGATCCGACCGCGGATGAATTCGTCTCCGAGTTGCGGCTCGCGGTGACGCGCGTGCATCGCGGAGACACGCTGCTGATCACGTTTTCGGGACATGGGCGCAACGCGTCGTGGTGCTTCTTCGATCGCGATCTGCCGTTGCTCGAGGTGTGTCGTCTGCTCGTGCCGCTGCCGCCGAGTGTTTGCGTGCACATCGTCGCCGATGCGTGTCATTCGGAGGCGTGGAGCGCGATCGATGTGCCGTTGCGGGCGGAGGTGACGGTGATCGCGCCGGCCGAGGTTCATGCGCGGGACGGAAAAGGGAGGAACACGCGCAGTCCGTTTACGGCGGCGTTGATACGGGAATGGATGGTTACGCTCTCGGTCGGGACTCCGCCTCCGCCGGGCGCGCGCTCTTGTTCCGGTACAGGCGCTCGTCGCAGGCGGTGATGAGGTCGGGCAGCGTGTCGTGCGGCGACGACGACGTCGCCACGCCGCAGCTCATCTTCACCGGCAGGTTCGCCGTCCGCCGCAGCCGGTTGGCGATGGCGCGCGCTTCCTTCACATCGGTGTCGGGAAGGAGCAGCAGGAACTCGTCGCCGCCGTACCTTCCGATGATGTCGTCGACACGCGTGTTGGTCTTCAGCGTCGCCGCAACCTGGGTGAGGATGCGGTCTCCCTCGGTGTGTCCGAACTTGTCGTTGATCTGCTTGAAGTGATCGAGGTCGAAGAGCACGACGCTCAGCGTGCGACCGCGGGCCAGGATCTCGGTCGCCGCGCGGAAGAGAGCGCGGCGGTTCGGAATGCCGGTCAGTTCATCGGTCAGGGCGAGGGTCTGCAGCTCCTTGTTCTCGATGTGCAGCTGCCGCTCCATCTCCAGCCGCCGTGCCGCCGTGCGCAGCTTGGCCACGATCTCCGACGACGTGGCGCTCTTCGGGATGAAGTCGTCGAGGCCTGCCTCCAGTGCGCGGAGGCGCGTGTCGACTTCATCGAACGAGCTGTGGAGGATGGTGTAGACACGCTGCTGCGCGTCTTCGCTGTGCAGCCGCTGCACGGTCTCGATGCCGTCCATGCGCGGCATGGCCAGATCGATCAGCGTCAGACCGATCTCGTGATCGGTGTGCAATTTCTCGATCGCCGCCGGACCATCTTCCGCCACGACGACGTCGAATCCCGCCCGGGTCAGCACAGCCTGCAGCAATTTCAGGTACGCGAGATCGTCATCGACGACGAGCACCCTCAGGCCTGGCGCGTCGACGTCTCGTTCGCGATCCGACTTCCTCCTCGAATACGAAGGGTCCACGTGACCTCCCCGGTCAACACCCTGCAAGCAAGCTAGGCGCCGTTGGGTGATGGAGGTGTGAGCTGGGTCACGTTCTGCAACAACCTGTCGAAGTCAGCGAGCGCGAGCGTTTCGGCGCGAACTCCGGTGTCGATATTCGCCGCGGTCATCGCCTGCTCGAGGTCTGCGCGCGTCGCGCTCCGCCAACCAGTCAAGTTGTTGACCAATGTCTTGCGCCGCATGCGGAAGGAATGGCTGATCAGGTCGAGGAGCGTGTCGCGGTCGGATGCGTACGGCGGCGCGATCGGATCGAGCACCACCACCGCGCTGCGCACCTTGGGCGGCGGATAGAACGATCGCGGATCGAGAGTCATGACGATGCGCGCCTTCGCGAACATCGCCACGTAGAGCGTCAGGTAGCCGTACGGATCGGAGCCCGGCTTCGCCACCACGCGGTCGGCGACCTCTTTCTGCAGCATGAAGACCGCGCGGCGGCAGTGCGGATCGGCGATGACGCGGCGCAGGATCGGCGTGCCGACGTTGTAGGGGAGGTTGCCGACGGCGCGGAAGGGGCGGGTGGGGAGCGCCGCGTCGACGGCGTCCTCGTGGCGGATGGCGACGCGGGTGTCGAAACGGGAGCGAAGCCGCGCGGCGAGCTCCGGATCGATCTCGATCGCCTCGAGGTCGTTCGGCAGCTCGACCAGCTTCTCCGTCAGGACCCCTTCCCCCGGTCCGATCTCCAGCACGAGCTCGCCGGGCTGCGCGTCGATCGCCTCGACGATCTTCGCCACCGCTCCGCGATTTCGCAGAAAGTTCTGACCCCAGTGTTTTTTCGGCTTTGGCAACGTGTCATCCTGCGCGAAGACGCAGGATCGCCGGTTACACCGCGCCGCACATGAACTTCAGCGTCCGCCGGTATGACCGGAGATCCTGCGTCTTCGCGCAGGATAAACTCAATCTACGACCATGGATCAAGCGACCGCCACTCAGCAAATCACCGCAGCCCACAACGTCATCGCCCGCCTTCGCGCCGAGGTTTCGCGCGCCATCATCGGCCAGCAGACCATCGTCGACCGGCTCATCGTCGCGCTCCTCATCCGCGGTCACGTGCTGGTCGAAGGGTTGCCCGGACTGGCCAAGACGCTGCTGGTGAAGACGCTGGCGGCGGCCATCGACGCGACGTTCAAGCGGATCCAGTTCACGCCCGATCTCCTTCCCGCCGACATCACCGGCACGCTGATCTTCGATCCCGCCGGCCGCACGTTCAACGCGCGCTTCGGTCCGATCTTCGCCAACCTCGTGCTGGCGGACGAGATCAATCGCGCGCCGGCGAAGGTGCAGAGCGCGCTGCTGGAGGCGATGCAGGAACGGCAGGTGACGATCGGCGACCGCTCGTATCCGCTCCCCGATCCGTTCCTGGTGATCGCCACGCAGAACCCGATCGAGCATGAGGGGACGTACGCGCTCCCCGAGGCTCAGGTCGACCGCTTTGTGATGAAGCTGAAGGTCGACTATCCGAGCGCGGACGAAGAGCTGCGCATGCTGGCGCTCTATCTCGATCCGACCGCGGAGCAGATCACGGTGGGACGGGTGCTGACGCTCGACGACATTCACAAAGTCGCGCAGCTCGCCGCCGTCGTGCACGTCGACGAGAAGATCAGCCGCTACATCGTGCAGCTGGTGACCGCGACGCGCCGTCCGCTCGACTTCCGTTTGCCCTCGCTCGTGCAGCACATTTCGTACGGCGCCTCGCCCCGCGCCACGCTCGCCCTCGCGCACGTGGCCAAGGCGCACGCCTTCATCCAGGGACGTGCGTTCGTGATTCCCGAAGATGTGAAAGCCGTCGCCCACGACGTCATGCGCCACCGCCTGGTGCTCAGCTACGAAGCGGCGGCGGAGCAGATGACGGCGGATCGGTTGATCGATCAGATTCTGGGGGCCGTGCCGGTACCGTAGTTGCGCGGTTACGCGGTTTCGCGGCCGCGTAACCTCGTAACCGCGAAACCTCGTAACCATGTTCTTCAAACCCAAACCTCCCGAGCTCCGCAAGCCCACGCCAAGACGCGTCCGCGATCTCGAGATCGCCTCGGCGCGTCTCATCCGTGCGGGATTCGCGGGTGATTACCACTCCGCGTTCCATGGCCGCGGCATCGAGTTCTCGCAGGTGCGCGAGTACCAGCCGGGGGACGACATCCGCACCATCGACTGGAACGTCACCGCGCGGCATGACACGCCGTACGTCAAAGAGTTCGTGGAAGAGCGCGACCTGACGATCATCATCGCCGTCGACGTCTCCGGCTCGATGGGCTTCGGCTCGGTCGACTGGCGCAAGGCCGACATCGCCGCGGAGCTGGCGGCGGTGTTCGCCTTCTCCGCGGTGCAGAACGCCGATCGCGTCGGCCTGCTGCTCTTTTCCGACAGCGTGCGCACGTTCATTCCGCCGCGGCGCGGGCACGCGCACGCGCAGGTGATCGTCCGCAGCGTCGTCGACGCGGCGATGCGCGGCGGCGAGGGAAACGCCGACATCGAGCACGCGGCGATGTTCCTCGATCGCGTGAACGTCCATCGCGCCGTGCTGATCGTCCTTTCCGATTTTCTCGATCTGAACTTCGAGCGTCCGATGCGGCGCCTCGTGCGCCGTCACGACCTCGTCGCCATCTCGCTCTTCGATCCCCGCGAGGACCGCTTTCCGCCTCGGGGGCTGGCGCGACTGCGCGACGTCGAGACGGGGGAGGCGCGGCTCGTCGACTTCGCAAAGAGCGAGGTCGCGCGCCGCGCGGCGCAGCGGCATCAGCAGCTGGAGCGCCGGTTCCGCACCGCCGGCGTCGACTGGCTCGCCGTCAACACCGCGATCCCTTACGACCGCGACCTGCTCCGTTTCTTCCGCGAGCGGACCACCCGCCGGCCATGATCTTCCTTGTCGCCCTTTCGCTGGCGTTCGCCACCGCGACCTATCGCCCGGTTTCGCCGGCCATCGGCGATCTGATCACCATCGACTATTCGGAGCCGGTCACGGTTCAGCCGTCGCCGCAGTACGAGATCGTGTCGCGCACGCCGACGCGCGTTGTGGTGCGGACGTTCGAGCCGCGGACGATCACGGTGCATGGGACCGCCGGCGATCTGGAGATTCCGATCCGGTCGGTGCTCGCGCCGAACGACGCGCTGCGGCCGGCGCCGCTGCGGCCGCCGCGTGAATTGCCGAAGTCGCGTACGCCGTGGATCGCGATCGCCATCGCGGCGCTGTGCGCGGCGCTGACCTGGCTCTTCGTGATGCTGCGCAAGCCGGCAGCGCAGGTGGTCGTCCAACCGATCGTTGCTGCCGACATCCGCTTTCGCCAGGCCGTGCAGGCCGCCGCGCGCGCGCCGCGAAGATGGGCCGCGCTGGCGGATGCGACGCGCGAGTACCTTGCCGCGACGTATCCGGAGCTCGGGCTGGAGTTGACGACGGAAGAGTTGCTGGCGAAGGGGGGAGGACTCACGGCCGCGCTGCACGGAATCCTGCGGCAGGGCGATCTGGAGAAGTTCTCGCCCTGGGGCCCGGAGCCGTCGGACTTCGACGCCGCGGCGCAGACGGCGTTGGAGTTGATCGTGCCCGAGGAGATCGCGGCATGACCGCGCGCAATCATGGAGGGACGCGATGACGCGTCTCGCCACTCCCTTCTTTTTCACGCTCCTTCTCCTCGTCCTCGCGCGCGTCGCGATGCTCTGGCGCGATCGCGCCGCCGGGTTCGGCGACTTCGGTTACTCCGCGCTCTCCCTCGTCAGTACGAAACGTACGATCCGCGCGCAGCTGGCGTGGATTCCGTTCCTCCTCGAGTGCGTGGCGATGCTCCTCGTGATCTATGCGCTCGCCCGTCCGCAGCGTGTGGTGCGGATGGCGGCGAACGACCGCTTCGGCATCGACATCGTGATCGCCCTCGACGCCTCGGGGAGCATGGCGGCGGAGGACTTCCGCCCGCGCAATCGCTTCGGCGTGGCGAAGGAGCTGATCGGCGATTTCATCTCCCGGCGCCAGGACGACCGGATCGGCATCGTCACGTTCGGCGTCCGCGCGGCGACGCGCGTGCCGATCACGTTCGATCGCGACGTGGCGCAGGCCATCCTGAACAAGGCGCAGGTCGGCGAGAACGGCGACGGCACGGCCATCGGCCACGCCATCGCCACGAGCGTGAACCGGCTCCGCACGTCGAAGGTGCGCAGCCGCGTGATCATCCTGGTCACCGACGGCGTGAACAACGCCGGCTCGATCGATCCGCTGACCGCGGCGTCGCTCGCGCAGCACTACGGCATCCGGATTTACACCATCGGCGTCGGCAGCCGCGGCGCCGTGCCGATGCCGATCAAGCGGCAGAACGCGTTCACCGGCGAGATCGAAACGACCTATCAGCTCGTGCGCGCCGATCTCGACGAGGAATCGCTCAGCGAGATTGCCCGCCGCACCGGCGGCGCCTACTTCCGCGCCACCGACGCCCGCTCCATGGGCGACATCCTGCAGCGCATCAACCAGCTGGAGAAGTCGCGCCTCAACGCGCCGCGCAACGAGAAGGTGGATGAGTTGTACGAGCGCCCGCTGGCGTACGCGCTGGCGTTGATCGCGCTGGCGTTGGTTGCGGGGGAGACGGTGTTCGCGAAGGTGAGCGCATGACCTTCCGCGATCCGCGCTGGCTCTGGCTCCTCGCGGCCGTTCCGTTCGCCGCGCTCTTCCTCGTCGCGCGCGAGCGGTGGCGCGAGCGGCTGGCGCGGCGCTTCATCGCGGAGCCGTTGCGCGGTGTCTCGAATCCGGCGCGGTGGCTGCGGCCGTGGCTCATCGCGCTCGGACTGGCCGCGGCGATCGTCGCGCTGGCGGGACCGGAGGTCGGGTTCGCGCTGCAGACGATCGAGGCGCGCGAGGCGAATCGGGTGATCCTGCTCGACGTCTCGAACAGCATGGAAGCGCAGGACGTCGGCGCGTCGCGGCTCGACGCGGCGAAGGCGGTGGCCAAGCGGATCATCGCGGCGCATCCGGGACGCGTCGGCCTGATCATCTTCGAGGCGGACGCGGAAGTGGTGTCGCCGCTGACGAATGATTCCGACGCGGTCGCGGAGCTCGTTGACTCGATCGCCGCGGGCGAGGTGGGCGATCCGGGATCGGACATCGGCAAGGGACTTCTCGCCGCGCTGAAGTTGATCGACGCCGATCCGACGCAGAAGGCCGACATCGTGCTGATCAGCGACGGCGAGGAGCAGGGACGCCGCGTCGCCGACGCCGTCGCGAAATTGAAGCCGCGCGGCATCGCCGTGTCGACGATCCTCGTCGGCACCGAGGGGGGCGCGACCATTCCGGACGGCGAAGGGAAGTGGCTCGTCGACAACGACGGCCAGGTGGTCCGCACCTCCGCCCAGCCGGACGTCCTGCAGTCGATCGCGCGCGACACGGGCGGAACGTTCTTCGTGAATCCGTTCGCCGAGCACGCGCTCGATTCGCTGGCGTCGAGCGTCGCCGGCTCCGTGCGCGAGAAGCGCGTGCGCGTGCCGATCAATCGCTTTCAATGGCCGCTGGCGTTCGCCTTCATGGCGCTGCTGCTCGGCTCCGTCGCCAATCGAGGTGCGGAATGATCGCGCTGCTGCTCCTCGTCACGTGGACCGAGATCTGGCAGCAGCTGACGCGCGCCACGAGCTCGTACGCGGCGACGGCGCGCGGCGTGTCGGCGTTCGCGAAGGGCAGGTTCCGCGACGCGGCGGCGTCGTTCGCCGACGCCGACACGATCCGGCACTCATCCGACTCCGCCTTCAACCTCGGCACGGCGCAGGTGGCGATGGGCGAGCGCGAGCTGGGATCGTCGACGCTGGCGAAGGCGATGGGCGATCCGAAGCTGCGCGCCGACGCGCTCTACAACCGCGGCAACAGCGCGCTCGCGGCGAGCGCCTTCGATCCCGCCATTCGCGATTACACCGAGGTGCTGCGCCTGCGTCCGAACGACGCGCAGGCCAAGCGGAACCTCGAGATCGCGCTGCGCCGCAAGGCGCAACGGCAACAGGAATCGGGCGCCGGCGGGCAGAAGAATCCGCAGGGCGCGCAGCCGCAGCAGAACCAGAACAACCGCGCGCCGGCGCCGGGCGACAAGCAGTCGAAGGAGCCGAAAGGGCAGACCGACGCCGAGGCGCTGCTGCGCGCCGTGCAGCAGCAGGAGCAGGAAGAGCTGTCGCGGATGAGAAAGGTGAGGCCGGAGGCGGGGAGGGTGGGGTGGTGAGGCGGGCGCTGCTCGTCCTCCTGTTGGCGGCCACCGCGTACGCCAACGAGCTCTCCGTCGACCGCACGACGATGAACGCGGACGACACGCTGACCATCGTCGTCTCGCTCGACGGTGCCTTCACCTCGCTCGACTCGGTCACGATTCCGGTGCAGAACCTGAAGATCGTCGGCGGGCCGTCGGTGTCGTCGCAGATCAGCTGGATCAACGGGACGCTGACGCAGCGGAAGACGTTTCAGTATCAGGCCCGCCCGATCGCGGCCGGCGGGGCGCTGGTCGGACCGCTCGTGCTGGAGACGCGCGAAGGGCGGCGCGAGACGCTGTCGCCGGTCGCCGTGCAGATCCTTCCCGACCTCGCGGCGGGAACGAACGATCCGGAGCGGATTCTGCGCGAGCTGCTGGCGACGCATCGCGATCCGTTCTTCGTCGTGGCCGAGGTCGATCGCACCACCGCGTATGTCGGCGAGGAGATCGTCGTCACCTGGACGCTCTACAACGGCACGAGCGTCGAGCAGTGGGAGCTGGCGAACGTTCCGAAGCGCGAGGACTTCTGGTCGGAGCAGCTGGAGATCCGGAGCGAGCGGCCGGAGACGGTGATGTTCGGGGACTTCCCGTTGCAGAAGCTCGTCATCCTGCGGCTGGCGCTTTTTCCGTTGCGCTCGGGACCGGTGACGATCGGGCCGGTGGAGATCCGGGCCCAGGTCATGCGCCGCGTCGACCTCGGCACGCCGTTCGGGATGTTCGAAGGGAACGTGCTCGACATCACGCGGCACAGCGCGCCGGTGACGATCGACGTGCAGCCGGTTCCGCCGGGGCCGCCGGTCGACGTCGTCGGCGACGTGGCGATGACCTGCGGCAAGGCGACGCAGGCGAACGGCGGGCCGGTCGTCGTCGACGTCGCGCTCTCCGGCCGCGCGAATCTCCGCACCGCCGCGGTGCCGTGGTGGGAAGGGAAGCTCGATGGCAGCACGCAGGTGGCGGAGGGGAAGCTGAACGTCGTGCGGAGCGCCGACACGGCGACGATGACGCGCCAGTGGAAGCTGCTCGTCTTTCCCGCGCATGCCGGCCTGTTCACGCTGCCGCCGCTCGTGGCGCACGTTTTCTCGCCGGCGGGCGGGCGGCAGGATCTGCGCTGCAACGCGACGACGCTCAACGTGACCGCGGCCGCCGCGCCAGGACCAAGTGGGGTGCGGACGTCTCGTCCGCACCGTGCGGACGAGACGTCCGCACCCCTCGTGGTGACTGCCGTGATCGTGATTCTCGGGATCGCGCTGGTCATCCCCCGCATCCGCCGCGCCTCGGCGTTCAACAAACGCATCCGCGAGATCGCCAGCCCGCCCGAGCAACTGCACGCGAAACTGCAGGCGCTTCTCGCCGCGCATCGCCTCGACGAAGCGTCGCTTCTGCGCGAACAGAGCGATCGCGGCGACGCGTATCGGAGTCTCCATTCCCGGCTCGATTTCGACAATTCGCAAGAAGAGGTCGAATTCCGCCTCGCCGATTTTCTACAATTACTGAAGTGAATCGTCCCGTCCTGGAAACTGAACGCCTCACGCTTCGCCTTTTTCAGCAGGAAGACGCCGCCGCCGTGCAGCGTCTGGCCAGCTCGTACGAGGTCGCGCTGAACACGTTGAGCATCCCTCATCCGTATCCCGAGGGGGCGGCGGAAGACTGGATCGCCTCGAACGAAAAAGCGTTCGAGGAAGGACGCACCATCAACTTCGCGATCGTCGTGCGCGAGAGCGGCGAGGTGGCCGGCTCGATCGGCCTGGTGCTGACGCCGCAGCACGACAAGGCGGAGATCGGCTACTGGATCGGCGTGCCGTACTGGAATCGCGGATACGCCACCGAGGCGGGGAAGGCGCTGATCGATTACGGCTTCCGGGAGTGGAACCTCAACCGCATCGACGCCGGACACTTCGATCGCAACCCGAGCTCCGGGCGCGTGATGCAGAAAATGGGGATGCAGTACGAGGGAAGGCTGCGGCAGTCGATCAAGAAGTGGGACGAGTATCTCGACGTCGAGTACTACGCGATTCTCCGCTCCGACTGGGCGGCGCAGACCCGCTGAAGACGGCGCGCGCCGACCGCATTGCGAACGATCGACACCGCGCGTCCCGCGTCGTAGGCCACCGCCGCCGCGGCGATGACCGCCACAACCGCAAGCAATCCGAGAATCGCCGCGTCGCCGTTGGCCACGGCGGCGATCGCCAGCGTCACGATCACCACCAGCGGAGCGGCGGCCGGCACATCGAGCTCGATGCGCGTTCCGGTTTCAGCCGCGGCGTAGCGCCCCGAGATCTTCGACTGCCACATCGCGCGCCGCGCCGTGCGGCGGCGGATGCGGAAGGAAGCGGCCTCGACGCGACCGACCAGCGGCCGGAACGACGCGGTGGCGGAAGCGTTGCGCACGCGCGGTCCCACCACGCGCGCCAGTCTGCTGCGTACCTCATCGGGGGCCAGGTCGGTTTCGATGCTGATGGCGAACATTTGCGTTGTCTCACTCCAATTACGGACGAGACGATGATTTCGTTCTGTCATGTCAACGTAATGACGAAATTGAGGAAAAACTGTGGCGGGGGTCACGGAGTCGGTGCTGGGTGCTAAGTGCTAAGTGCTAAGTGCTAAGTGCTAAGTGCTAAGTGCTAAGTGCTGAGTGCTGGGTGCTGGGTGGGTGGGACTCAGCACCACAGCACTCAGCACCCAGCACCCAGCACTGCCGTCACCACCCACACTCCTCCCCCTCATTCGCCTCATCCAGCCACGCTTTGAGAGGCGCGAAGTAATCAATGATGGCGGTCGCGTCCATTTCGCGCTGACCGGTGATCGCTTCCAGCGCTTCGGGCCAGGGGCGGCTCTGGCCCATCGACAGCATGCGGCTCAGGCGCGCGCCGGCCTGCTTGTTGTCGAAGATCGAGCAGCGGTTGAGCGGGCCGTCGTTGCCGGCGGCCTGGCAGAGAGCGCGGTGGAACTGGAACTGGAGGATGTCGGCCAGGAAGTAGCGCGTGTACGAGACGTTCGCGGCGACGTGGTACTTCGCGCCGGGATCGAAATACTCCTCGCCGCGCGGCTCGGGTGGGGCGATGCCCTGGTACTTCAGGCGGAGCGTCCACCACGCCTTGTTGTAGTCGGCCGGCTTGATCTGGCCGGAGAAGACGCCCCAGCGCCAGCTGTCGATGACGATGCCGAAGGGGAGGAACGCCACCTTGTTCAGCGCGCGGCGGAGCAGCAGCGGGATGTCGGCCGACGGAGGCGGAACGCTTTTGATCAGGCCGAGCTTGACCAGATAGTCTGGCGTGATCGACAGCGCGATCGTGTCGCCCACCGCTTCGTGGAATCCATCATTTGCAGAATTCTTGTAGAGGAACGGCTGCCTGTTGTACGCGCGCTGGTAGAAGTTGTGTCCGAGCTCGTGATGGATGGTGGTGAAGTAGTCCGACGTCTTGCGGATGCACATCTTCACCCGCAGGTCGTCGTTGTCGTCGACGTCCCAGGCGCTGGCGTGGCAGACCACGTCGCGATCGCGCGGCTCGGTGAAGAGCGAGCGTTCCCAGAATGTCTGCGGCAGCGGCGGAAAGCCGAGGGAGGTGAAGAAGTGCTCGCCGATCTTCACCATTCCCTGCGCGTCGATGTCGCTGCGCGACTCGAGCACCTTAGTCAGGTCATAACCCTGATCGACCGATTCCGGCGCGACGAGGTCGTAGACGTTCGTCCACTCCTGCGCCCAGAGGTTGCCGAGGAGGTGCGCCGGGATCGGCTTGCCGGGCGGCACTACCTCGGGGCCATAGGTCTTCGTCAAGTTCCACCGCACGTAGCAATGCAGCGACTCGTACAGCGGCCGCACCTGGTTCCACAGGCGGTCGACTTCGGAGGCGAACGCGTCGGGCGGCATGTCGTACTTCGCCCGCCACATCACGCCGGTGTCGGCATATCCGAGCTCGCGCGCTCCCTCGTTCATCAGCTCGACGAAGCGGACGTAGTCGTTGCGCATCGGCTTCGCCACCTCGTGCCAGCCGCGCCACACCTCGAGCAGCCGCTTCGGATCGCGGCTCGTCTCCATCGCCGCGGCGATGTCCTCGATCGACAGGCACTCCGTCGGCTTCGGGCAGTACTTGCCCGAGCCGTACGCGGCGGTGAGCGCGGTCGCGATGCGGCTCACTTCGGCCGTTTTGGCCGGATCGCTCGGCGCTGCCGCGCTCAGTCCGCTGTTCGTCACCGAAAGTTTGATGAGGTCGAGCTTGCGGCGGAGCTCGTACGGCAGATCGGTCTCGTTGTCGTACTTCGCCGCCTGTTTCGCCAGCTCCACGCTCGCCGCGACCTGTTTCGCCGTCGATTCGGAGGCGACGATCTGCGTGTCGTAGGTGATGAAGTTCTCCTGCACCCATTCGTTGCGCTGCTGCTCGACGCTGAGGGCGGCGAGGGTGGACTCCGCGGCGGTCACGAATTTCGCGGCATCTACGACCGGTAGAGGCGCCCGCTTTGCAGCGGGAGCGGTCGTACTGCAGGCCGTAAACAGAAGCGCTACAACGAGTAGCGGGCCGGACTGGCGCATGCATCCTCCCCAAACGATGAGCTGCCGTGTGCCGTACAAAAAACGGATGGTAGGATCGGAACTTCGCGGCCGACCACCCGTCGCATCATAAATTGCCTCGAGGAGATATCTGGTGCCCCATAGCAACCGTTTCCTGCTCTCGATCAGCGCGATGATGGTTCTCTCGCTCCCCGCGCTGGCCGCCCCGCCGCGGCGTCACGCGTCGCCCCCTCCGTACAACGTCAGGATCACCGGCGTCGTCATCGACGCCGCGACGGATAAGCCCGTCGCTTCGGCTGAAGTATCGATCGTGAACTCCCGGACCAAAGGCGTGACCGACGCTCAGGGCAAGTTCACGGTCACCGCCCTCGGCGGTTTCTCCGTCGGTCTGCAGGCCGCGCGCAGCGGCTACACCGCGCAGACAAAGACCATTTCCGCCACCACCGACACCACCGTCAATTTCTCGCTGCAGCCGACCCCGACCGCATCGATTCGCGAAGTGAACGGCGCGATCACGCAGGTCGACACCGAAAGCGTCAAGCTGGCCTACCTCGTCCCGTTCAGCGGCTACGTCTCGAGCAACAGCGGCAACTTCTGCCTGGCCGACGGAACGGTCGCCAAGCCCGACCTGAGCGAGATCTCGCGGCTGATCGGGCCCGCCACGGCGCAGTCGGTCTCGAAGTGCTGCAACTTTCCGATCATGTCGATGCAGGTCGTCTACAAGAGCGGCGCGGCGTCGACGGTCTACTTCGCCGACAGCTGCTTCGGCAACGAGATCGACGTCCTCGGGCGCGACCACACGACGGGACAATTCGTTTACTTCAACCTGACGAATGTCGCCGAGGTCACACTGCCGTAAGGATAGAATCGCGCGGTGGCGATCGACCTCGGACAAGCTGAGAGCTTGTCCTACGTAGGACAACCTCTCAGGTTGTCCGGCATCTACGAAGCGCAACAAGGAGCTCGCGCGCGGGTCGGTGCAACGACCGCGCGCGAGCGCATCGCCAAGATCCGCCGCCTCCACGACGCCGTCCTCGCCCATCGCGATGACATCCGCGCCGCACTGTGGGACGACTACCGCAAGCCGGTCGCGGAGGTCGATCTCTCGGAGATCCTGCCGGTGCTGCAGGAGGCGCGTCACGCGGCGCGGAATCTGAAGGGCTGGATGAAGCCGAAGCGCGTGCCGACGCCGATCACGCTGCTCGGCTCGCGCTCCCGCATCGTCTACGAGCCGAAGGGCGTGGTGCTGATCATTTCGCCCTGGAACTTCCCCTTCAACCTGACCCTCGGGCCGCTCGTCTCCGCCGTCGCCGCCGGCAACTGCGCGGTGCTGAAGCCGAGCGAGATGACGCCGAACGCCACCGCGTGCATGAAGCGCATCCTGGCGGAGGTCTTCGAGGAAGATGAAGTCGCGGTCGTGGAAGGCGATGCCTCGGTGGCCGAGGCGCTGCTGCGGAAAAAGTGGGACCACATCTTCTTCACCGGCAGCCCGCGCATCGGACAGGTCGTGATGCGGGCGGCGGCCGAATATCTGACGCCGGTCACGCTGGAGCTGGGCGGGAAATCGCCCGCCATCGTCGACCGCACCGCCGATCTCGACGAAGCGGCGAAGAAGATCGCCTGGGGCAAGGCGTTCAATTCCGGACAGATCTGCATCGCGCCCGACTACCTGCTGGTCGACGAATCGATCCGCGCGCCGTTCGTGGAGAAATTGCGCAAGGCGTTCGAGGCCGTCTCGACCGAGGGCTCGCGCGGGTGGATCGTGAACGCGGCGCACGCCGGGCGGATGAAGCATCTCTTCGACGACGCGGTGAAGCACGGCGCGGACGTCGTGGCCGGAGGAACGTTCAACGATCGCGACATGCCGCCGGCGGTGCTGGAGCACGTGCCGGAGACGTCGCCGATGATGCAGCAGGAGATCTTCGGGCCGCTGCTGCCGATGCAGACCTATCGCGACATCGGCGAGGCGCTGCGGACGATCGCCGCGCGCGAGAAGCCGCTGGTGCTCTACCTCTTCAGCCGTGCGCGGGAGGTGAAGGAGCGCGTGCTGCGCGAGACCAGCGCCGGCGGCACGGTGATGAACGACACGCTGATTCACTTCTATCAGTTGAACCTGCCGTTCGGCGGCATCGGCCAGAGCGGCATGGGCAAAGCGCACGGCCGATTCGGATTCGAAGCGTTCTCCAACGCCCGCGGCATCCTCGAGCAGCCGCTCACCTTCAGCGGCATTCAGCTGATGTATCCGCCGTACACGAAGTGGAAGCAGAAGCTGATCGACTTTACGGTGCGGTGGCTGTGACGTCCGTGAGCCGGTGAGCGTACCATCAGCGAATGAACGAAAAGGCGGAGGCCACGGCCGCCATCGCTCGTGCACAGACTGAGCTTGACGAGGCGCTGACGAGACTTCGGGCGCTGCCGGCAGTGGACGCCGATCAGCTCTCGTACGCCGCCCACGCGTTGAGCAACTATCTGATGGTCGTCATGACCATCGGGCATGTCCTGCGCAAGGCCAGAACGACGAACGACGGCGAATTCAACGAGCGCCTCGATTCACTGCGGCACGCCACGGTGCTGATGAAGCAGATGGTGCAGCAACTGATGACGCAGCGCGGCGATACGAGCCTGCGCCTGATCTTTCTGCCGGTCGAGCTCGTGTCGTTCGGCCGCGCCGCGGCCGATGAAGCCGAGCGGATGGCCGGGGACAAGAACCTCGCTCTGCAGCGCGACTTCCCCGTCGCGCCCGTGATGGTCTGGACGGACCGTGTCGCTCTGGGAGCAATCGTCGACAACTTCGTGTCGAACGCCCTGAAGTATTCGACGCCGGGAGGCACGATCCGCATACGCATCGATCGAGATAGTGAGGAAGGAATCATCGCCATCACCGATGCCGGGCCCGGCATCGCCGAAGGAACGACGTTCGATGTGTTTGACCGCGGAAAAATCCTGTCGAGTCGTCCCACCGCCGGTGAGCCGTCGAGCGGCTACGGCATGGCTATCGTGCGCGATCTCGCCGGTCTGCTCGGTGCCCGTGTCTGGTTTCAAAACGAGCCGGTCCGCGGCGCGACGTTTTTCGTCGCCATCCCGCTGTTCGACCCCAGCCGACACATCGCCGGATCGGCGTAGCGGCAAGTCTAGTCAAAACGCCTTCGCAAAAACGGCGCGATCGATGAAGAGCGCGATCTGTTGCGTCGTCTGCCAGCCTTGTCCGCCGGCCGCGTTTCGCGGCATCTGCTGAACGATCGGCTCATAGCGGACGTGGAAACGGAGGTCGAGCTTCGGGATCGACGGCGACGTTAGCTCGAGTGCCGGCAGGACCGTTGCCTTGGCCCAGCGCGTTGCCGGCTGCTGGGCCGTCGTAGGGTTCGCGATCGCGGGGAATTTGAATTGATACATGCCGCCGGCGATCGAGGCATCGATCTTCACCCCGGCGAGCGTCAGGCGCGGCAGCCGATGAAGCAAGGTGAGACGCCGCCGTTCGAACGGTGGTGATCCGTCGCTGAGCTCTCCGGCCGGCCTGTCCTGCAGGAAGACGAGCGACGTCACGAACGGACGTCCGAGGATGCTCACGCTGGTGTCGACCTCGAAGCCGATCTCGGTGTCGTACACGCTGCCGAAGGCCTTGGTCGGTCCGAGGCGACGGCGATATTCGGTTTTCGAAGCGTTCACCTGCGCACGTAGCGTGGCCGGATTGTTGCCGCCGCCCATGGTGAAGTAGCGGCCGGCTTGCGCCCCGTACTTCCATGTCGGGACTTCTCCGCCGACGCCGGAGCTGTCGAAGCGCGTCGCCTTGAAGTTCAGCTGCCAGCGTCCGGTGTAGTAGCTGGTGGCGAGGTGAGCGAACAGCACGTCGGAGCTGGTCGGGCGGAGCACGTCGACGTAATCAGCCACGCCGCCGGCCATGAGGCGCGAGACGAGGAGACGCTGACAGGGGCAGGCCAGCCATCCCTGGGGTGTGATCGTCGCGCCGAGGTCGCGCGGATCGACGAAGTCGTTGATGTCGAAGATGTCGAGCTCCTGCGCCTGCGTCATCGACGCGGCCAGCAGGAGCGCGATGAAGAGGGCGCGTCTCATGGCGAGACCTTCGGCTCGATGGTGAAGCTCTTCAACCGGCGCGCGACCGAGGCGTTCGGTGTCGCGCCCGAGCCGCCCTGTGCGCCGTATCCGGAATTGGGGAGGGGCGCGCCGACGCGCGCCTTGCTCCAGTCGAGCACGAGGTGTCCGGTCATCAACGGGTCGGCGATCGATCGCGCATCGATGGTCAGCGTTTCATCGGACGTGAAGTAGACGATCGACGAGCCGTGATTCAGCTTGATCTGCGAACGGCATACGCCGGCAATCGCGCGCAGCACCGTGAATGTCGCCGGCGGATCGGACGTGACGACGAGGTCGATCGGCGGGTCGCCGTTGTACGGCATGTAGAAAACGTTCATCGGAGTGTTGTCGGTACCGTATTCGGACTTTCCCTGGACACAGCCTGTCGAAGAGCTGGTGACCACGAATCGTTCCGAGGCCGCGATCGGCTCCTGGTCTTTCAGGATGGTGCCGTCGGGCGCCGGCGAGGCGTCGAACTCGGCCACCACTTTCCCGCTCTTGTCGAAGATTCGCACGTGCACCCTGGTGCGCGGGGAATCCAGGCGGATCTGATTCGTCCGCGGCTTGTTCGCCGCGTAGACCGCGACGCTGAACAGTAGGAAGGCGATGACGGCTACAGATCTTTGCAGTCGGAACATGTGAGCTCCACCAGGAATCGAATGTCGTTGAGCGTCGCTTCGTCGCGTAGGGACTTCTTGGTGCCGTCGGATTCGACGGCGGTGCCGGTAAGGTGGATCGGCGTGTTGCCGTACGTCTCCCAGAACGCCGTTTTCGTCGCGCCCGGGTTGCGCGTGATCGAACCGACGAAAAAGTAGAGCACCGCCGAATCGCGTCCTTTGAGAAAACGCTTCGGCTCGTCGGCGGTGGTGGTCCAGATGCGATCGAACGTCACCACGTCGTCATCGACCTTGATCGAGAAGTTGCGGACGACGCTGGGCGCGTTGCCGGAGTTGATGACGGCGATGAGAAGGTTCTTCTGCGTCGCGCCGGCGATGGCGGCTGTGGTGGATGAGCGTGGCGTAGCTACGGTGGCCGCCGTATTGATTGTCAGGCCGATCACCGACACCAGCGCCGTGACCAACGCGATCACGGTCGAGCTGACAGCGAACCAGCGGCGCCAATTCTGATAGCTGTCGCAGTGAGTACACTTTTCGGCCTCGCGCGGGATGAGACCGCCGCACGAGATGCACGTGCCCGTCGCGCTCACCAGCGAGCCGCACTTGCAGACACGGGCATGCTCGGGCAGCGGATCGCCACACGCGGGGCAGAAATTTTGGACCATTTTTATGGAGAATAGTACAAATGCGGGAATCTCTGTAGCGGCATCGTGACACTGCCATCCGCGAGCCTGTGCTATCACGCTCCGCGACATGAAACGCATCCTCGCCATCACTCTCTTCGCACTCACCATCTCCGCCCAGGAAAACCTCACCCGCCTCCTTCGCCAGCCCGACATTCACGGCGACGACGTCGTCTTCGTCTATGCCGGCGATCTGTGGCTCGCGTCGGCGAACGGGGGCGACGCGCGTCGGTTGACGTCGGACGACGGCATCGAGCTCTTTCCGAAATTTTCGCCCGATGGGAAGTGGATCGCGTTCAGCGGCGAGTACGGCGGGACGCGGCAGGTGTTCGTGATCGGCGTCGACGGCGGCGCGCCGCGGCAGTTGACGTTCTACAACGACGTTGGTCCGCTCCCTCCGCGCGGCGGCGTCGACAACCGCGTGCTCGACTGGACGCCGGACGGAAAGAACATCCTCTTCCTCTCGCATCGCGTGGCGCAGAGCGATCGCCTGGCGCGGCCGTACACCGTGCCGTTCGCCGGCGGGATGGAGCAGCCGCTGGCGATTCCGGAGGCGGGCGGCGGCGCGTATTCGCCCGACGGCTCGAGGCTCGCCTACACGCCGATCGACCGCGAGTTCCGCACCTGGAAGCGCTATCACGGCGGCCGGGCGCAGGACGTCTGGATCTACGACCTCGCCGCCAACACCTCGGAGCAGATCACGCACGAGCCGATGACCGACAACCAGCCGTCGTGGGCCGGCGACACGATCTACTTCACCTCCGATCGCGACAAGTCGAAGCTCAACCTCTACGCGTACGACATCAAGTCGAAGCAGACGCGCAGGGTCACGAACCACACCGACTACGACGTCCTCTGGCCGAGCTCCGACGCCTCGCAGGTGGTCTACGAATGCGGCGGCTACCTCTGGCGCTTCGCCGGCGGCAGGGAGTCGCGCATCCCGATCCGCGTGGTCGGCGATTTCCGCGGCACGCTGCCGTACTTCAGGAACGTGAAGGGGAACATCGCCAGCTACGTCGTCTCGCCGACCGGCGCGCGTGCGCTGTTCGTCGCGCGCGGCGACCTCTTCTCCGTCCCGGCGAAGAACGGCGAGATCCGCAACCTGACGCAATCGAGCGGCGTGCGCGAGCGCGACGCGGCGTGGTCGCCGGACGGACGGTCGATCGCCTATCTCAGCGATCGCGACGGCCGGGAGTACGAGCTCTACGTCCGTCCCGCCGACGGCACCACGGAGCGGCAGCTGACCACCGGCAGCAAGGCGTGGAACCTCGCGCCGCTCTGGTCGCCCGACTCGAAGCTGATCGCCTTCGCCGACAAGGAGCACACGCTGCACGTCGTCGACGTGGCGAGCGGCAAGGTGACCGACGTCGACCGCGGCACGTTCGACGACATCAACTTCTATTCGTGGTCGCCGGACAGCAAATGGGTCGCGTACACGAAGACGAATCGCGCGCGCTTCCACGAGATCTGGCTTTACTCCATCGCCGGCGGCAGGACCTCGCGCCTCACCAGCGGCATGACCGATGACGACGAGCCGGTGTTCGATCCGAAGGGGCGCTACCTCTATTTCACGTCGAATCGCGACTTCAACCTGACCTTCAGCGCGTTCGAGTTCAACTACGTCTACACCGATCCGACGCGCGTCTACGTCGGCGTGCTCGCCGCCGACGGCCCGGCGCTCTTCCTTCCCCAGAGCGACGAAGAGAAGGCGATGACGCCGCCGCCTGCCGCGCCCGAAGAGAAACCGAAAGACGAGAAGAAGAAGAGCGAGCCGGTGCCGGTAAAGATCGACGTGAAGATCGACGTCGCCGGATTCGAGTCGCGCGTCCGCGCCATTCCGGGAGCGCCGGGGAATTACCGCCAGCTCGCGGCGGTGGCGAACGGCGTCCTCTATCTCAGCGGCACCGGTCCCAAGACACAGCTCACGCTCTACAACGTCGACGACCGGAAGGAAGAGACGATCGTCGACGGCGGCGTCCGCGGCTACGACCTCTCCGCGAATCGCGAAAAGGTGCTGGTGCGCAGCGGCGACACGTACGCCATCGTCAGCGTGAAGGCGGGGCAGAAGGTCGGCGACAGCGCGCTGGCGCTCGATCACCTGGAGATGAAGATCGATCCGCGCGCGGAGTGGACGCAGGAGTTCACCGACGCCTGGCGCATCCTCCGCGACTGGTTCTACGACCCGAACATGCACGGCAGCGACTGGAACGCGGTGCGCGAACGCTACGCGCAGCTCGTCCCGTACGTCGCGCACCGCACGGATCTCGACTACATCCTCGGCGAGCTCGCGGGCGAGGTCGGCAGCGGCCACGTCTACGTGCAGGACGCGCCCGACACCGATCCGGTCAAGCGCGTCGACAGCGGCCTCCTCGGCGCGGAGATCGTCCCGGCCGACGGCGTGTTCCGCATCAAGCACATCTTCCCTGGCGAGAACTGGCACGACCGCTGGCGCTCGCCGCTGACCGAGCCGGGAGTGAAGTCGCGCGAAGGGGAGTTCATCGTCGCGGTCGACGGCGTGACGACGAAGGGCGTCGACAACTTTTATCGCCTGCTGGAGAACAGGAGCGGCCGCGTCGTGACGCTGTCGCTCGCGTCGAGCGCCGACGGCGCTGGATCGCACGACGAGAAGGTGCGGCCGATCGCGAACGAGACGAACGTCCGCTATCTCGACTGGGTGCAGTCACGCCGCGCGTACGTCGACAAGGCGTCGGGCGGCCGCATCGGCTACATCCATCTCCCGAACACGGCGGGAGAAGGCAATCGGGAGCTCTTCAAATCCTTCTATCCGCAGGTCGGCAAGGACGCCCTGATCGTCGACGACCGCTACAACGGCGGCGGCTTCATCCCCGACCGGATGATCGAGCTGCTCGATCGCCCGCTGCTCAACTACTGGATCCGCCGCGACCTCGAGCCGGGATCGACGCCTGCGTTCGCGCACGAAGGTCCGAAGGTGATGCTGACGAACGGCTACGCCGGCTCCGGCGGCGACGCGCTGCCGTACTACTTCCGCAAGCGCAAGCTCGGCACCATCATCGGCACCCGCACCTGGGGCGGCCTGATCGGCCTCTCCGGCAGTCCCGACCTCATGGACGGCGGCGCCGTCACCGTGCCGACGTTCCGCTTCCTCGACACGCAGGGGATGTGGGCGGTGGAAGGGGAGGGCGTGCCGCCCGACATCGAAGTCGTCGACCGTCCGGAGCTGATCGCCGCGGGCCACGATCCGTCACTGGAGAAGGCGGTCGAGTTGTTGCTTCAGCAGTTGAAGGAGCATCCGCCGGCGACGCTGGTCGTGCCGGCGCCGCCCAAATAGTGCTGAGAGTGCTGGAGTGCTGAGTGCTGCGTGACCCAGCACCCAGCACCCAGCACCCAGCACTCAGCACCCAGCACTCAGCAACCCTTCCCGCCGTTCCCCGTACCTATGAGTCATGAAACCGATCGTGACGTCCGCTCTCGCCCTCATCCTCATTGCCACCGCCGCGCTCGGCGGGGAGAAGAAGCAGGACCTTTCGCTCTCGATCAACACCGGCAAGGACAGTCACGCCCGCCTGGCGTCGCGTCACGAAACGCGGGACGCGCGCCTCGTCATCACGACGCGGCATGGCGCGGCGGTCATCCTGCTTCTGAACGACGCCGTCGCCGTGCAGCTGACCGACGCGGCGATGTCGGAAATGAAAACGAAGGATGACGCGGGATTCCTCGAAGAACTGCTCGTCAGCGGCGTTCGCCTGGCGCTGGGCAAAGCGGTCGAGTATCCGATCGCGCACATCCGCAGTGCAGAACTGCGCGACGGCGTGCTCATGCTGACCAACGACGAGGGGAAGCCGGTATTCAACGAGATCAACATCAACGGCGAGAACGTCACTCACGACATCGCGCCGTCCGACGCGGCGCGATTCGTGAGTGCGTTCCGCGCGCTCAAACGCTAGCCTGAGAACATGGCGAAACGCGGATCGGACATCAATGCGGACCTCGACGCTCTCTTCCAGGGTTCCCTTGCAGAGTTCACAGCGGCTCGCAATGCGTTGGCGAAACGGCTGAAAGGCGAAGGGCGGGCGCTCGACGCAGAGCGGGTCAAGGCGCTCGCCAAACCGCCCGCGCCGGCGTGGGCGGTGAACCAGCTCTACTGGCACGATCCGAAGTCGATCGAGCGGCTGCTCACTCTCGGTGAGCGCGTCCGCAAGGCACAGACCGGACAGCTGAAGAACGCCGATCTGCGCGCCCTTCTGGACGAGAAAAAACAGATGACGGCGGCGCTGGTGACGAAAGCCGCCGCGATTCTCGAGAAGGCCGGGCATGCCGCGTCACTCGATGCCACACGCCGCGTGTCGGCCACGCTGGAGGCGCTCGCGGCGTGGGGCGACACGGGCGGCCTTCCGCAGGCCGGCCGCCTGACCGCCGATCTCGACCCGCCCGGATTCGACACCCTCGTCGCGCTGATGGGCGGAAAAAACCTCCAGGCCTCGAAGGTCCTCTCCTTCCGCCCCCCGAAACCGGCAGCCGAAGATCCCGCCGCGGCCCGCGCCCGCCTGCGCCAGACCGTGCAGGCGGCGGAGAAGGCGCTGCGCGACGCGCGCCGCGACGCGGAGCGCGCCGAAGCGGCGCAGGCGAAAGCCGACGCCCGCGCCGAAGAGCTCGAGGCGCGCTACACCGAAGCGAAAGAAGAAGCGCGCCTGGCCGCGAGCGAAGCACGCAAGACCGCGCAGATAGTCGCCGAGGCGGAGCGGGCGGTGGGGAAGGCGAAGGCGGCGTTGGAAGCGTCGGAGTAGCCGTGAGGCGTGTGTCGTCGATCGCCCGGCGGACTTGGCGATGTGAGCCTCAACAAGCTTGCGACTCAAATTTTTTTGAAAGCCCGTTCCGAACGCACGAAACGCGCGAAGTCGTGGCGCGCGGATGTTCGACATCTGCCAACGCCACAAGATCGAGCAAGTCTTCTACTACCCGTCAACCACGTTCGGCTTCCCGCGCTGCTTCCAAGTCGCGACGATCATCTGTCACTCCAACTGCCGCGCCGACAAGACCGATCTCTGTCTGCCGCAGTGGGTGTTCGAGAAGATCGAAGCGGCCGGCATCCGCATCGCCTCATGAAGAAGCCGCACCATGGACGAGCTCCTTTGGTTACTCGATCTTACGTTGCGTGACCTTCAGGCTGCACGCCGTCGCGCCGGCAGCAAGAGGGTCCGCGCGCGCATCTCCGCATCAACCAAGTCTTTTACCGACTGAGCACGTAACGACGAGGGGAGCCGCGCGGCCACTTCCCGCGGCTCCTTTCACGTGGCGCGGAAACGGGGCCGAGGGCCGTCGCTATGCCCCGCGTTTAACCATCCTGTTCCAGGCAGAAGACGAATATATCGTCCGGCGCCCACTTGTCGTCGTCCCGTGCGCGAGCTGCATCCAGCGCCAAGCCGTCGGCGTTGTGAGCGACAACAAAAATCCGCGGCTCTCCGTCAGGCGTCGTAATTGGCTTCATGGCGACATACAGGGTTTCGCCCAACGGCTGATCGGTGTATTGCAAGCGAAGGTGGGGTCCTACATCGGGTGAACAAAGTGCTAGGCCCAACTCAGCACCCCGGCCGCCTGTGAACGGAGCCGCGTATCCGAACAGGTCCCTGTCGTGTTCCGATCCGATAATCTCCCTCGTAAGCGCACCATCAGCAAAACCGAGATCCGCTACTCGCAAGCGAACCGTTTTCACTTCCATCGCATGAATTCCTGTTGCTTACGATCTGGCTGCACGATGCTCGGTCTCGCCCCTTCGACGTTTGCCCGGTCCGTTTGCGGAGCACGAGCGGGCGACATCATCATGCGGATACCGCCCACATGCGGGTCAGCAAGACACCTGACCTCTTCTGCCGTTGCTCGCAATTCTGGGTCGGTCAAGTTCGGCACAGGTGTGGCCGAGCGCCCATGCGCCACTCTCCAAAGATATTCGGCCAGGGCACGGGTCTCGGCCTTGGCGCGAGCCATGAGAGGGAGTGACATACTGATGCAGTCGCCCATCTCACCGCCCCCATGTCGCGAGCGAATCGCAGCCCATCCAACGAGCGGCGGCGCAATCGGTATCGGCCTTTTGTACACGATGGCGTCCATCTGCTTCAGAAAAAGGCTAAGCGCCATGGGCAAATAGCCCTCCTGCTCCGGCTGTGCTCCAGTGACGAGAGCCCGCAGGCGTTCCGCGACGACACGACGCTCCGCATCACCCGCTTCGAAGGTTTCGATTGCATCTGAGAGCTCGCTGGGGATCTCCGTTGTGTGGCCCCGCAGGTCTGCCAACGCATGAATGACCGCGAGGAGATCGACACCCGTTGGCGGGTCACCGATGCCTATTGCCATAATATCCAGCGTGCGTGGTTGCTGCACTCCGGCGGGCGTCGCTGAATATCGGATCCGCGCAAAGTCCTCGTACAGCAAGTTCGGCAACGAAGCCGGAACCGGTGGGTCCTCGCCCGCTGCGATCGCGTGCAGGAACGCGACGACATCGGGCCAATAGCTGCCCGTGCTCTTCACTACATCCAGCAGCTCGATCGTCGATTGGCCGAGTTGCGCCTCGCCGATTCGTGCTTCGAGGCATTCGTTCGCTAGCCGTCCAAGCAAGCCGGCGGGCACTTCGCGCGAAATGACCCAATCGATAGCCTCCTTCAGAAGTCCTCGCATGTGACGCGGCAGCCTGCGTGGAAGGACAAGTTCGCGTCCGCTCGCAAGGTCACGGCAAAATTGAGCTACCGCCGGAGCGGGTGGAAGAAGTTGTTGCAGTTCGGTCAGGCCATCCTCTATGTCACTGTTCAGCGTGGTGGCGTTGTACCGAGCGCGGATCGCACCGATTACATACTCGCTCAGGTTGTAGTACTTTGCTGCGCCGTCCGCCACTAATGACACCTCTCGCAACGCTCTACGCATCCCGCGTGGCAGGGTCTGAGGAACTGGCGGGACCGCCTCGCCCATTGCGGTTGCCTTAATGAACGTAGCGATATCTGTTCCGGTCGTGCCGGTGCGGACGAGATCATCCAGGACGATCTCCTGATCTCTTTCGAGCGGCGCGTGCGCTGTGCGAGCGGCAAGGGCAGCTTGCGCCAATTCATGGAAATGGAACGGTCGCAAGCCGTCGCTTCGAAAGATGGGACCGGCGGAGAACGCGGCAAATTTCTCTGCGTTCTTGTAGTAGATACCATGAGCTGGCGAGCGGTTGATCTCTTGAATACTGGTGATCGGATCGGTTCCATACCTTTCGCGGAACCTTCTCGGCCAATCAAGCGCCAGACCCGAAGGCACTTTGATCTTCCCTCGCTTCAGTGGTACGCGATACGGCACGATGAGCGTCGGGTCAAACTCATGCGATATGTCAGAAGCGAGCATCGATGCTCCGAGTGATACGCCCAGCCAGTCTTGGGCTTGCTCCAGTTTCGCCGCTTCCACGATCGGAAGTCCGATGAACGTACTACTCGACTGGTGCATGACGGTGCGTCCCGCTGATACTGCCCCGCGCAAGGCGAGTCCCATGTGGAGTGCTTCGCAAACCATATCCGCGCATCGCGCGAGAAAGGGCGCGATGTAGTGCTGAACAAGCGGAACCCAAAGCAGGACGGTGTCGCTGAAGTGCGCGTGCTGGATGGGAAGTGTACCGATGATGCTGCCGCTCTCCGTCTTGCTGAAACGGACGATGTTGTACGTTCGCATCGCCGGCTTCGTCACCGCTTCGGCAATCAGCCGGCCGTATTGCTCTGTTACTGCCTCGAGTCCCTGGGCTCCCAACATTGCTGAGAAGCCGAGCACGTCGAAAACGCCAATGAGGTAGCGACGAATCTCTGGTACATCCGCATCGGGTTCGAGCGGCGGGTCATCCCCCGGCCCGGTTGAGAAATCCGGCTTGATAGGACCGACGACAGTGCACGTGATCTCCCTCGTCGACTCGCTACGTGTCCTTTTCAGGAGGTCGCCCGCTCGCCAGTGCGTGTACTCCTCTGGCTTGTTCCGCACTAGCCGCTCAATGGGTTGCAGCGGGTCGCTGAGAAGTTTGAATGGGAACTCGGGCGAGGCCTGACAGGAGTCCCACGCCTTTCGGCAGATGGCCGTGTACTCTTCTTCCGTCACGCCGCGTCGGGTGTGCAAGCCTTCTTCGATGAAAGCTGTGACGGCCTTCCGAAATTGCGCCTCGTCATCGAAGTCCATTGGGTAACATCCGCAGTTCCATCACGATTGTAGCGCGCACCATCGGGCGCGCATTCGTGCGGCGGCGCTCTCCTCCGGCAGCCGCCATCGTACCGCGCGACGGATTACCGAGGCGACGACCCGTAACGTGGAGGATTTCGGCGGAGTCGTCGGGAAACAACTCGGTGTTCGGCTGCGACTGGTGGTCCCAAAGCACCTAAATCGGAGTCCGATGGTAGGGAAAGTCTAGCCTGTGTACTCGATGAGGACGTGCAGAACGAGGAGGCTCTCGCGTATACGTTGGAAGAGCTTACTAAAAATCTTGATGCGATGGATGGTCTCTTCAGCCTCTCCTTCAAGATCGATACGCATGAGTATGATGGCGCCACCGAGCGATGGGTCACGCAGGCCGATCTTGGCCTCATTATCAAGTGCGAGAACTATCTCATGTCATCGGATTCGTGGGAGGCATGTTGGTTGTTGCAAGCCAAGCGCGCATATCCCGACGCTCGAAATCCGCCAACCTTTTCCGACACTAGCCGTTTCGCTGCCCACGATCCGGCTCAACATGTGAGGATTCAGCAACTCCAACAGGCCCTCGGGCATGATTTCGTTAGTATCTCCTCTACGCACCCCGGCCTTCCGCACTCGATCCCACTTACCGCGCAAAACTTGCCTACCTCAGGAGCCGCCGGCTTGCTGAAGACATCTTCGATTACACACTTGGCCTTGAGCTCCGCGAAGAGCTGGGATCGGCGAATAGTACGCTCGCGGGTGGGCTCTGGGTGGCACCGACATCCGACTTTCCTTCAAACGTCGCGGCTCTGCACCGTGAAGTGCTCGAACCTTACTCACCATTTGCATGGTTTCTGGTCGGCCATTTCTACTCCCGCCACGGATTTCGCGATCAGCTAATGCACGGCACTGCAATGCATCCCGCTTCTCGGCCCCCCGCTGTTCACCGTCTGGCACCGACTGGGCATGCGACATCGTTCGCGGCGATCGTGACGCAATTACGCGGCTTATCAAGACGACGCAAACCGACCATGAGGGCCCATTCCCGATCCTGCCGACGCATACGATGACAGTTCGCGTTGCTGTTGGCGAATCGTTGCATCCCGACCGCCGCTTCATCGCCAATGAATAACTGGGAGCGGGGAGGCGCGACGCTCCGCCGCCGCAGGTTGATGCTCGTCAGAAGTCCTAATGACACAAACGCCCGACCACGACTCCGACAAGACCACGGACTGCGTCGTCTGTAGGTCGCAAATTCGAGTCGGCTCAACGAAGTGCGTTCCTGCGGCTTTCGGGTGACTGGCCGTTGAAAAAGGCGGACCGTGCGAGTGACGAAATCGAACGTGATTAGCGCGCAATTGCAGCGTGGAGCACTCCGGCCGGTCGTGGAACATTCTGTTATTGGCGGTGCGTGAAGGGCCACCTGCAACGCTCAGCCGCGTTTCGGGATGAGCTTCCGGAGATCGCGGCCGTTGAACACGTCGACGAGATCGGTAACCTCGCAATCCAACGCGACCGCCAGGCGAATCAGCGTCGTGAGACTCGGTACTTTCCGGCCATGCTCCATCTCGTTGATGTAGGGATGAGGGAACCCCGCCGCTTCTGCGAGGGATCGTTGCGTCTCGCCGCGTTGCTCGCGCAGTTCGCGGAGGCGCGCTCCGAACACGACTCCTTCGCGTTGCGTTGACGCCGTCATGCGGTCACTTTTGCGTTGCTTCCGTGTGTTCGTTGTGGTACTCTATAGCTACGCAGAAGGGAGCGTAGCAACATGGTCGATCCGGACTTCACCAGGCGCATCCGCCACATCTTCCTACATCAGCGTCCTCACGTCAGCTTCACGACCGCACGCCTGCTTCTCGGGTGGTCGGACGCGCAGATGAAAGCGGCCGTCGCGTCGCGCGAAATCGAGTTGATGGTGACGCCGCTCGCGAAATGGATCTGGCGCGAGGACCTTGTCGCGAAGGCGCTCGAGCTCTGGCCGCTCGACGTGATCGAAGAGGCGCTCGGCATCGACGCGGCGCGGGTGTTGCCGGAAGCGATCCGCACGTGCGAGCTTCGGGCGCGCATTCCGCGGTATCAGGTTGCGATGCTGGAGCACCTCGCCGAGCAGGACGCGACGACGGTCAGCGCGGTTCTCACGCGCGAGCTGGAAGACGTCGCTTCCGCATACTCCAGCGAGTTGGTTCTGGCGATTCCCGGTTTCGCCGCCGCGCTTGCGTGGCCGGACGGGATCTGCGCGCAGCAGGATTGCTGATGATGCATGCGGCAGGGGAGGGCAACACGAGGAACGAGCGGAATCATCAAACGAGCGCGACACATGACAGCCAGCCGCGCCTCCGCGCGTTTACGTTCACCATACTTCGCAACGTCCGGCGAAGCAGGCCTACTTCTTCCGCTCCGTGACCAGACTGTGCGTGATGTCGATGGAGTACCGTCCCACTTCGACGACGCCGGCCTGCCTGTCTGCAGGAATCTCGAACGTCGCCGCAAACACAGACGGACCATTGCTGCTATTGCTCATCGACGCCGTGATCATGCGGTGCCGCGCTCCGGTGTTGTCGACGAGCTCAGGCCGCTGCCATGAGTCATCCGGCACCAATCCCTCGGGCAGCGTCGCGGTGAGTGTGTAGAGCATCTGCCCCTCGGCCGCGATTCGCGGCGCGTTCGAGCCGACCGGCGTCAACGCGTTGCCTACTTGCACTGACACACCACGGAGATGCTGCCGGTCGTTCTTCGCGCAGCCGGCGGCCAGAATCACCAGCAGGAACGCTGAGAGCGGACGAACACACTTCTTCATGCCGGCATCGTACCGCGGCATCGCTCTGCAAGATCCACACGCCGCGAGCCACGCATACCGGCGCGTGATATCGTGCTATCATCTACCGATGGCGCAGATCCTCGTCCGTCAGCTCGATGACGATGTGAAGGAGAAGCTCCAGCGTCGCGCGCGGCGTCATGGCCGGAGCACCGAGGAAGAGGTTCGCGAGATTCTTCGGAACGCTGTGAGAAGTGACACAGGCGTGTGCACGGCTCTCGGATCGCGCATCGCGGCCCGCTTTTCCCGAATCGGCCTCGATCGGGAGATTCCCGAACTGCGCGGCCATCCGGCGGCCCCTGCAGATTTCGAGTCATGATCCTGCTCGACACGAATGTGATCTCCGCGCTCATGCAACGCGAGCCGGAGCCGGCTGTGGTGAGGTGGCTCGATTCAGAACCGCCGGAGTCGATCTGGACGACGTCGGTCACTGTTTTTGAAATCCGCTTTGGACTCGAGATCCTCGCATCCGGCAAACGACGGCGCGCGCTGGAGGATGCATTCGCGCAGATGCTGGCCGAGGATTTCGAAGAGCGCGTCGTCCCGTTCGACCAAAGCGCAGCGCAGTGGGCGGGACGCTTTGCCGCGGAGCGCCGGCGCACAGGGCTCAGTATCGAAATCCGCGACGCGCAGATCGCCGGCATCGCGGCGGCGCGCAAAGCGGTGATCGCCACGTGCAATGTTCGGCACTTCGAAGGACTCGGACCTGGGTTGATCGATCCCTGGTCGCGATGAATTCGCCCTTTGAATGGGGCCGGCGGGATCAACGCCGAGCAGGGCGTGTCGAAGATGTGGGACAGGGGAGGCCGGCATGATGAACGATACGAATGACGAATCGATCGGAACGTGCGATGCGCAGCCGCGTCGCCGCATGTTTGCGTTCACGGCACGGCGGCGCATCGCGCGCGGCCGCATCGATCGGTGCGCGCCGGTGCAGTATCTGCTGCTGTCCGGGACGTGGCTGTAGCCGTACGGTTTTCGCGCGCGTTCGCACATCCCCGATTCGCCCGCCGGGATGGATGGAGCTGTCGCGCCGTCGCATTCACTCGACCGCGGATCGCATTCATGCGCCGCGTGATGGGATTCACGCCATGCCGCATGGCGTGAATCTCACCTGGAGGACAGCGGTATTCGATCGCTGCCCGCATGCATTCCACGCCGCACGGAGTGCATTCGATCAGCGGTCGATTGCTTGCGATGGCGAGACTTGTTGAGTCTCGCCCAGGGGACAGTGAATCCGATCGGCGGTCGATTTCCTGGTCTCGTGGAGCTCGACCGGGTTCAGTCCGATCATCTTGCTCCCACGCCGCATCGCGTCGATGCCTGCCCGCCGCAACTGCCCTCCCAAAAAGAAATAGGGAAAATCCTACACCGAGGCCCTCTAATCACTCTTTTGGGCCTTCGATTGAACCCGCGCGCGATTTATGGCACGACGTAGGTAAATCACACACCCGTAAGTCCTTATAGTCCAACGCGGGGGATGAAAAAACGGTGCTTGTGACAATTCAGTAACACTACTACCGACAAATCGAAACGTATCTTAGGTACAGGATCGGTCCCTGAGTTCGGCATCTGCAGGTGTCCATTGCTCCTCGCGCCTGGCCCCGGGTGAGGAGGAGTAACGCAGTACAGGACACCGCCGCGGTGGCGCGCGTGGCGTCATCGCGCGGTGAGAAAGGAGACCATTGTGTCCGCAAC
>Ga0207703_10000256_pt1 | contig 59958 bp, 47 predicted proteins | sample KBSSwiS12_FD_184304 | JGI IMG/M metagenome (GOLD analysis project Ga0207703, IMG submission 184304) | Switchgrass rhizosphere microbial communities from Kellogg Biological Station, Michigan, USA - KBS Switchgrass S1-2 (SPAdes) (version 2) | ecosystem: Host-associated > Plants > Roots >... | reverse complement strand
GACGGCGGTCAAGGCAGCCGCGCGATGTGGCCAGGAATAGATCACTGCCGACAGGCGCCGCGGAGACGCCGCTTTCGCACCGGCACGCAGCGCCGAAGCGGGCTCTCGTCAGCGACCGCTTGTGGCCCCGGAAGTGTGAATTCCGCGCCTTGACCAACAACTGCCGTAGACCGACCAGGCCCGCACATCGAAAGTCAGCTTCCCTGCGCGCTTGCGAATTCACAGTCTCGGGCCACTACCTGCCGGTGGCGACCGACCGCTTGGGGGAAACGCCCGCCAGGGAGAGGGCAATGCGTCCTTTCTTTCGGCGTTTGCACACCGCGTTGCGCTGTCCTTCTACTCGATCCACCGTAACGCGGCCGGAAAGTTCGGCGGCTCGGTTTCCACAGGTGCATACTGCGCTGTGAACTTCAGGGCATCGTCCAGGCGCGGCAGCGATTCGCCAGGACCGATTGACTGGGGCCCGCCGTACGAGCGCAGCATCCGGACCATCTTTTCGGAGCAAGTTGGAGCACGAAACATGAGCCTCATCGACAAAGCCAAGCAAGCCGCCCACAGCGCGCTTGATAAGACCAAGGAAGCCGCAGGTAGCGCCGCGCAAGCGGTGGAGCATGCCGCGACCAAGGCCGGCAACGCAATGCACGAAGCCGGCGCGGCAATCGCGCAGGGCGCAAGCTCTGCCGCCGACAGGGCCAAATTGATGGCGGACAAGGCAGCTGACGCAACGGAGTCCACCAGGGCGGCCGTCAAGCATGGGGCTCAGACCACACTGAACAAGGCCAAGACCGCCGGGGCAAGCGCCGTGGCCGGCGCGGGCCAGATGGCCAACAAGGCAGCCGATGCGGTGGTTACGGGTGCCGAGAAGGTCACGGGCAAAGATCTGAACAAGGACGGAAAGGTCGGCTGAGAGCGAACCGCACGCGGAATCTGCAGATTCACGCTCCTGGTCCTTCGGCCGTATTGGGACCCGGACACCGAGGAGGGGGCGGCCATCGCGCTCGAGCTCGCGATCCCGATGCTTGACGCGCCCGCGATCGAACTCCGCCGCGGAAACGACTGGTCGATTGTCGACGCGCGAAGCCGAACCTCACCTACAGCGCCAACCGGCTGACGATGGAAGAGGTTGAATCGACGTTCGCGCCGCAGGACCGGGTCGGGCAGCTGACGATGCGGAACCTGGACATCGCGGAGACGCGCGGGAAGCTCGCGACCTACACGGGGGTCGGGCTGCTCGCACAGGGCAACAGCGACGTGCCGCGCCTCGACCTGCCGGATCCTGCCGGATGACGGTGCAAGCGCGCCTCGTGGCCGCATTCCGTTGCCGGCGCTTCCTCTTCTGCCTGCTCGTCGGCGTCGCCGCCCTCGCGTCGTGGGCGCCCCGAGGAGGAGGTCCGATCGACCTGCGCTGGGACGGCGGCGCGTACTACATCCTCGGCACCTCGCTCGTGGAGGGCGACGGCTACCGCATGCGCAGTGAGCCCGGTGGCCTCCGGAGCAGCCTGCATCCACCGCTCGTCCCGGCCTTCGTCGCACTCCACGAGCTCGCGCTGCAGACCACGGATCCGGTCGTCGTCGGGCGTGCGCTCAAAGTGTCGCTCGCGGCCTGCTCCGCCGCGTACGCGATCGCCGTCTTCCTCCTGCTCAGCGCCAGCCTGCCCCTGGCGCTCGCCACCGGCGTCACGCTGGTTGCGCTGCTGCAGCCGCAGTACGTCTTCTTCTCGGGCGCCCTCTACGCTGAAGGGCTGTTCGGCCTCTTCACGGTGCTCTTCTTCGTCGTGCGCCATTGGCGGCGCGACGCCCTCGGGTTCGCCCTCTGCGGCGTCTGCGCAGTCCTCGCCTACGGGACGAGGACGGCGGGCATCGCCCTGCTCGCAGCCTGGGTGGTCGATCACGCGCTCCGGAAGGAAGGCCGGCGCGCGCTCATCGCGCTCGCCGTCTCGGCCGTCGTCGTGACAAGTTGGAACGGCTGGATCAGGGCGGTCGAGTCGTCGCCGGAACACAAGCAGCCCGCGTACGCCTACCAGACGGAGGCCTGGCTCTACTTCAACGTGAGCTATACGCGCAATCTGCTGACGTACGTCGATCCCTTCTTTCCCGAGCGCGGGCCCCTGACCCCGAGCGGCTTCGTTCGCCGGGTGAAGCCGAACCTCAAAATCCTGCCGCGAAGCGTCGGCCAAGCGGTCAGCGGCTGGTGGACGCCACGGGATATCGCGATTCCGCTCGGCGTGCTCGTTCTCGGCGGCCTGCTTCTGCTGGGCCGGCGCGAATACGCCCTCGTGATCTACGTGACGCTCTCGTTCGCGGCGATATGCGCGACGCCCTTCCAATCGCAATTCGCACGTTATCTGCTGCCGCTCTACCCGTTCCTTGCCTTGGCGCTGTACGAGTTCCTGGTGTGGATGATGGCGCGCGTTCGGCTCCGCTGGCCGGCGCTTCCGCCGGCGCTCGCGGCCGCGGTCCCATGGGCCGCGCTGGCCGTGGTCGTGCCCCGAGCAGCCGTCGAAACGCTTGAGTTGTACGCGAGCCACCACCAGCAGGTGTCGTACGTCCAGAATGGGCGGCCGGTCAGCCACCGGCTCTTTTATTACGGCCCGGGAGCCGCGGATTTCGACGCTGCGCTCGACTGGCTGGACGGGCGTGCGGCTCCCGGCGACGTGCTCGCCGCGAGCGATCCGCAGTGGGCCTATCTCCGGACCGGCCGGCGAGCGGTGCTGCCGCCGTTCGTGCTCGAGGGGCGAGAAGGCCAGCGGCTGATCGACAGCGTGCCCGTCAAGTATCTGGTCGCATCCACCGACCCGGACGGCTACAGACGCTATACCGCGCCGCTGCTCGCCGCCAACCCGCAGGCGTGGCGGCAGGTCTGGCGCGGTCCGAACGGCGTCGTCGTGATCCACGAGCGGGTCGGCGCGCCACGACCCTGACGCTTCCTCAGAGCTTCGTCCGCACGAAGACCGGCCAAGTCACCGATAGCTGCAAGTGGATGCGCTTGACCTGTTGCCAACGCGCCATTGTCGGCAGCGGCCGCTTTCGCAGGCGGTGAAGTAGAACTCCCGACCCACAGCGGCCGCCTCGCCACTTACAGCAGCCATTCCCAGCTTGGGGTGCTTGTTGCCTCGATCGCGCCGTCGTCATTGGTGTCGACGTCGACGCACACCGAGGTGACCGAGAGGGCCGTGATCGAGAGCGCGCCCGCCTTGCCAGCGACCTTCAGCACACCGGAGGCCGGGTAGAGCCCTGCTTGTCCCGATCTGGGCGTGGTCAGGGGCGAGCTGGTCGAAACGTCGACTGAGCCGCCGGCGAACGTGGATTCGATCCTTCCCGATGCTGAAAGCAAGTTCTGGCCCGAACCGTAGCCGGCCTGCTCGCGCAAGAAGAAGCCGTCCTTCAATGTCACCGTGTCGTTGAATGGAACATGCGTTGCGAGCGCGATCGTGACCGACCCGTTGACCGTGTAGGTGGTGTTCTGCACCGAGTCCGTCATCGCGAAGACCTCGGCGATGTAGGAGCCGTTGAAGGTGAGCGAATGCTTCGGCGTCACGTACGAGAGTTGCGCCAGGCTCACGTTGTATCTCGACGAATCTTGGGTGACCTCCGCCACATGCATCATCACCGTGCCGTCGTAAGTCTCGTTGACGCTGCCGATGCAGTTGTGAAACACGACCGTCTCCACGTCGCCCGGACTTTCCACGCCGTTGTTGTCGGCATCGTTGATGGTTGCCGACACCGTGCCCCCGAAATTGCAGGGCACATCACCGGTGTCGATGACTTCCAGAGCGTCCTTTCGATCGCCACCTGCGTTCGCCATTCCGGCGCGAAACTGCCGCAGGAACGCCAACGGGCTTGCGACCGCTACGCTAGCCGCCCCGCTGCCCGTAAGCGACACCTTGGCATCCGAAAGCCACGCAATCGGTAGCCCCAGCACGCCAGCTGCGGTGAAGTGGCCCACGGCATCGCTGTTGAGCGAGGTGATCGTGAGCGTCGGCGCCGTTGCTCCTGGTCCCGGCAAGCCACCGTCGCCTCCGCCGCCGCAGCCGCCGAGACCTCCGGCGAGCAACGCGGCACAAGCAAGATGAACGAGCCTTCGATCCTCTAACGTCGTTCTCATGGCGGTTTCTCCTTGGAAAGCCAAGCAAAGGCTAGCCTTGGCCCGCACCACCAATTTGATCCGGCGCAATGAACTTGCATTGAGCGTGCATGCTTCTGCGATGGGAAGCGGTGTCTCCGATGCGACTTTCAACTGTCGTGTCTGGGCCTAGCATCAACTGGCTGCAGCACGCGGCGCGACGGCATGATTTGCGCCGCGTTTTGACGCTCCGGCTCTATGCAATGCGGTTCGCGTGCACGCTCATCACTTCTCGGCTTTGGTTGACGCTATCAGCCCCGTATCGGCTCGCGTTGTATTGCATCGAGCCACACGCCAAGCGGTTCGGCACATCGATCGCCGACGACGAGCGCGTCACTTCACGAGTCACTGGTTGACATTGAGTCAACACTTCACGCAGTCCCGGACAGCTGATTCGACCGTGTTTGCGTGGCTCCGCAGGCCGTGAACTTGGCAGGTCCTCCATTGCGAAGGTAAAGGTCTCGGGCGATGACCCGCGCAGTTGCCTGCATGCTCTTCGCGGCAACGGCAGTTGCGACCGACGAACCTGCAGGCAGCGACGGCGCTCCGCCCGCGGGCAAACTTCCAACGGAAGTCATCAGTAGCCGTCGGCCATCCGTCGAAGCCGACCGGCTGCAGTTAATCCGAATGCGACGCTCGACATAGGCGTTTGACCGACGGTTCATGACCCCGGCAATGTGAATTTCGGGCCTTGACCAACAGCTGCCGTTGGCCGACCAGGTCCGCACGTCGAAAGTCAGCTTCCCCGCGCGCTTGCGAATTCACAGTCCCGGCCAAGTGCGGCCACGAGCGAATGACGGCATCGGACGTCTTGCCTGGCTGTCATCGCGTCGTTGGCGACCGGAAAACCGCCTGGTTCGTCCGTCGGCATCTCGACCGAGGACGAACGTGCATGTACGCCATTGACATACATACGCCATTGGCGTACTCTGCAGCTGCAACTCGATCGCCCCAAGGTTGGATCACAAGATCTTCATAGCACTTCTGGAGGCCTCCCGGGCCAGGCGAGACGCACGCCTCCAACGACTGGCACGCCTGATCCGCGGCGCGACAGCGTTGCCGAGTTCCGCGCCGCCGGATAGCGTGGACGTGCGCGCGGTGCGCGCCATGACGGGGCTCAGTCAGGCGAAGTTCGCCGAGCTGCTCGGCATCGAGCTCGCCACTCTGCGCAATTGGGAACAGGGCCGTCGCGACCCCACGGGCCCTGCGCGTGCGCTGCTGCGTGCCATTCGCAAGGATCCGGTCGGCGTTATCAAGGCGCTTAGCAGCTGAGCGAGAGGCATGACCATGATCACTCCCAGCAGAACGCTCGTGTCGGACGTCCGAGGCGCCGCGAAGATGACCTTCGACGCCACGGTCGGGACCGTCGGCGTGGTCGAGCGAATGCATCGCACCATTCAGGCCCACCCCGGCCCCTTGGGCGAGGCCCCTCAGGGTCCGACGAATGGGATCACCAGGCAGGTCTACCGGACCGTTCGTGCCGGGGTGCGGCTTGTCGGGTGGGCCCTCGACGCATCGCTCGACACGGCGGCGAATTTGCTGCCCGAGGCCGATGCGAGCCCGCACCGCGACGCGGTGGTGGCGGCCCTGAACGGGATCTACGGTGACTACCTCGCCCGGACCGGCAATCCGCTGGCGAGCGAGATGTCCTTGCGACTGCGGGGCCGACGGATCGACGTGGCGAGCCCCGCTGACTCGATCGTCGCCGCGGGTGGCAAGACGCCAACCGGCAAGCTCCTGATCTTCGTGCATGGCCTGTGCATGAACGACCTGCAATGGCGCCGCCATGGGCATGACCATGGCGGTGCACTTGCCGAGGAGCTCGGCTCCACGGTGCTCTATGTCCGCTACAACAGCGGCCTGCACATCGGCGAAAACGGGCGCGCGTTCTCGGCGCTGCTGGAGACACTCGTCGAGCGATGGCCGTGCCCCCTCGACGAATTGACGATCCTCGGGCACAGCATGGGTGGACTGGTCGCGCGCAGTGCCTGCTTCTACGGCGCCGAGCAGGGCCATGCCTGGCCCAAGCGGCTGCGCAAGCTGGTGTTTCTCGGTACCCCTCACCACGGCTCACCGATGGAACGTGGCGGCCAACGACTTGACACGGTGCTGGATCTGAGTCCGTACTCGGCGCCGCTGACGCGACTGGGCAAGGCGCGAAGTGCCGGCATCCAGGATCTGCGCCACGGCACCATCACCACAGATGGGCCTGACTTCGTGCCCTTGCCTGCAGGCGTCGAGTGCTTCGCTGCGGCGGCGACGCTCGGCTCGAGGCGCAGCCTGCTCGCCGAGCGACTCGTGGGCGACGGCCTCGTGCCCCTGGATAGCGCACTCGGACGGCACAGGGACGCCGCGCGCACGCTCGGTTTCGCGAAGTCCCACCAGTGGATCGGCTACGAGACAGGACACCTCGAGTTGCTGTGTCGTCCAGAGGTCTATGCGCAGTTGAGGGCATGGCTCACAAGGGAGTCGGATTGAATCACCGCTCGGGGCCGGACCGTGATCGAGGCTTCGAAATCCCTGGCATCGCCGGTCGACGCGACCTCGTTCCCAATCGATGCGCACCCATCCCGCCCCGCAACAAATAGGAGTTCGCACCATGCAAGGTACCGCCGACACCCAGGACTACGATTTCGAATCCCCCGAAGGCGTACGCCCGCCGGGCTTTCAACTGCGCGCGCTCGAGGCACGCGCGCCCTACGAGGCGCTGTCCAGCTTGGCCTTGTGGCCCCTGTTGCAGACGGGTCCGCGTGGCGACGGGCACCCGGTTCTGGTGCTTCCGGGCCTGGTGGCCCATGACTCGTCGACGCGGCTGCTGCGCAAATTCCTCGTCCAGCGTGGCTTCGCGCCCCATGGCTGGGGCCAGGGCATCAACTTCGGGCCGCACCCGCACGTGGTCGAGGCCTGCGCGGAGCGCATACGCTTTCTCTTTCGCCAGTCGGGCGGTCGCAAGGTCAGCCTCGTTGGCCAGAGCCTGGGTGGCGTCTATGCGCGCGTGCTCGCCGGCCTCGTGGAGGATTCGGTGCGTTGCGTCGTCACGCTCGGCAGCCCGATCACCGGCCCGGCCTCTGCCACCAACGCGCGGCGCCTGTATGAGGCGGTGAGCGGCCGGCATGCTCATCACCCGGCGTACTCTGCACTGCTGAGGCGGGCGCCGCATGTGCCGACGACCTCGATCTTCAGCCGCAGCGACGGGGTGGTGGCCTGGCAGGCGAGCGTGATGGACGAGCACCCGCTGGCCGAGAACATCGAAGTGCAGACCAGCCATACCGGCATGGCCTTGCATCCTGCCGTGCTGCATGCGGTCGGCGACCGCCTGGCACAGCCCGAGGGGCAGTGGAAGCCTTTCCGGCGCGATGGTCTGCGTCGGTGGATCTACGGCGACACGGAGCGTCTGCGCGCCGCCGCAGCGGCTTGAGCCGCCCCCGTCTGGTCGCTTGCGGGGACCTAGGACGGGCGCTTGCGGGAGGGTTTGCGTACCTCTTTCGAGACCGACTTTCTCGGCGCGCGCTTGGCGGGCGCAATGCCCGAGCCCGCAACGAGCTCGTCCAGGGCTTCGAGCAGCGCCGCCGACAGCTCGCGGGCGTCTGGAACGGCGGAGCGCGCCGTGGTGAAGCCGAAGCCCATCGCGCCGGCGTAGCTCAGCACGGTGATGTTGAGCCCGAGGCCGTGGCCGACGATCGATAGCGGCCAGTAGGTCGCCATGCGCGCGCCGGCCGCATAGAGCGGCGCCGTCGGCCCGGGCACGTTGGAGATGACGACGTTGGCCAAGTTCGGCATCGCGTTCGCGACACCCGGGCGGCCGTAGAGCGACGTCAGGGCCTGAATCAGCCAGGGCTCGCCGATGGAGGGGAAATCGGTCGGGGTCACGCCGCGTGCCGCTTTGGCCTGTCGCTTGGCGAAGAGCGACGCGTCGCGGATGGCGCGCAGCCGCTTCACCGGATCGGCGATCTGCGTGTTCAGGTTCACGAGCGCCATCGTCGCCTGGGTCGAGAACTCGGTGTCGCCGGCCTCGCGCACCGAGATCGGCATGGCCGCGATCAGCGGCTTCTTCGGCAGGCCGCCGTGCTGTTTCAGGTAGCGGCGCAGCGCACCGCTGCACAGCGCGAGCACGACGTCGTTGAGCTTGGCTTCGTGCGCCGCGGCGAGCTGCTTCAAGGTGTCGAGCGGAATCGACAGCGCCGCGAAGCCGCGTTCGCCCGTGATCTCCTTGTTGAGCACCGTCTTGGGTGCGAAGGAGGCACTCTCCCTCGGCGGGCTCGGCGCCTTGCCGCGATCGGCGCCGAACAGATCCGCCAGCGTCTTCACGACCTCGGGCAGCTGCCTGATCAATTTGAGGTACTGGCCGGCGTCGTGCTTCAGTGCCATGGCCGCAAGCTCGGCCGTGCCGGGATGTTCGGCCGCCGGCAACTGCCCGCGTTGAATGCGGCGTGGTTTCGGCGTCGGATCGAACAGCGTCTGCGCCATCAGCACGCTGGCTTGCCCGTCCATCGTGGCGTGGTGCACCTTGAGGTAGTAGGCCGCATCGCCGTTGTCGAGACCGTCGATCACGGCGATTTGCCACAACGGATGGCTGCGGTCGAGCAGCTCCGAATGCAGCCGGCCGACGCAGTCTTCGAGCTGCGCCTGGGTGCCGGGGCGGGGCAGCGTGATGCGCTGCACGTGATAGTCCAGATCGACCCGGCCTTCCTCCACCCAGACCGGGTTGGCGAACTGCAGCGGCATCGGCGCCAGCTTGCGGGAGAACACCGGCACCAGGTGCAGGCGCTTGGACAGCCCGCGCCTGAAGTCGTCGTAGAAGTCCCCCTTGTAGCCGGCCGGCAGCACATAGCGGCTCAGCGCCCCCACGTGCTGCGGCGTCTCGGGGGTCTCCATGTGCAGGAAGGTTCCGTCGAGTCCACTCACCGTCTTCATGTCGTGCAACTCCTCGGATGCGGTTCCGATACGTCCGGTCTGGTGGCACGCACGGGTTCGAAGCGATTCGTCGATCGAAGCTAACACAATCAAGCCCAGGCAAGGCAAGAAACCGCTGCGGCAAACGATCAAGCGAAACGGGCGGCACGTTGCACCCGTCAGTGCTGGACCCCGTTGCCGCTATGCTCCCCGCTGGCCGAGTGTCCCGGATCGGGTCCGGCCGTTGATGGAGCCCGAGATTGACCGAGATCCTGCTGATCGCTGTTGCCTTCGTCGCCGCGACTGTTGCCATGGGGTGGGCCGTGGCGCAGTGGCATTTGCGCGGGGCGGACCTGTCGGCCTTCGACAGCCCGGTGGGCGAGCGATTCTCGCGCGGCGAGCTGCCCGGCGACGAGGCGCTCGCGGTTGTTGCCTCGCTTGGCGGTATGAGGCGGGTGCTGCGGGGGACGCCGATGCGCGAGCGCACGGCGGTACTGCGCAAGTACATGGACGAGATCTTCGCCGACCGCGCCTTCGACGCGCGCTTCGTGCCGGCGGACGCAGGCGGCGTGAGGGCCGAATGGGTGCTCTCGCCGGGGGCCGACCCGGCGCGGCGTACGCTCTATATCCACGGCGGCGCGTTCATGATGGGCAGCCCGCGCAGCCATCGCACGCTGACGACGCGGTTCTCGGCGATGACCGGCGGCGCCGTGCTGGCCATTGACTACCGGTTGATGCCCGAGCACCCGCGCCGTGCCGGTATCGAGGACTGCCGCAGCGCCTATCGCTGGCTGCTGACCAACGGGCCCGACGGTGCGGCGCCGGCGCGGGCGATCTTCATCGCCGGCGACTCTGCAGGCGGCAACCTGACGCTGTCGTTGATCGCCTGGGCTCGGGACACCGGCCTGCGCGCTCCCGATGCCGCGGCGGCGCTCTCGCCGTTGACCGACGCCACGCTTGCCAGCCCGAGCGTCAGGGCTAACGTGCGCAGCGATGCGATGCTCGGCCCGGTGTTCGGCAGGCTGGCGCGCGTGCCGCGTTGGCTGTTCCTGTGGGCCGGGTGGCTGCAGACGCGTATCAATCCGAGCGACCCGGTGGTATCGCCGGTGCGCGGCGACCTGTCGCGCCTGCCGCCGGTGCTGGTGCAGGCCAGCGAAGTGGAGATGCTGCACGACGACGCGCGGCGCTATGTCAACAAGGCGCGCGCCGCTGGCTCGCCGGTGCGGCTACAGACTTGGAACCACATGGTCCATGTCTGGCAGATCTTCAATCCTGAGTTGACCGAGGCGCGAGACGCGTTGGCCGAGATCGGCCGCTTCCTGGCCGAGGCTTCACCGCCGCCCGCGCCTTCGGTCGCATTCCGATCGTTGAGCGACAGCTCTGCGGGACCGAATCACACGACCCGTACGGCCGCATAGGGTCGCGAGTTCCACTTCACCGCCGGCGAGAGCAGCCGCTAGCCGACGCTCGGCCTGACGGCAAAGTGCGTGCCATCACACTCCTGTCCCGCGAACGAAGTTCCAAGGCGTAGCGGACACCGGGGCCGCGGATCGCTCAGCGACCGGTGTCGGCAACTGTTGTCCTCGAGTCGCGGGACTTGAGCGGCAGCACATAGTCCTGAAGCCGGTGTCCGCAGTCAACCGTTGAGCGGCAGCTTCCGAGAGGTCCTCCGGCCTCACGCTCCTGGGCGGCTCGGGGCGTCGGCGAACTCCAGCTACTCGGCGGGCCGCCACGACGGCAGGTTTCAGGCAAGGGGATCGAAGGCAGAAGGACCGCAGTCGACCCACAGCGGAGTCTCGTACCGACAGCCTGCCTGCTCAAGAGCAGGGCCAAGGCGTCCAAAGAGCCACCCTCCTCGGGCTATCGCAAGCCGAGCCGCGAAGGCTCAGAAAGGGGCCACCGTCAGTTGCGGGTGAGCGGCACGAACTGCACGGGCAGCACATTGCGCGTCACGGTGCGGCCGTCCGAGTCCTTGCGCATCAGCAGCAGATTCTGGGTTCCGCCCTGGGGCCCGACCGGCGCGATGAGCCGCCCGCCGGGTGCGAGTTGATCGATCAGGGGCTGCGGCATCCTGTCAGGCGCGGCGGTCACCACGATGGCATCGAAAGGAGCGGCTTCGGGCCAGCCGACGTAGCCGTCGCCGATCCGCACTTCCACGTTCGCAAAGCCGAGCTCGCGCAGCAGTTCGGCGGCACGCTCGCCGAGCGGCCGCACGATCTCGATCGTGTACACCCGGGCGACGAGCTTCGCCAGCACGGCGGCCTGGTACCCTGAGCCCGTGCCGATTTCCAGCACCCGGTCCGTCGGCTTGGGGTCGATCAACTGGGTCATCAGCGCGACGATGAAAGGCTGCGAGATCGTCTGCCCGTGGCCGATGGCCAGCGGCCGGTTCGAGTAGGCAAGCGCAGCCATTCGCGGCGGCACGAAGCGGTGACGGGGAACGTTGGCGATCGCCGCCAGAACGGCGGGGTCGAACTGCGTGCGGCCGGTTGTAGAAGCGGTGTCGCGAAGATCGCTTTGAATCTCCGCCAGCAGACGGGACCGCGCCTGTTCATACTCGTCGGCGGCCCCAACGGAGTCTCCGAGCCCAAGCCCGATGGCGCCGGTAATTGAGGCAATGAAGCAGCGGCGATCCATACCTGCAGCCTTGGGCTGTAGCGATCGGGTGGCGCGATTCTGCGCCTCGTTGGAGCTCGGGGCCGAGGGGCGATGCGACTGCTCAAGTGCAGCGGTCGCTACGTCCAGTCGACAGTCGGCGCGACGGCAAACGGCTGCCACCCCGTCGATGGCCCCGGAATGGCAGATTGAAGGCACAGCCGACGGCTGGAGCCAGATGTCTTGCGGATAGTACTTTGTACAGTATTGCTTCCGCAGGCGATGAGATGTACCACGACCACCTTCGCTACGCCTACAGCCCGAGCCCGATCCACCTGCCCCGCTGGGTGCATCGACTCTGTTCGTGGTTCTGAACCGATCGAGGCGCGATGCGGTCTGCGACGCGGCTCAGGGCGTGAGGGCAACGCCGCTCGGCTGGCTGCCGGTGGCCAGCGCCGCCCCCAGCTGGCTCAAGGCACCGGTGCTGGCATCGATGGCGAAGGCCGACACCGTGCCGCTGCCGAGGTCCGTCACGTATAGATGTGCTCCCGCGCCGTCGAGCGCCAGTCCCTGGGGAACGGTGCCCGCGGGCGTCGCCGCACCCATGGCCGTCAGGCTGCCGCTGGCGGTGATGGCGAAAAGCGTCACGCCGTTGCTGGTGCTCACGTAGAGAAACTGGCCGCTCGGATGGATGGCCACCGCATTCGTTCCCGAGCCCGAGTTGTAGTAGCCCTTGACGCTCAGCCCGCCGGTGCTGGCGTTGACGTTGAAGGCTGCCACCGCGCCGGAGCCTCCGTCGGCCACGTAGGCCAGGCTGCCATTGGGGTGCATCGCCATCGCGTTCGGCGACAGGACGGAATTGGCCACAGTCCCGGACTGCAGCGTCAAGGCGCCGCTGCCGGCGTCGACGGTGTAGACGGCGATCGAGTGCGAGGCTTCGCCGGCGACGTAGACGAAGTTGCCGTTGGGGTGGACCGCGACGGTGCGAGGCAATGTGCCCGTCGCAAGCGGCGCGCCGACGGCGGCCAGTGCGCCGCTGGAGCCGATGGCAAAGGCCGACACGGTGTTGAAGCCGTAGTTGGCCACCCATAAGAAGCGCCCGAGCGGATCGACGGCGATGCCGTACGGGTTGTTTGAAACCCTCGAGCCCGAAGGGATCGGCGCGAGGGTGCCGGTCGCGCGGTCTATGGCGTAGGCCGAGATCGACCCGCCGACGAGGTTGCCGACGTACGCGTAGAGCCCGTTGGGCGAGACCGCGACCGCGTACGGGTTCGCACCCGTCGCGACGCTGCCCAGCGAAGTGAGCGCACCCGTGGTGGCGTCGGCACGCAGGATCGACAGGCTGTTGCCCAGGGAGTTGGTCACCAGCGCCAGCGACCCCGACGCGCCGCAGCTGACGACGACGTTGCTGACCGCCGAGCCGGCCGTGCCGCTGCCGTTTTGCACCGCGCAGCTCTGCCCGGAAGGCTGGCTCAACACGGTCACGACGTACGGCGTCCCGGGCGGCACTCGGGTGGCGAAGCTGAACGCGCCGCTGGCGGTGATGGGCAGGTTGTCGCCGCCATTGTTCTGCAATACCAGGCCGGCGCCGGTGAGACCGCTGACGCTTCCGCCGACCGACACTGGGGCAGGCGTCACGCTCAGCGTCGCGACTTGGCTGAATACCAAGCCGGCGCCGTTGTAGACGACCACGCCGTAGACCGCGCCGCTGTCGGCCAGCGTGAGCGCGGGGGTGGTGTGGCTGGCCGATGCCGCGCCGACAATGGCGACCTGATTGCGCGTCCACTGATAGCGCAGTGCGTCGCCGGTGGCGGCGACCGTGAACGTCGCCGCACCCCCTTCGACGGCGCTTGCAGGGGTCGGTTGTGCGGTGATGGCCGGCGCGCCAACCAGGATGAGTTGCGCAGCGCTCGAACCCACGCTGCCCGCGCTGTTGCTGACGGCGACCGTGTAGGTGCCGGCATCGAGCGTGTTGACGCTGTCCAGGTGCAGCACCGCGCCGGTTGCGCCGTTGACCGGCGCGCCGTTTCGGGACCACTGGTAGGAGAGCGGCCCGCTGCCGCTGGCGGCAACCGCCAGCGTGGCCGCCGAACCGGGCATCACGACCAGGGTCGCGGGTTGGGTGCTTATCGACGGAGCGGTCGGTGCAGCGGTGCCCGCACTCACGATCAGCGTCGCCGCGGCGCTGACGACCGTTCCGATGCTGTTGGTCACCCTGACGGAGTAGGTCCCCGCATCTGCCATCGAAACCGACGCGATGCCCAAGCTTGGGAGGTCGCCTCCCGGTATCGGCGCCTGTAGGCCGTTCTTCATCCACAGGTAGGCGTATGGCCCAGTACCGTTGACCGACACCGCGAAGTTGGCAGCGTTGCCCTCGGCCACGGTGATCGAGGCCGGTGGCGCGGCAATCGTCGGCGGCAGCGCCACGGGCGTGCCCTGCGTGACCACCAGTACCGCCGCCTCGCTGGTCACGCCGCCGGCGCGATTGGTGACCACGAGATCGTAGCGACCGGCGTCGAGCGCGTTGACGTTGGCAAGCGTAAGCATCGCCGAATTAGCGCCTATCAGGTTGGCGCCATCGCGCCGCCACTGGTAGCTCAGCGGCGCGGTACCCGAGACGGTGACGGCGAACACGGCGCTGCCGCCGACGCTGACGTTCAGATTGCCGGGCTGGGATTGCACGAGCGGGGGTGCAAGCTGTTCGACTACCGTGAGCAGAGCCGCCTCGCTGGGCGTGCTGCCCAGCAACGTGGTGGCCACGGCACGGTACAGGGTTGCGGTGTCGTTGAGCGTGGTGGGCGGCGTGGTGTAGGTCGAGAGAATCGCACCGTCAATCGTGGTCCATGTTCCGATGCCAAAGGCCGCCTCGACCAGAGGCCGCTTTTGCCATTGGATGTCGGCATAGGGCAGGCCACCGGTTCGGACCGTGAAACTCGCCGTTTGACCGACCTGCACGATCTGCGGGCCGGGTTGCGTCGTCATCGTCGGCCTTTCAGTGAGGACGACGAGCTGGACCGGCGCCTTGCTCACGCAGATCGACGGCAAGGCCGCAGCGGGCGGGTCCGCTGCGATCGGCTTGGAGCAGGCCCAGGCCCGGTACCACCCTGCCTGGGTGGGCTGCACGTTGGGTATGACGATCGAGTAGTAGTGACCGTAGAGGAAGAAATCTCGGAGCGAGGTGGCCAGACCGTCATCCCGGATGTATTGCGCGGGCACGGGGAGCTTCTCCCAGTTCGCCGCATCGTGCGAATACTCCCAGGCGATCGACAGGCTGGTGCCGTCGAACTCTTCCGCGAACGGCAGCACGGCAGTCAGACCATTGGGCACACTGACCGGAGAATCCATCGCCTGCACGCCGGTATAGGGTTGCCAGGCAAGAATCCGGCTGGCCAGGTTGAGTTGAAACGAGATCGGCACGGCTTCGATCAGCAGGTTGCAGTCGGTGGCAATCGTCGTCTCGATCAGCATCCGACCGTTGTGCTGTTCGCCGTTGAAAAGGATGTGGCCGGACCACATGAGCAGGTCGTTGTCGGCGCTGTTGCCTGACGGTGGCAAGGCCCAGACATCGGGCGCGCCGGCAGGCACGAAGGCGCCGCGGCGTGGCATGTCCTGGCCATAGACGTGCACCGCGCCGAAGCCCGGCAGCACGTCGTCCGTATACAGGCGGCTCAGGCCATCGAAGGATATTTCGCTCTCGACCCGCGGATAGTCGCTCTCTGCGCGTTGAAAGATCGGGAAGTGAAAGACATCGGCTGTCAGGGCCTGGGTTCCGTTGCGCAAGAAGCGCCACGCCGCACCCGTGTGACCCAGCGATGTAGGCATGCAGACGCGCGGCGGCGCCTGGTAGGGCAACCCTGCCCTGACCGCCAGTGGCGGCGCCGGGAAAGTGAGTTTGGCTTGAAGATACGCGGCGGAGTACTGAAGCCACGTATCGCGATTGAACTCGAAGTCAGGGGAGAAGCGGCCGATCCCGGCGCCACCCACGTTGTTGGAGATTCCGGTGCCGATGTCGACGCCGCTGCGTCCCATGGTGGTCGTAAGCGACGGCATCGACAGGTTGGTCAAAACGATCGCCTGGAAGAAGGAGAAGTGCATCACCGGCGCGCGCAGCACACCGTTGGCGTAGGTGGCGCCCGAGAGCACGCGCCACTGCGTGTCTCCGGGTTCGGCGGTGACAAGGAGCAGTTGCTGGTTGTCCGCGATTTCGGTGATCTGGACCGGAATCGACACCTCGGCATGTACGGCGAAGGCCTCGCCGTGCGGCGTGATCGAGAACACGGCGCCGGCGGGTGTTGCTCCGGCTGGCAACGGCGGCGCGCCCGTGGAATCCTTTGCGATGCGCACAGTCGTTTCGGAGCGCAGCGCATCCTTGGGAAACACGACATGCGCCCCGGACTCGCCCGTTGCCATGCCTCCGGCCGTGCCGATGGTCGCGACCTGCAGGCTCGCCGTCGAGACGTCGCTTCCTCCACCACAGCCCGCGATCGAGGCCGCGAGAACCACCGCCACCACACTGTGAATCCAACTCGTCGTCATTGCCGGCCCCTCGGATGGGACCTGCATTGGCCCACTTGACCGACTTTGTACGGATGCGGCGTTAGGAAAGCGTTATGCCGCGCCCGATGCCGGAATGCGGCAGACATCGCGCTCATTTGCGCACGAGCGCACGACCGAATTGCCTGACGGTCAGATTGCGGTGTCATCTCCGGAAATTGCAGGATGCGTCCCAACAGGGAGCAGGCCAGTTTGCTTAATTCAGAAGGGATTGCCCGCCAAGATCTCGCCGGTTGCGGTCGCGGACCAGCCGACCGTTGCCGCCTCTCTGAGCCGCCGGTCAGCGGCCTCTCGCCACCCTCAGGGATTACCGGTGGAATACCCTATCACTGCCAGTTCGAGGGGTGCGAGGTCCGCGATGTCAGCTTTGCGGCCGGCAATTCGATAGTCTGACCGGCAGAAGAGGGTCGAAAGCTGCCCCGCCGAGCGACAGTCGACCGCCACTAGCTTAGCTACTTTCCGGCGCAAAAATCGGCGAGGGTCTGGCGGCCCTGAGTGGGTATGGGCATCGCGTTGGCGATGTTGATGAGGTTGTCGGCGATGACGCCCAGGCCGACCCATCGCCGCATCCCGGCAGTTCCCTTGTAGCGGCAGCGATTCAGTCCATGACGGCGCTTGAGCAGGCTGATGCGGCCTTCGCAACCGGTGCGCCACTTCATGGCTGTGCGGAACCAAGGCTTCTTCTGTAGGACCTTGCGCTCGGCGCTCTTGGTAGCCAGGTTGGGTATGGCCACCCGTTTTACGCCGCGAGCGTAGGCGCTGACCTCGTTGCGGGCGGAGAAGAAGCCCGCGTCTGCGGTCACCAGGCGTGGTACATGGCCGAACTGCTGCTCGTGCACTTCGAGCGAGGGAATGAGCAGCTCGCTGTCGCTGGGCCGCTTGTCATAGACCTCGTAGTGAGTGACGACCTGCCGTTCGGCCTCCTGGAGCTTGATCATCTTGCCGAATTCGGTCGGCTTACCCGCCTTGCCCTTGCGAATGACCTCGGTCTGGGGCTCGAACAAGCTGACGATCTTGCCGGGAGCATGCGTATTGCCCTCGTCAATGCGTTCTCGTGTTTGGCGAATGACTTGTTGAACGCGAGGGACCATCGACTCCAGGTACTTGCGCTGGCGCTCGACCGCCTTGTGGTGATGTCGGCGCTTGCAGCGCTTGATGCCGTCGACAAGCTCGCGCACAAAACGACTGGCTTGGCCAACCACCCGCTGCGCAATCGCCGTCAGCCTGCGGTAACACTGAAACATCCGTTGCCGACCCTGGTCACCTCGGCTGCGCGAAGCGCGGCCGATCTGGATGAGACATCGGCGGGTACTGCGAGTGCGATCCCGAAACGTGGCGCCAGAGAGGATGGTCCGTTCCGCAATTCGCTTCATGGCCCGAGTGAGAACCCGAACGCCGTCCCCGAGCAACGACGCATCGGTCGGGTAGTGGATATTTGCCTCGACGACCGTCGTGTCTACTCGCATCTTGCGGCCGCTGATGACCCCATGCTCTTGAGCGATTGCCACGACCCTCTGGTGGATCTGCTCGATGATCCCCGGGCCCATGGCGATACCCAGCTTGCCCAGCGTCTTGGCATCCGGCACCTTCGCGGCTCCGACCCTTGTGAACTGGCGATACACGAGGTTGGAGCGGACTTCGCGCTCGAGCACGGCATAGCTCCAGTTGCGGATGTGCTTGAGGATCAGAAGACGGATGACGACGTCAACTGGTGTGCCCTTGCGTCCACGGGTGCGACTGTGGGTCCACCGGGATGCCAGGGCTGCGTAGGCCATGTCCAGCAGCAACGCATCCTCGAGCACGCTGTCGACGTTGCGCATCCAGTCCTCCCAGAGATCGCCCACCTCCTCGGCGATGAGGCCGTCGCCGAAGCTGAGTTGGCGGCGACACAGCTCGATCACGTCAAGCCTTCGCGCGTCCCTTGGCCCGATGAGCCTTGGCCGACTGCTTGAATGCCTCCAGGGCTTGCAGGAGACGTTGTCGGTTGTCCGCAGCCATTTGCTCGGCGATCGCATTGAAGCGCTGCCAAGCACGATGGGACTCCCTCAGAGTCTTCTGCTCCTCGGGCGGGACATAGATCGAGTACGACTTGCCGTCGGCGGTGAACTTCAGGTACAGGTGCGGCCCGTGACGTCGCGCCGGATCCGTCGCACACGCGCACGATGGGTCGCCGCATTGACGCGTTACCTCGGACAGCGAGCCATGCACCATGACGTGCGCCAACGCTGCCAATTCGGAGGTCAGAGGATCCTTACTCTGCATCCTGGTTAAGGTACTCACCGGAGGGCAAAAAGTCAAGGCCAACATCTGTGACGCCGGCCCTATCGGCCGCGATCGGCTCAGCGCCACTGTACGGGCTCGTCCCAGTCGTCTGCCCTCGATCGCGGCTGTCGCGGAAAAGGCATATTTGCGCCGGAAAGTAGCTAGCGATCGTTCGTGAGCGTTCGAGTCATCAGTCTTTTGCGCTCTGGTGCGCGAACCACCCGTGGTGCGATCCAGCAGGTCATTGGCACATTGCTCGCCGATGCCTAACCGCTTCATCGGGCGGGCGTTCCAAGGCGCTCATGTCGGACGCCAGGCGTCGATCAGTGGAAGCCCCATAGGAGAGTTACGGGGCGGGACCGATCCTTGCGCACCCTGCGAATCGGTTGTTCGCCTCTTCTCTCGACACGAGAACGACCGGGTCCGGGCGAACTGCTCTTCAAATTCCAAAATACGGGGAGGAAGGCTTCATGAGAGTTGCCGGATTGGTCCTGGCGATGGCCATGCTCGCTCTTGCTACAGGCGCAAGGGCTGGCCCCACACTCGAAGGCGACACCGTCGATGCGGCGATGATCCGAACGATCGACACCGGCTACGGACTGGGGCGAGTCGTGGGCTACGGCCTGGAGGGGCCGTTTGTCGTTGTCAACGGTCCCGCAGACGTGCAGCAGTACAGCGAGCATTACTTGCTAGACATCGACGGCGACCACTTCACCGTGGACTTTCTAGGCCAGTTCACCAGTGGATGGCAAGAGGGAACCGTGCTGAGGCTGAGCGACCTCGACTTCTCTGGGACGAGCTTTCTCTCCGGGCTGAACATCGACACCAACCTGGTGGGCTACACCTTGACCTTCGGCTCGAACTACATCGACATCGGCCTGGGCGGGACCGAGTTTTCGGGCTCGACATACTTCAACGCCACCTTCAAGGTGTCGCAGGTCACCGCAATCCCGGAGCCCGCCACGCTGGCGCTTATGGCGGTGGGATTGCTGGGCGTGGCCTCTGCGGCCAAGCGATCACGGAGGCGGCTTCGCTGAGAGTGCATTCTCCTTAGCGCAATGGGGCTCACCGTCCTCCGGGCACTTCTGCTTGTCGCTGCCAAGGCTCCGGCGCGAGCAGCGGCTGGCCGATAGTCGGCGCGGCGGCAAATGGCCGTCATCCAGTCGATGGCCCGCGAATGGCAGGTCCGAAGGTCACAGCGGATGGCCCAGCTCCGGATCGCTCAACGCCCGGTGCCGGCAACAGCTGTCATCGAGTCGCTGGACTTGAGCGCCAGCAGGTAGTCTGAAGCCAACGCGCAATCGCTGGTCGCCGGCGCAACTTAGGTCACCAGCAAGGCCTCGACCAGCAAGGCCTCGACCAGCAACTCCATCGAGGGTTCCTCTTGGCCTCGCTCGCGCTAGCGCTTCTTCTGCAGAACGCTGGCGGACCATCGCTATGGTCCACCAACACGGCAGTGGTCATGCCGGTGACGTTCGATCCCGCCTACATGCTCTACCGGATGATTTCGCCGATTCCATTCAGCGTCTTCATCATTCTGATGTTCGCAGTGCGGGAAGGTGGACGCGGGTGGTCTCGTTTCATATGGAATCAACATGAGTGATTTTGTCGGGCGGTCCGCCGCGTACGTCGACAAGATCCTCAAGGGCGCTAAATCCGTCGACCTCCCTATCGAGCAGCCGACAAAGTTCGAGCTGATCATCAACATGAAGACCGCGAAGTCACTGGGACTCAGAGTCTCACGGTCACTTCTGGCGCGCGCTGACGAGGTAATCCAATGATCGAACAAGCCCGCTTCATGGCGTCTCGCGATGATCGTCGAGGACCCGTCACAACGACTTGAACGACTCCTTTTGGCGGAGCGAAGAACCGCCAAGGATGGCGGATTCAACTGGTCGATGCAACACACTGACCACTGCGTAGGCAGGAGGAGTGTTGCAGATGAAGTACCGCACACGCACGTACTACACCGACGCCCAGAAGGCCCTGATGTGGGAACGCTGGAAGCAAGGCTGGACGCTGCACCAGATTGCTCATCTCTTCGATCGCGCTCATGGCTCGATTCGAGGCATTTTTGAGCGGACCGGTGGCTTCCGAGCGCGGCAACGCAGCCGGTCGCCGATTGCGCTGACGCTGGCTGAACGCGAGGAGATCTCACGCTCGGTGGCCGAAGGCCAGTCGATTCGTTCAACGGCTGCACGGCTCGGGCGTGCGCCATCGACCGTAAGCCGTGAGATCAGACGCAATGGCGGTCAAGGGAGCTATCGCGCCACTGAAGCGGACCGCGCCGCCTGGGACCGAACGCTCCGTCCCAAGTGCTGCAAACTAGCGAGCAACAGAGCTCTGGCGCAGATCGTGACCGACAAGCTTCGGTTGCTGTGGTCACCCGAACAGATCGCCGGATGGCTCAAGCATGCTCATCCGCACGACGAGAACCATCGCGTGTCACACGAGACCATCTACCGCACCCTCTTCATCCAGGCGCGTGGTGCCCTGAAGAAGGAGCTGCTCCAGCACTTGAGGCGCACCCGCGCCATGCGTCGCTCGCGGCATCACACGCAGAAGACCGAGATCCACGGGCAGATCGTCGGAGCCGCGTCGATCAGCGAACGCCCCGCATCCGCCGACGATCGCGCTGTGCCTGGTCACTGGGAAGGCGATCTGATGTTCGGCGCTCACAACAGCCAGATCGCCACGCTGGTCGAACGCCAGACGCGGTACGTGATGCTCGCCAAGGTGGCGAGCAAAGACACAGAGACGGTCGTCGACGCGTTGATCAAGAACGCGCGCAAGCTCCCCCAGGAGCTATACAGGTCGCTCACCTGGGATCGGGGCAAGGAGATGGCCGATCACAAGCGGTTCACGCTGGCCACCGACGTTCAGGTCTACTTCTGTGATCCACGCAGTCCTTGGCAACGAGGCAGCAACGAGAACACGAACGGCCTGCTCAGGCAGTACCTGCCCAAGGGCATCGACATCTCGAGCTACTCACAAGCCAAGCTCAACGCCATAGCGAGACAATTGAATGAGAGGCCAAGGAAGACACTTGGCTATCAGACGCCGGCGGAGATGTTCAGCCATACCGTTGCGTTGACCGGTTGAATCCGCCATCGATAGTTCCAAATGGCTGCCATCCAGTTGATGTGCTCGCGAATGGCAGGATCGAGGGCGCCGCAGACAGCTGAGCCGCGGATTGCAACGTCCTGTGTCGGCAACAACTGTCATCGAATCGCGGGGCTTGAGCGGTAGCACGTAGTCTCGAGCGGTCTTCTATCCGGCTGAGCCCGACGACAGTTCCCCGGAGCTGCCTCGGCAGCCGCACGCTCCCGGCCCAGAAGCTGACGCTTGTTTGTGATTGTCTGCCACGAACAGTGACGATCTCTTCGAGTCGTGCTAGATTGGCTCCGCCCATCAGGCGCATACAAACAACGGGGGAGCGTGATGAGGGAGCACACCGGCGCCGGACATCGGGCGCATGCGGCTGGATTGGCCGCGTTCTGCCTAGCGACCGCGACGTTTGCGGTGCAGGCGAGGACGATCCACGTTCCGACCGACGTGGCGACGATCCAGGGCGCGATCGACGGGGCAGTGAACGGCGACCGCGTGGTCGTCGCAGCGGGCACCTACCTTGAATCGATCGACTTCAACGGCAAGGCCATCACGGTCGTCAGCGACAAGGGACCCGAGGTCACGATCATCGACGCCGGCGGCCAGCGTTCGGTGGTTCGCTTCCATACCGGCGAGACCCGACGTTCCGTCCTTAAGGGGTTTACGCTGCGCAACGGCAACGCCGTCGACTATCCGCTCGATGGCGGCGGCGTGCAGATCTTCCAAGCCTCGCCAACAGTCGATGGCAACATCGTCACCGGTAGCTCGGCCTGCAGCGGCAACGGGATCTCGATCGGGTTCTCGTCGGCGGTGGTGCGCAACAACCACGTTCACGAGAACCGGCAGAACGGCTGCGGGGGCGGAACGGTAGGCGGCGGCATCCTGATTGGCGGCGACGGTGCGGCCGAGGTGACCGACAACCTGATCGAGAACAACCAGACCGATCTGGCCGGTGGCGGTATCGGCATGAACTCGGCAGGTACGCCGCTGATCGCCCGAAACATCATTCGCTTCAACGTGGCGGGCAACCTGGGCGGCGGCATCAGCGCGTTCAACGGCAGCTCGCCGATCGCTGTCAACAACGTGATCCACGACAACACCGCTCCCTTCGGCGGCGGCGTCGGCGTGTCGGTTCCTTCCAGCTTCGGCGGCACCTGGGTCAACAACACGATCGCCGACAACATCGGCCAGTCGTCGGGCAGCGATATCTACACGCAAGGGTTCGTGGAGAACATGCAATTCGTCAACAACATCGTTCGTACCACGACGGGGCCGTACGGCATCGATTGCGACAGCACCTACAGCTCGACCCCGCCGACATTCACGAGCAACGATCTATTCGCCACGCGCGGCACGCTGCTACGCGGCAGTTGCGTCAACGCACTGGCTAGCGGCGGCAACATCTCGGCCGACCCGCAGTTCGCCCGCGAGCGGCCGCGGACCGCCTACCGGCTCACCGCAGGCTCGCCAGCCATCGACGCGGGCGTGCCCACATCCGTCGCCGGAAGCACCGATGCAGCGGGCCGCCCACGCGTCGTCGACGGCAACGGCGACGGAGCGGCGGTGATCGACCTTGGCGCCTACGAGCTCAAGCCGCCGCGCTGACGTTTTCTTCGAGGTCGCGAAGGGTTCGTCATTGAGCAGCTCGTCGCGCCGGAATCCGGCCCGGACGCGAGCGCGTGCCTCTACCGTCGCACCAGGGGAATCTGGAGGTTGGTCGGCCGGTTCTGTTCGGTGTCGAAGCCACGCCCGTCGACGTTGCGCGCACCCCAGAACAGCAGGTCGTGCGTCGCGTACACGAGGTCGTACTCCATGAAGTTCTTGCCGGCCGCGAGGCCGAACGGCGCAAAGGCCTTGCCGAAGATGCTTTGCGTCTGGCCGACTTCCCACTTCGCGTAGCCGTTCGACGCCACCTTGTTCAGGACATCGGCGAAGCCTTGGAGCAGCGGCGTGACCTCGTACGCCTCGTCGGCCACGAAGTCGACCTTCTGCGCACCGGGCGCAATGGAGTGCTCGCCGCGCCAGAACATGTGGCCCTTGATGAGCAACTGTGCCAGCGGCACCTTGCCGTTGGGTTCGGCGAAGTTGACGATGGCGAGCTCGAACCGGTCGTCCGGCAGCGCCTTGAAGTCGCGCTTCAGGTAGAACGGCTTCAGCGTCCCGTCGGCGTTCTTCGCGGCGCTGGGCCGCACTTCCGTCGCGATGCTGGTCCAGTCGCCGAGCACGGCCTTCTGAGTCTGTTCGAGTGTCATGGCAGGGGTTCCTCGGGGAGTGGAAGGTGAAGCCGGAACGGCCGGCGTGCCGCAGGCGGCGAGCGTCAACGGCAGAGCGAGGGCGGCGAGAAAGCGGCGGAGGTGCGGCATGGCGATGAACCGAGGCGTTCTATGATGGTCGTCATATTATTCTGAATATGACGATTGTCATAGCGGCCGTGAAAGATCGTCCGGAAAGGCTCGGGTGCTGGCGATGGCCGATGGGGTGAGGGGGCGCATGATCGACGGCGCGCTGGCACTGCTCGCGCGGCGCGGCCTGCAGGGTGCGTCGTTCTCGGAACTGCTCGCGGCCACCGGCGCGCCGCGCGGCTCGCTCTACCACCACTTTCCGGGCGGCAAGGACGAGCTCATGGCCGCCGCCGTCGATCGTGCCGGTGCAGTGTTGACAGACGCGATGGCAAGTGTCGCCGGGGCGCCAGCGGAAGTGGTCGTCGAGCGCTTCCTGGCCATCTGGCGTACCGTGCTCACACGCTCCGATTGCGCGTCCGGTTGCGCCGTCCTCGCGGTGACCGTGGCCGCTGACTCTGCCGAACTGCTGTCGCACGCGACGGTTGTGTTCCGCTCCTGGCGAGACGGCCTCGCCGAGTTGCTGCGCAAGGGCGGTCTCGCGCCGGCCGCGGCACGCCGCTTCGCGATCGTGCTGATTGCGTCGGCCGAAGGCGCCGTGGTGCTCAGCCGTGCCGATGGGACGCCGGAGGCCTTCGAGGCGGTGGCACGGCAGTTAATGGATCAGGTGCGCACCATGCGACCCAGCTAAGAGCCCGCATGGCGCAGGTCTCCGACCGAACAGCCGTGCCGCGGATGCTCCTTCGCAGGGGCGGTCGCTCACTCCAAGCCTCGCAGCAACTCGCGCGCCACCTGCGGAAGGTCGATTGGCCATGTGCTCACGGAGGGCGACTCGATTGGCTGTGAGTACTGGTCCGCGCTTTCCTCCTCCGGGCCGTTGCCGGCGAGCCATTGCTCGCACGCATTGACCAAGTCCCAGTCGGTAGGACTAACGATCTGGCTGTCGGCGACGCTGGCCAGGGACTTCTGCGGTTCGACGATCTGCCCCGTCCAGATCAGGGGCGCGCCAAGTCCGGTAAGGCGATGCACGTTCTGCGTGATCCAGCGCATGATCACCGCGCCAGCGAGGCGTTGCTCCCGGCGGCGGTGCAGGTTGCCAGCGCCGCCAAGGTACTGGGTGTTCACGTGGTCGATAACCTGCCACATGTCGCGAGCGCCAAAAGCGTTGCGCAGCTCGGCGAATTGCATGATCTCGCTGAACTCGAGGATCGTCCGCAACTGTTTCACGGCGAAGCAGGCGACTCCGTTGCCATGGCGTGAAAGATTGGCAGCGAGATCGCGGCCGGCTTTCCTCACCTGCTCCTGGGAGACCGCCATCTGCGCCGAGTTGCGCAATAGCGGGTCGGCATCGAGCTGGCGCGCGAAGCTCGAGACGGCCGAGATAAAGCGCAGCCAGAGTTCGCCGAAGTCAAGGTTGGCGGTGCTCGATGCATTGCCCCCCGGTGCTCCGAAAACCCGCATGTACAGGTCCCGCCGCTCGCCCTCGGTCATTCGCTCGGCCGCCCCGTTCTTGTAGCGCAAGAGGTCGTCGCGACCAGCGCCGCCGGCAAGCGGCAAGAGGCCGTTTCCGAACAGATCGACGATCCGCTCAATGACCTGAAATATGCGCATCTCCTCGAGCTGATAGGCGAAGTAGATCGCCTGCGTCGCGTTCAGGTTCTCGGTGACGATCTCGACATCGACCGCCGCCTCGAGGTCAGGCAGATCGATCTCTAAGGATGACGGTGGCCCGCCAGGCGCAGGGGAAACGGAATCAGCCGCAGCGTCGGCGCGCTCGGGAACCGGCTTGCTGGCGCCGATCTGCTTGCGCGTGCTCGTGGTCGACTCGCGATTGGGGGTGACCATGCAATATTCCTCCTCCGATCGGTGACCGCCCGGGTCACCCGCGACACACTGTAGGCGGATCAGCACGCCGGCCTGCGGGCGGGCGCTCGGCTTCGTTCCGCGACATAGACGCGGAACATGCGCCATGCACCGGCCTATCTCAATACGGCATTTCCATCCGTGCCATCCGACCCGGCGCATCCGTCCACGACCGGATGAACTGTCCACTGGTTTTGCGGTTGCTGCTGGTTCGCTTTGGTAGCCGGGTCTTCCGCGACCTCGACCGCCTTGCACCAGCGATCGACGGCCGCCTTCGTGTTGGGCCGCGCGAACTCCGTTCCGGCCCAGGAACCGCTCCAGGTGCCGATCCGCTGGCAATGGAGAATCGGATGAATCTCGTTCCACCCTTCGTGGGCCGAGTCGTAGACCCATGTGCCCTTCACGAAGAGGATGTCCCCGCCGCGGCCGGTGGCATCGGGGGTGTGGATCTCTCCGAGGCCCGGGTCAACGTCGTTCGGGTCGCCCTTGTTGTTGAGGGCGGAGATCACACCGGCGATGAAAGTAATGAGCGCGGCGACTCCGAGGACGGCGCACGCTATCCAGCCAATGATCGGGATGGCGCACACCACGGTTGCAGCGGTCGCGAGCGCCAGGGCCACGAGACACCACTGCAGGAGTTCGTAGACGCCGCCGCCTTCGAATTCGCAGTGCAACGCCGCGGCGGGTCGATTCGACCACTGCGTCTCCTGCATGCCTTGCCAATCCCAGTCACCCGGAACGTGCCGCGCGATCAAGTCGCCTTGCACCTCACCTTCGCCCTGCGCCTGAGTGGCACCCTCCAAGCTCGGCGCCAGCACCAAGTTGAAGCTGTAGTCCGTGTCAAATTGATCGGGACCGCTCTTCTTGTCCGGTGGTTCAACTTTGGAGACCCAGCCGACTGCACAACGGTCACCGCCGAGGCAGACGAGCCGGTCATAGAGCCACCAGCGGCAATACGCGATGATCGCGGTGAGGGCCACGACGCCGACGCCGGGGACGAACGCGCCGCCCGCGAACAGCACTACCAGCGCGGCGACGGCAGCCGCCACGATCACCTGGGCGGCCATCTTCCCCATGTGTCCGGAGACGCTGACGCACTTCGTGTACTGCTTTGCCACCGCAGTCAGCCTCGGGTCACCACAAGCGTCACGCCGCCGGCGGGCGTACCCCCATGCAAGGCACGCACGTTGACCGGCTGTGATCCCACGAAAGCCGCCGGCGGTGTGACGGTCACCTGGATCCGCTTGGCCTCCCCTGCGTCGAGGACAGGCGCGGGCGGATCGAACGCGACGAGCCAGCCTTCGCTCAATGGGTAAGCCTTTGGATCATGTCGGGCACGGACCGCCGGATCGAGGGCGGGGAAAAGACGATATGCCGCTGGCTGCGCTGCCGCTTCGCGGCGACTTGCCGCGGTCGGCGTCCGGACCTCGTCGCAGGGCGGAGGTTTCGGAGGCCTGTACGCATCGACTTCGAAGCGGAAGTCGCGACGCTCCGCACCGTCATTCCTCAGCATGAAGGTGAACTGGGCAGGAGAGTGGGCAACGCCAATCGAAAGGTTCTCTTGACCGAGGTTGTTAAGCGGATTCGCGTCATCGAGCCAGTCGAGGAAGACCTGCAGGCAATAGTGGCCGGGCTCGCGAGGGGTTCGCCAGCGCTTCGTCGCGAACGCAGGACAGTTCGCCCCGCCCTTGACGCCGAGATCGACATGGGTCGGCCGACCGTTGTCGATCGGATGCGAGGTCATGCCGATGCCGAACTCCAGATAAGAGAAGTAGACCGGAAGTTGGACGACGGGCGCATCGGTCGAACCGTTCCATACGCGGGCGACGATGTCGTATTCGGTGTCGGGCAGCACGTCCGATGACGAAACGGTCACTCCCCCCCTTTTCAGCACGATATCGGGGTTGTCCCAAGTCACCGCCAGCCCCAGGCTCATCAGGAAATACTGGTCGTAGATGAGGGGATCGGGCTTCCGGTACGAAGGGTGACGCACCGGATTGCAATGCGAGTCGGAGCCCCTGGCCGCACGCCCTGGAAGCCGGGACTGTGCTGACCAATCGGCGACCCTGCCCAGCAGCAATCGCACGAGCACCAGCAGCGCTCGCAGCCAGCCCCATAGAAGCGCCCCTACGAACGCGGCGATGGCCTGGAACAGCTTTGTCACGCTATGGCGGACTAGCTGGGCCCTGCGTCGGGTCTCGCCGGCCGACTAGATCTCCGCCGAGCCGAGCCTTTCGATCGACCTCCCTACGTGCCGCGCGTCGCATGCGCACGAGTGCGAGGTAGCACACGCCGACCAGCGGAACCAGAAACAAGATGAACTCGAACGCACCTGAGCCACCGTCGGGAGCGAAGCCGAAGATGCGTTCAATGAAGTCCATGGGCGCACACCCAACAGATGTCGAAAGGAAAAGCAGCGTGCGCTGAGATCCGTGGCTTGTCAACAGCTGACACGCGGGCGCCGATCGCAAACGATGGCATGCATCGCTGAACCGCAGCGCAATTGCCGTCGTGATGCCAAATGTCTGGCCTCCGGGGAAGTGCAGACATGCGCTGACGCGGCTGGCGGGCACTCGGTCGCCCTGCGGAGAATACGTCGGCGCGGCTCCCATTTGTTGGATTGCCCGGCGAATTTGAGGGCTTCGCGTTCGGCGCGGCGTGCGCTAAAACTGCAAACCGCGTAGCCGTCCTACTGACCGAGGAGCAGGCCGCCATGACGTCTGGATCCGGCAAGCCGCGAGTCGTCCAAGTCGAGCCCCTGCGGTTCGCGCACGGCTTGCGGGTGCTCGCGCCGGAACTGTTCGCTGCGCACGAAGAAGGTCCGCGCGACCCTAGCGTCCATGTCGACCTGGTCCGTTCTGCTGATCTGGTGGCCCTATCGGTCGATGCCGTCGGCTGCGAACTGGTCATCGGCGGCGCAGAACCGGCCCACCTCCGACCGATTGCCGGCTTCGCACACCCGCAGCTCGTCGTTGGCTACGCGTTCCAGCACATCGGCGAAGAAGCGCAGTACGAGGCTCGCGTCGGCAGCAAGCTGACGGTGCCGAATGAATTCGACCATTCGAAGCCGCCTCGCGACGAGCCCATTCCGCCTGGCCACGATCCGAATGCGCGCATCACGCCTCCGGTCGGCGCACGCGCCGCACGCGGCAGCCGTCTTGTCTTCACGATTCCCGACGGGGAGACCATTGAGTTTTCCCGCGCCGGGCTTCTGGCGGCGATGGGCCGGCTCGAATTGGCGTTGCACAAGCTCGCCGCGCCGGGAAACGCACCAACCACCGGGCGAACTGGCGAGGGGCCAGTCTTCGATCCCGGGCATCTTGTCGTGGGCCTACCGGGCGGACTGGTCGCCAAGGTGTCGGGCGATGCGATCGCGGTGTCCAAAGCCAGTGCAACCATGCAGCACCGCCTGGACGCGCTCGGGGCCGATTCGCTGGCCGGCATCGCTTTTCAGGCAAGCGAACTGCGCAGGCTTCGCCCGCTGCTGCAGACCCGCGCCGCGATCGCCGTGCGCGGCACCCGGCTTCCGGATCACCATTTGCTCGGTCCTGGCGGACTGGTCGGCGAAATCCCCGGCCCGCTGCGACGATTGCCCCGGTTCAGCTATCCGCCGACAGCGAGCGAAACCGCCATCGAAGCGCCCTACCGGTTGGTGATCTCGCCGGGCAGCGAGGCGCGGTGGGTCCATGTCAACGAACCTTCCGCCGCTGCCGACGCGGCGCGGCACGTCGAGCTGTGGCACACCCGGCTGGGCAACGCCAGGCAGGCCGCCGACGGCACGATCAGCGGGGACGAGCGCAATGCCGGCCGCCGCATCGTCCGCGCGATTTGGGCCCGCGACCGCGACACGATGGCCAAGGACGATTGGCAGAACCCGACATCGCTCAACCCCGTCCACGGCAACGACGACCCGTTTCGGATGTCGCTCGATCCCGCCGATCGCCACATGCTGGTGCGGCAATCCTCGGAAACGCTGGTCGGCGACCGCGGCAGCATCGATCCGGTACCGATTGCCGCGCATTCGCTGTGGCTGTCCGGGTTGGGCGCGTGGCTGGATCTGCACGGCGCGTGGACCACCAAGCCCTATTCCGAGTCCTTGATCCGTTCGATCCTCGCGTGGGACCACGTCGCACCGTTGGGTCGCGACCAGTACGTGCGCGTGGTCTACCCGGGATATCTGTACCCTTGGGGCCACCAGGCGGCGCTGGTCAAGGTTACCGAGCGCAAGATGAAGGATGCCGCGCCATCGGTCGCGGGTCTCTACCAGCGCAAGTTCCTGGTCATCGGCGAGCGCCGGCGTACCTACCCCGATCGACACGACCTGCCGTTCATCGAAGTCGGCATTCGTCCGCTCGTCACGCCCGTGATCGACGAACCGAGTGGCACCCCGGGCGATAGCCAGGACGAATTCTTCTGGCCCAAGGTCGACGGGCAACCGTTCCCCTTCATCATCGACGGGCTCGACCACGCCGGGCATCCGGTGCGGGTTCCCCAGATGCCGCTGCTGTGGGTGGCGGAACACTTCCAGAATTTCGCCGTCGTCGACAAGGCCTACGACGCCGACCCGAAGCGGAAGGTGGCGACCTACGGCCAGCGAGTGGCGTTCGCGCCGACCGCGAAGGGCGGCGATACCGTGGCCCCGGCGGCGACGTTGGCGTTCCAGGGCAAGGCCGAGCTCGGCACGTCGACGCCGCGCATGACCAGCGCCGAGGTCGTGATCCCGGCCGTGCAGCAGCTTTCGCCGACCGGACCGGTGCCGATCGCCTATCACCCCGCCTACAAGGCGCATGGATTCACCGGCGCGGCCAACAGCGGAGAGTTGTGGGCGCGCGTGCTGGTGCAGGGGGAACAGCAGCCGGAGCACGCCACCGACCCGGTCGCGCCGCTGCCGGTGCTTCGCTTCGGCGCTGGCGCCCCCAGCGGCAGCGACAAGAGTGGTGGCTTCCTGACCCCCAACGTGCCGATCCGCGGTCTGTCGCGGCTCACCGGCACGGTCGGCGACGCCGCTGGCATGGCGACGCAGTCGTTCGAGCCGAAGGCGTACTTCAAGGATTCGTCGCCGAAGCTGTTCGGCCTGATCGACCTCGGCGAGGTCACCGTCACCGTCGACAGCGATCTCCCACGGATCCCGAAGATCATCTCCGAGATGGTCGGCCGGGTGGAAGCGCTGGTGGAGGACATCGGCCGCGCAGCCGAGTCACTGGCCGACGCCATTGCCGAAGCCAACCGGATGGTCGCGCAGGCCGCCGACAAGACGGCGGACCTGCAGGCCGCCGCGCAGGCCGCGGTGGATGCGGCCGCCAATGCCAAAGGTCCCTTCGACGACCTCTCGAAGCAGCTGCCCAAGCTGCTCGCGCGGATCCAGAACAACGGCAAGTCCGATCCGAGCGTGCAGCCGCTGTTCGACCAATTCAAGATCCAGATCCAGGACACTGTCGCCAAGCTCGACGTCGTCGCCGACCATCTGCCGCCTTACATGGCCAACGTCGTCCGCGCGATGGCCAATGGGCTGCGCACCGTCGTCCTGGGAACGGTCGATCTCGTCGTGGACATGGAACGTTACGTCACCGGCCTGGCGGAGTCCGGCGCGCTGGCGCGCGTCCGCTTCGAGTGGAAACCTCGCCTGGCGTCGTGGCCCAACGCCCACGCGCCGCTGCTGGAAGTGAAGGAAGACAGCCTGGTGTTCGCCATCGAGGCGAAGACCGGCTTCGACGGTAAATCCAGCGCCGAAGCGACGGCTGAGATGCACGACTTCGCCCTGCATCTGTTTCCGGATGCGGAACTGCTGGCTTTGGAGTTCGACCGTTTCATGTTCAAGGCGGGCACGTTCGGCAAGCCCGAAGTCGACATCGTCTTGCACGATATCCAGTTCAAGGGCGTGCTGTCGTTCGTCGAGGACATCAAGGACCTGATTCCACTCGACGGCTTTTCCGATCCACCGAACCTCGCCGTCACCGCCGAGGGCATGACCGCCGGATTCACGCTGGCACTGCCGAACGTGGCGCTGGGTGCATTCAGCATCACCAACCTGTCGCTCGGCGCCGACGTGATGGTCCCGTTCTTGGGCAAAGCGGTCTCGATCGGCTTCAACTTTTGCACCCGCGAGCGGCCGTTCACCATCGCCGTGGTGTTTCTCGGCGGCGGCGGCTGGGCCGGCATCCGCGCGTCGGCCCACGGCCTGGAAGTGCTCGAGATCGGCCTCGAAGCCGGCGCCTGCATCGCCGTCGACTTCGGCGTGGCGTCGGGCTCGGTGTCGGCCATGCTCGGCGTCTACATCCGGCTCGAAAGCGAAAAAGGTTCGATCGCCGGTTATTTCCGCCTGCGCGGGGAAGTGGACGTGCTGGGCCTGGTTTCAGCCGCGATCGAGTTGTACATGGAGCTGCTGTATCAGCCGCCCACCGGCAAGCTGATCGGCCAAGCCAGCATCACCGTCAACGTGTCCGTGATCGGCATATCCAAATCGGTGCACATCAGCGCCCAGCGGGTGTTCGCTGGGTCGCGGGGCGATCCGTCGTTCTTGGAGGTCATGGACGCCGGCAGCGGCACGTCCCCCGCTTGGACCACCTACTGCCTTGCCTTCAGCGGGGAATGACGCGATGGCGACCGAGTACTTCATCGCGTGCGCGCTGCCGTATTCGGCGGCTGCGGACGGCAACTTCCACGTGTCGCTGTTCTTCTCGCCGACGATCCGGCCGGACGTCGACAGCACGCTGCGGCAATCTCGGGTCTTCGTGGATTGGGCCGAGACGGTACGGACGCGGCTGGCGATCGAACTGTTCGACCAGAACGGCACGATCGAATGCGAACCCTTGCGCGACCCGATCGACGCATCGCTGTGGCGGGCCCTGTTTCCGTCATCCACGCCGGTCAAGGCGCCCGCGGTGCCACGCTGGGAGAACCGCCACTGGCGGAGCTTCGCCGCACGCACCGTGCACGACATCGCCCGCGACCTGCACATGGCGACCATCTACGCCGACCCGACCACACCGCCGCGCCCGCAGGACCATCCGCTGACCGAGCAGCTTTCGCGGATGATCGCCGACAAGGAGTACTACCACGTCGAAGGCGAGGGTCGGGCCGGCCGTCGTGTCTACGACGAATCCAGAATGACCGCGGACCTTGATCGCGTCATCGAAAGCCGCGAGCCGCTGGCCAACATAGAACGGTTCGTGGCCGACCAGCAGGATTGGCTCGAACGCGCCGCACTGGAGCTGCACCGCTGCCGCCGGTACTACGAGCGGCCGGAGTCGCAACTGCCCTACCAGGCCAATCCGACACCGGGCGCGACGGTACCGCCGATCGCACCGCCCGAACCCGAATTCCACGAGCGCTGCGCGATGGCCGGCGACCATCCGGCCCTTCTGCGTCGCCTGGGACTCGTGATCGACCTGCGGGTTGCCGACCCTGCGCGCCTGCTGCAGGCCGAGTGGCTGGCGGCGCGCGTGTCCATCGACGGGGAGCAGGGTGCCTGCCGCAGTGCGCGTGTGCGCTGCCAGCGTGCCGGCGACGACATGGTGAGCACTCCTCTCGGCAACGACTGGTCCGACGGCTTGTTGCGGCTCGGCGACGAGCGGCGCTTCAGCGTCCTGACGCTCGACACCGACGGCAGCGCGATCAAGACCGAGCGTTTCCTGTGGACGCTGCCGCGCCTGCTGCATATCGAGCAGAACGGCGACCCGGTCAATGCCGCCACGCCGGCGATGCGCTCCGGCGGGCTCACCGTGGCGGCCACAAAGCAGGCGCTGGAGATCCAGCAACGGCTCGGCCGGCAGAACGACCTCGTGGCGGACTTCGACAACGGCAGCGCACCCGAGCTGCATGCCGAAGACGTCACCCGTGGCGTGCGCGTCGAGGTGTGGGACGACAAGGTCAGACGCTGGGCATCGCTGCACCGACGGCTCACGCACCTCTCGGTCGAGGGTTTTGGCGTGGTGTTTCAGGGCCTGCCGGAAGCGGGTTTCGTGCAGGGCAGCGCGGCGCACGAGACCCCGAACGTCCGCCAGGCGCCGGTGCACGTGCACGATGCGTTGTTCGGTTGGGAGGGTTGGAGTCTTTCGGCGCCGCGTCCGGGCAAGCGCGTCCGCCACGACAACGGCAACGAGGTGGTCGAGGACACACCGAACTTGCCCGCCGGCGACTTGGTCCACCCGATCCGCATTCGCAGCGAGGTGGAGCCGGGAACGCTGCCGCGACTGCGCTACGGTCGCCGCTATGCCTTCCGCGCGTGGGCGGTCGACCTGGCCGGCAACTCACGCCCGCATCCCCTGGGTCCCGATCCGGCGGTGCCGCCGGACCGGGTCGCGGGAACGCTGGCTGCCGGCCGGCCGGACATCGCAGCGCCGGTCAATGCCGCGGCATGGTCGTCCACCGCTTTGCGCGCGGCCACGCACGCGACGCTCGAACGTCGACGGATGCTGGCAGTACCTACGGCCGCCGACATCGACGACAGCGCCGAAATCGTCGGCAACCTGCTCGCGCACCCCGAGCTGGGGCCGTTGGTCATGCAACGCCTCAGCGCCCGTCCGGCAACCGCCGCACGCAGCGACGCGGCGACGCTGCACGCGCAACTCGGAAGGCGTTCACTGGTGTCGACGGCGATCGCCGGAGCCGTCGCCGACACCGAGCAGCCGTTCGTCGTCGACGTCACGCTGCGAGGATCGCAGGACTTGGCTGCACTGGTCGGCTCGCAGGCGGCAGTCGTAGGAATCGTCGCGAACGCTCCGATGGCCGACGCGATCGCACGCGCACGCCAGACCGTCACCCCGTTGCACCCCTTCCTGCGCTGGGACCCGGTGCCGAGCCCGGCACTTGTGCCGCGCAAGCGCTACACCGAAGGCGAGTCTTTGCGCGTCCTGGTCATCCGCTCCGGTGTGGTCCAGGACCCGAAGACACTGGCGCTCACGGTCCGCGAACCGGCGATCTATGCCGCGGCTGCCGTGGCGGCCATCGCCGACATCGGATACGGCGACACCAGCGAACGCCACCTCGCTCCGCCGAAGATCAGCCAGATGCAGGCCGAACTGCATGGCATGTTCGACGTCGCGATCGGAGCGGCGGCGGAGGCCAACCACACCCGGATGCTCGGCTGGGCGCTGCGCGAGAACGGCACGTTCCAGGACCTCGATCGTGCCGACATCGACGATCCGCCCAACCGCATCCCGCAGCCCAACGTCGACATCGTCCACGTGGGCACGCCGACGACGGCACTCAAGACGCTGCCGCTCGGCGTCGGCGAAGCGCCAGCCCCTGGCCAGACCGTGGTTCACGATGTTGACGAGCTCGGCCTGCCGTACCTGCCCGACCCCATGGCGCGCGGCCTGTCGATCGTGTTCACCGAGGCAGGCCAGGATCGCGTGCTGCCGTTCCCGTTCGGCGTCGAGGGATTCACCGCTGCCTACCGAGGCGAATGGCCCGAGATCGAACCGTTCCGGCTGGTGCTCACCGGCAGCGCGGAGCTGGACAGCGATGTCAAGGGACGGACGGTCACATTCGCGCTACCGCCCGGCGACATCCAGACCTTCCGCCTCGCCAGCAGCTTGCCCAGGGACCAACTCGACCTGATGGGCGTGTGGCGCAGTCTGCCGCCTTCGGTGCGCGACAACCGCGACGTCGCCGAAGCGGCAGCCGACGGCTGGCTGTGGGGGCTGTCGCCTTTCGAGGACGTGACGCTGGTGCACGCGGTCGACCGCCCGCTGCGAGCGCCGCGTCCGATTCGCGTCATGCCAGTGCGCGCCGCGGGCGCGACGCATGTGCATCTGTTCGGCGCGATCGACCTGCACGGGTCGAGCACGGACGGCCTGACCGCGGAGGCCACATGGACTGATCGCGTCGACGACCTGTCCCTGCCGACATGGCAGGACCTGCAGTCCAGCGCCACTGCGTTCCGCACGCATGTGCGCCCTTACGAGGACGTGGCGCTGCTTGCCAACGCCGATGCCGAAGCCGTATTGCCCACCGTCGGCAAGGTCGGCGCACACAACGCGCGGCACGAATTCGGCGACACCCGCCACCGGCGCGTCGACTACCGCTTCCGCGCGTCCACCCGCTTCCGCGAGTACTTCCGGCCCGAGTTGCTGGCCGCCGGCGGCAATCCTCTCGACGACGGTCAGAGCGTGATCGGCCCCGTGGTACAGGTCTCGGTGCCGTCGTCGGCGCGTCCGGCCGCACCGATCGTGCACTCGGTGATCCCGCTGTTCCGCTGGTCGGATGCCACCGAGCCCGAGCAGCCGATGTCGCGACGCCATGGCCGCCGTGCCGGGGTGCGGATCTACCTCGAACGTCCATGGTTCTCCAGCGGCAACGGCGAGCTGCTCGGCCTGTTGCTCGCCCGCGGCGGCGACGACAACTTCGGCCCGCCCGCGGAAGATCAGTCCGGCTTCCCGTTCGTCAGCAAGTGGGGAGGGGACCCGATATGGAGGAGCGCGGACGTCGCGCCACGAGCAATGTCGATGCTGCAGTTGGACAACCTCCTGCACAGCGCGGGGCTCGACGACCGCGTGCGACCAGGACAACCCGTCACGCCAGCGGTGCAGCTGCCGCTGGTGACATCTCCCGGCCAACCGATCGTCACCGTCGTCGGCTACGAACCGCAGTACAACGCCGCGCGCGAACTCTGGTATGTCGACGTCGCTCTCGATCCGGGCGACCATTTCTGGCCGTTCCTGCGCCTGGCGGTGTGCCGCTACCAGCCGGAAAGCGTCGTGGGCTGCCATCTATCGGCTCCGGTGCGCTGTGACTTCGTGCAGGTTCCACCGGAACGTCTCACTAGCGTTAGCCGCACCGATGACCGCCGCGTCCGGGTCGTGGTCAGCGGAACAGTGGGCGTACGCACGCCGGCCGGACAGGGCTTGGGTGGCGCTGCCGCGCTGGCCGGCGCGGTCGACCAAAATCGCTATCTGGTCGCGCGGTTGCAGCGTCGTGACCCGCTCATCGATACCGACCTCGGCTGGGCGACGGTGGTCGCAACGCGGCTGACGCTGCGCGGCAGCGGACACAGCAGCCATGAAGCCGCCTGGGTGGCCGAGCTCGACGCCGGCGAGGAGATCCCCTTGATTCGTCCCGGCCGCGGTCCGAGCGGGTGGCGTTTGACGGTGGAGGAATGGGAGATGCTCGAAGGCGATCCCACACACGTCGATGTCGCTTTCGTTGGCATCGACCTTCCGCGACTGGAACACCGGCTGATCTACGCCGACGAAATCGATTTGTAGCCAGGACTCGGTTTTCGGCCAGCCGGCAACGGCTGCCCCGGTCAAGAGCCCGGATAAAGTACCAGCCGAGTACGGTCAAGAAGCCAATCCAGGAACCCGTCCGTGACGACGCGAGATGGGCCGAGCCCTGCGCGGGACCCAAAGGCAACATGATGCGCGCCCATCTGGCAAGAGCCATGACTGCTCCGGAGAAGAAGCCGCTTCTGGAGAGACTCGTCGGCTATCGGGACGCCGGGCTGCTTCTTGCGGGAGTCGCGTACGCGCTCGGCTACGCGTCCCGGTCGCTCCATGCATTCGACTACAACCTTGGCCCGCTTCCAGGCGCCAGATTTGACTACGTGGTCGCCGGCGCGCTTCTGCTCCTTCCGCCCGGAGCGCTTTGCCTGGCCGGATGGCTACTCTGGCGTGGTATCAAGCGAGCGGCAGCGTGGGCCGCAAAGCGTCCTGGCGGCACCCAGCGAGTTTCAAACGCGCTGGGGGCAGCCTGGATGCTCGGCATCGCGGTCGTCGCATTTGCGCCGAATCCCATGGTTGCCAATGGAGCGATGTTCCTTTTCATCACGGCATTCGCACTATCGATCGCGTTTGCTGCCGCCAATGAAGAATCGCCGGGCACGGCCCCATCGGCCCGAGAGACTTCTGCTTCCAGCCGCCATTGGGTAAGCGCCTTCCTTGAACGCTTGGGCGTCTTCCTCATGGGGCTGGCGATGCTGCTCATGGCGCTGCTACCGCTGATCCTGTTCGTCGGTTCAGTGTTGTTCGGCGCAATAGCGCTGACTCATGTTCCGCAAGAGTTCGGTGGCGTGAAGCCGAAATGTGCGGTCATCGATCTCGTACCAGAGCAGCTATCGCCGGAGCTTCTGACCCTGCTGGTCGGCAATTCGCCGAATCCTTCTGCATCAAAGGTGCTTCGCTCGCAGAGGCTGGAGCTGTACACCACCAGCGCACCTTGGCTTGTTCGCGTGCACGACTCCGTCCCAGGTGCAGGGAGTTCGCGATCCCTCCGCCTTGGCGACAGCGCTGTCAGGTCGGTCGAATGGTGTCGGTAACGGCGAGACGCCTTGCCTCGCCTCAACTTGATGCCAATGTATTGCTCATCCGTTCGACATCTAGCGAAAGTCCGTTCCCAGGACCAAGCAGCCTTCGGCTTGGCGTGGTTGCGAACTCACAACCCGGCCATCTGCTGTCATTGGTGACCGACTGCTGTACGGCAGCCCCCGGGACCGCCTGACGTGATCGCCTACAGCCGGCTCCGCCTCGATATTCCGAACTAGCTTCGCGTCAATGCGATGCTTGGCTCAACGCAACGTCCTGCAGTCTGGACGAAGTGGCTTGCAGCACCTTGATGGCGTCCAGGCGACCTTCGCGCGCGAGCAGTCGCGTCGCCTCGGCGACGAGCCGGTCCAGACGCTCTTTGTCATCGAGACCTATCAGCACCGACAGCTCGACACTGAGCGTATGAAGAACGCTTCTCGGTTTCAGCCCCGCGGCGGCGCAGCGGACGTGTTCTGTCGAAAGAACAGCAAGTTCGCACGCCTCAGCGTGCAGGAAGGCTTCTTCTTCCGCGGCACTAACCCTTTGCATGAGCATGCTCCGGCGATGACAGGCGCATGGTGGACCGAGGGCGTGCGGCTGTCATTCCCACTGTGGGGTGAACGCCACGCCGCCGACGCTGCCGAAACGGCGCTGTCGGCGCTCCAGGGGCGAGTTCGACGTGGTGGTCAAGTCGGGCAGTCCGGCCCTGGCCGCTTTCGACGCCCAGATCGCGAGCGTCTACGCGCCGATGGAGCACGCGCTTCGCGGCAGCCTGGGTCCCCTTCCGCGGAGCCGCAGTTGCTTCCGAAACGCGGCAAGAATTAACGCCAACTCCTACCCGTCTCCCTCAATCGCGGGGTAACCGTACGGCGGGGCATTACTAGCATTCATCCAGACGGTGGCGTGGCGACCAAGATCCCATCCGCGCCGAACAGTCCGGCAGTGCTCTTTCGTGCCGGCACCGTCTCCAGACGTCGTTCACGCGAAACGCAGGCGGCCTTCAACCAGCCCGTAGAGCCTGCGCACATGGTTGGGCGCACTGAACCTTGGATAAGTGCGGCGTCGACAGCGCAGATGTGAAAGCGGGGCCGCTCGGGCCGGTGGCTTGAACAAATGAGATGAGATCGGCGCGGCCGAACTGGCCTTCCCCTTCGCCGCCCAGGCCCTTGCTTGAACCGAGGCGAAAGCGAGTACGACGGTCGCTGGGCGGGCTGCGCACTTCGTGTTGATCCCGGACGTTGGTGGTCGGCGGCGGCAAGTTTGTTCATTTGCCCCGATCACACGCCGCCTCGGCGATAGGCCCCCGGCGCGCTGCCTGTCCAGCTCTTGAACGCGCGCTGGAACGCGGCGCTGTCGGCGAACCCAAGCTCGTCGGCCAGCGCCACCAGCGGCACGGCGCTGGTGTGGAGGCGAACGATGGCCAGGTCCCGGCGCAGCGCGTCCTTCAGCGCCTGGAACGAGGTGCCGTCGGCCGCCAGGCGCTTCTGCAATGTCGAGGCCGCCATGTGCAGTGCTTCGGCCGTGGCGGCCAGGTCGGGCCACTCGGGCTGCGCCTGCTGCAGGTGGCGGCGCACGCGCGCGCCGGTCAGGTCGCCGTCGCGTGGCGGCAGGATGACGTTGGCTCGCGCGTCGGCGAGGTACGCCTTCACAGCGGCCTTGTCGCGGCGCACCGGTCGGGTCAGCGTGTCGGCGTCGAACCAGAATCCGGACCGCTGCTGCTCGAAGCGCAGCGGCGCGGTGAAGATCTTTCCGTAGCTGCTCGCATAGGACGGGCTCGGGAAGGCGAAGTCGAATCGCGCGACCGGCAGCTTGCCGCCCGCCAGCCAGGCGAACAGGCGCCAGAGCACACGCAGCAGCAGCTCGTGCAGCGGCACCGACTGCGCCAGCGACGGGTCGGTGAAGCGCAGCGTGAACCCCGCCAGGTCTCCGGCTCGCACCAGTTCCAGCTCGAAGTCGGTCTGCAGCAGGCCGAAGGTGCGCGCGGTGCGGCGCATCGCCCGCTCGAGCGTGTCTTCAGCCGCTGCCGAACGAACGACGAGCGCGAAACTGCCGTGCCGCAGCGGGCGCGGCAGGAAGCCGAGAAGATCGTCGTCGAGCCGGTCGGTCAGCGACCGGAACAGGCCCACGTACTGCGCTGCGGTCACGCGCGCGCCGGCCTGCTCCAGCAGCGCCGGGTCGATGCCGGCATCGGCCAGGAAGGCGTCGCAGGGCAGGCCGCGTGAACGCACGCCCGAGAGCAGGCCGTGCACGAACACGACCGAGATCGTGACCGGCGGGTCCGGCGTCGACGAGGAAGGGCGCGCCATGAATGGAGTCTTCTGCCATTCGAAGTATGCAATGCGCCATCGCGCCGGAGGCCACCGGTTTCTACCATGGGCACCGAGATAACAGACCCGGCAATCGGCCTCGAGGAGACAAGCATGTACCTGACCCAATCATTGCACCGCGCCGTGCAGCAGCACCCCGACCGCATTGCCGTGCGCTTCGGCGACCGGCAGCGCACGTTCCGCGCATTCGCCGACCGCGTGGCCCGCCTCGCCGGCGCGCTGCAGAAGCTCAGCCTTCAGGAAGGCGATCGCGTCGCGATCCTGTCGCTCAATTCCGACCGCTACCTCGAATACCAGATGGCGGTGCCCTGGGCGGGCGGCGTGCTCAACCCCTGCAATATCCGCTGGTCGGCCGCCGAGATCCTGTACTCGCTGGACGACTCGGGTTCCACCATCCTGCTCGTGGACGAGACCTTCCGCCCCATGGTCGAGCAATTCCGCGGCGACTCGCGGACCCTGCGCGAGGTGATCTATTGCGGCGACGGCGCGGTGCCGGCCGGCATGCACGGCTACGAGGCGCTGCTCGCGGCCGCCGAGCCGGGGCCCGACGTTGCGCGCCGCGGCGAGGACCTCGCCGGCATCTTCTACACCGGCGGCACGACCGGCTTTCCCAAGGGCGTGATGCTCAGCCATACCAACATGTGCAGCTCCGGCCTGGCGCTGCTCGCCGAAGGGCTGGCCACGCCCGGCGGCGTCTACCTGCATGCCGCGCCGATGTTCCACCTCGCCGACATGGGCCTGGCCATGCCGCATTGGTTCGAGGGCAACACGCACGCGATCGTGCCGGCCTTCAACCCTGAAGTCGTTCTCGACACTATCGAGCGTTGCCGGGTCACCCATGCTCTCTTCGTGCCCACCATGATCCAGATGACGGTGGACCATCCGACCATGCAGAAGCCGCGCGACCTCAGCTCGCTCAAGTCCATCGCGTACGGTGCTTCGCCGATCTCCGAAGCCGTGCTCGAGCGTGCCATGGCCGCCTTGCCCGGCGTAGGCTTCACGCAGGCCTACGGCATGACCGAACTGTCGCCGCTGGCCACCGTCAACCCGGCCTACTACCACACGGTCGAGGGCCGCAAGCTCGGCAAGCTGCGCGCCGCCGGGCGGGCCGGCTACTGCATCGAGCTGCGGATCGTCGACCCCGCGGGCAACGAGGTGCCGCGCGGTACGGTCGGCGAGGTCGCGGTGCGCGGCCCGAACGTGATGCAGGGCTACTGGAACAAGCCCGAGCAGACGGCCGCAGCCGTGCGCGACGGCTGGATGCACACCGGCGACGGCGCCTGGATGGACGAGGACGGCTTCATCTTCATCGCCGACCGGTTGAAGGACATGATCATCAGCGGTGGCGAGAACGTCTACTCGGGCGAGGTCGAGAACGCCTTGGCGCAGCACCCGGCCGTCGCCTCCTGCGCCGTGATCGGCATCCCGAGCGACCAGTGGGGCGAGACCGTGCACGCCGTGGTCGTGAAGAAGCCCGGGCAGGAGGTCACGCCCGAAGCGCTGATCGCCCACTGCAAGGCGCAGATTGCCGGCTACAAGTGCCCGCGCAGCGTGGCCTTCGTCGACGCGCTGCCGATCTCGGGCGCCGGCAAGATCCTCAAGACCAAGCTGCGCGAGCCGTTCTGGCAGGGCCGCGAGCGCGCCGTCGCGTGAGCGAGGCGCAAACTTCATCCCTCTTTTCCCTTGACCGTTCCAGGAGTCTTCCATGAGCCGTGACGTCTTCGTCGCCGGGGTCGGCATGATCCCCTTCACCAAGCCGGGGGCCAACGAGCCCTATCCGCAGATGGCCGCCAAGGCCACGCACGCCGCGCTGGCCGACGCCGGCATCGGCTACGAGCAGGTGCAGCAGGCCTACGTGGGCTATGTCTACGGCGACTCGACCGCCGGCCAGCGCGCGGTCTACGAGGTGGGCATGACCGGCATCCCGGTCGTCAACGTCAACAACAACTGCTCGACCGGCTCGACGGCGCTCTTCCTGGCGCGACAGGCGGTGGCCAGCGGCGCCGCCGAATGCGTGCTGGCGCTCGGCTTCGAGCACATGAGTCCCGGCGCGCTCGGCGCGGTGTTCAAGGACCGGCCCAGCCCCTTCGACCGCTTCGACGAAGCGACGCAGGAGCTTGTCGGCCAAAGCGAGATTCCGCTGGCGCTGCGCTACTTCGGCGGCGCGGGGCTGGCGCACATGGAGCAGTACGGCACGCAGCTCTCGACCTTCGCGAAGATCCGCGCCAAGGCCAGCCGCCACGCCAAGAACAACCCGCTGGCGCTGTTTCGCAAGGTCGTCAGCGAAGAGGAGGTGATGAACTCGCCGATGCTCTGGCCTGGCGTGATGACGCGCCTGATGGCCTGTCCGCCGACCTGCGGCTCGGCCGCGGCCATCATCTGCTCCGAGGCCTTCGCCAAGGCCCACGACCTGGACCGGCGCGTACGCATCCGGGCGCAGGCGATGACGACCGACCGTCCGGTGACCTTCGAGGCGCGCGACATGCGCGAGGTCGTCGGCTTCAGCATGGCCCGCGACGCAGCCTCGCAGGTCTACGAGGCCGCCGGCATCGGCCCCGAGGACGTCGACGTGGTCGAACTGCATGACTGCTTCGCGCAGAACGAGCTCGTCAGCTACGAGGCGCTCGGCCTGTGCCCGGTGGGCGGGGCGGAGAAGTTCGTCGTCGACGGCGACAACACCTACGGCGGCAAGGTCGTGACCAACCCGTCGGGCGGGCTGTTGAGCAAGGGCCATCCGCTGGGCGCGACCGGCCTGGCGCAGTGCACCGAGCTGGTCCAGCAGCTGCGTGGCAGCGCCGACAAGCGCCAGGTCGAGGGCGCACGGCTGGCGCTGCAGCACAACCTGGGTCTGGGCGGCGCCTGCGTCGTCACCCTCTACGAACGCGTCTGAGGACGAATCAGCCATGATCGACAAGAAATGGATCGGCCACGAGCTGCCCGCGTCGGTGCTGCCGATCGAGCGCAGCCGCCTGCAGTTCTTCGCCAAGGCGATCGGCGAGACCGATCCCGTCTACACCGACGCCGCGGCGGCGCGCGACGCCGGCTACCGGGACCTGCCGGCGCCGCCGACGTTCCTGTTCGCCGCCGAGCTCGACTCGGGGGCAGCGTTCCGCCTGATCGAGGACCTGCAGATCCCGATCGCCAAGCTGCTGCACGGCGAGCAGAGCTTCAGCTACCACCGGCCGGCCTGCGTCGGCGACACGGTGACGGTGCGCTCGAAGATCAGCGACATCTACGACAAGAAGAACGGGGCGCTCGAGTTCGTCGTCAAGACCTCGCGCGCCACCAACCAGCGCGAAGAGCTCGTGGCCGAGATGCGCTCGGTGCTCGTCTGCCGCCACTGACCGGAGATCGCCAATGACTGCCTCCACCTACGACACCGTTGCCGTCGGCGACACCCTGCCACCGCTGCAGCTACCGCCGGTCGACCGGACGACGCTGGCGCTGTTCGCCGGCGCCTCCGGCGACCACAACGCGATCCACGTCGACCTCGACGTCGCCCGCCGCGCCGGCATGCCCGACGTGTTCGCGCAGGGCATGCTGGGCATGGCCTGGCTCGGCCGGCTGATCACCGGCTGGGCGCCGCAGAGCCGGCTGCGCCAATTCGACGCCCGCTTTCAGGGCATCACCCACCTCGGCAACGCGATGCGCTGCAGCGGCCGCGTGGTCGAGAAGCTCGAGCACCACGGCGAGCGCTGCGTGCGCATCGAGCTCCAGAGCGCCAACCAGTTCGGACAAACCAAGATCGTCGGCGAGGCCCTCGTCGCGCTGCCTTGAACTTTCCCAGGAGAAACACATGACCCGCAAACTCGAAGGCAAGGTCGCCCTCATCACCGGCTCGGGCCGCGGCATCGGCCGCTCGATCGCCCTCAAGCTCGCCAGCGAAGGCGCGAGCATCGTCGTCAACGACCTCGATGCCGAACCCGCCGAGGAGACCGTGCAGGCCATCCGCGAGGCCGGCGGCCAGGCCGTGGCCTGCGTCGGCAGCGTCACCGCCCCGGACTTCGCCGAGCGCTTCGTCGGCACCGCCGTGAGCGAATACAAGGGCATCGACATCGTCGTCAACAACGCTGGCTACACCTGGGACAACGTGATCCAGAAGATGAGCGACGAGCAGTGGTACGCGATGATCGATTGCCACCTGACGGCGCCGTTTCGCATCCTGCGCGCGGCGCAGCCCATCATCAGCAAGCTCGCCAAGGCCGAGAAGGAAGCCGGCAACCGCATCGTGCGCAAGGTGGTCAACATCTCGTCGGTGGCAGGCCTCTTCGGCAACGCAGGCCAGGCGAACTACTCCACCGCCAAGGCCGGCATCGTCGGCATGACGCAGACGCTGGCCAAGGAATGGGGCCGCATGAACGTCACCGTCAACTGCGTCGCCTACGGCTTCATCAAGACCCGGCTGACGGGCAGCGCGGCCGGCGATGCCACCGCCAACATCGACGGCCGCGAGATCAAGGTCGGCGTCAACCCGGACCTGATGGCGGCGATGGAGCGCAGCATCCCCCTCGGCCGCGGTGGCAGCCCGGAGGAGGCCGCGGGCGCGGCGTACCTGTTCTGCATCCCCGAGTCCGACTACGTGAGCGGCCAGACGCTGATGTGCAGCGGCGGCCTCACCGGGATCTGAGGCCATGCTGCCGCAGCTGCACCGCCATCCGTGGATGGACGAGGAGATCGAGGCCTTCCGCGACCAGGTTCGCCGCTACGCCGTCGGCGAGCTGGTGCCGCACCTCGACGGCTGGCGCCGCCAGGGCTACATCCCGCGCGAGGTCTGGCGCCCGTTCGGGCAGATGGGCTTCATGCTGCCGGAGCTCGCCGAGGAGCACGGCGGCGCCGGCGCCACTCTCGCCTACCAGCTGGTGGTGCAGGACGAGCTGGCTAAGGCCGAGGTGCCGGCCAACACGGCCGTGCACACGATCGCCGCCCACTACATCCTCGACTACGGCACCGAGGCGCAGAAGCGCCGCTGGCTGCCCGGGCTGGCCAGCGGCGAGCTGCTCGCCGGCATCGCCCTGACCGAGCCGGGCTGCGGATCCGACCTGAAGTCGCTGCGCACCCGCGCCCGGCGCGAGGGCGACGAGTACGTCATCGACGGCGCCAAGACCTTCATCACCAACGGCTTCAGCGCCAACCTCCTGGTGGTGGCGGTGCGCACCGGCGAAGCGGGAAGCCGCGGCCTGTCTCTGGTCGTCATGGAGACCGAGAAGCTGCCGGGCTTTCGCGTCGGCCGGCGGCTCGAGAAGCTCGGCCAGCATGCCTCGGACACCGCCGAGCTGTTCTTCGACGGCGTGCGCGTGCCCGCCGGCAACCTGATCGGCGAGGAGGAAGGCAAGGGCTTCGTTCAGCTGATGAGCCAGCTGCCGTACGAACGCCTGCTGCTGTGCGTGTCGGCGGCGGCGGCAATCGAGCTGGCGGTCGAGCTGACGGTGGAGTACACGAAGCAGCGCAAGGCCTTCGGCCAGACGCTGGCGGACTTCCAGAACACCCGCTTCAAGCTCGCCGAGTGCGCGACGATCGCTCACGTCGTCCGCACCTTCCTCAACGACTGCACCCAGCGCCTGCTCGACGGCACGCTCGACGACGAGGCCGCCTACATGGCTAAGTGGTGGTGCACCGAGCAGCAGGGCAAGGTCACCGACGAGTGCCTGCAGCTCTTCGGCGGCTACGGCTACATGGCCGAGTACCCGATCGCGCGGCTGTACGCCGATGCGCGCGTGCAGCGCATCTACGGCGGCACGACCGAGATCATGAAGGACCTGATCGCGCGAAAGCTGTTCGCATGAGGGCCGCATGATTCCGCCGCTGACCGGCATCCGCGTCGTCGAGTTCGAGGGCATCGGCCCCGGCCCGCTGGCCGGCCGCATGCTGGCCGACATGGGCGCCGAAGTGACGGTGATCGCTCGGCCGCAAAAAGGCGCCGTGAACGAGCGCCTGGGGGGCAAGAGCGAGAGCCCGCTTCGCCGCGGCAAGCGCGTCGTGGTGCTCGACCTGAAGCAGCCCGCCGCGGTGGCCGAGGCGATGGCCCTGGTGGCCGGTGCCGACGCGCTGATCGAGGGCAATCGCCCCGGCGTGATGGAGCGGCTCGGCCTCGGCCCGGCCGATTGCGCCGCGCGCAACCCGAAGCTGGTCTACGGCCGCATGACCGGCTGGGGCCAGACCGGGCCGCTGGCTCAGGCCGCCGGGCACGACCTGAACTATGTCGCGCTGACCGGGCTGCTGTCGCTGTCGGCGCACCGCGGCGAGCGGCCGATCGTGCCGCCGACCGTGGTCGGCGACGCCGCCGGCGCGCTCGGCCTGGCCTTCGGGATGGTGTGCGCGCTGCTTGACGCGCGCCGCGGTGGGCGAGGGCGGGTCGTCGACGGGGCGATCGTCGACGTGGTGGCGATGCTCGGCGGGATCGCGCAGATGGTCCGCGCCAGCGGCCAGCTCGACAGCGCCGAGCCGAGCCCCTTCCACGACTCGCCGTTCTACGACGTCTATGCCTGCGCCGACGGCGGCTTCATCACCCTCGGCGCACTCGAGCCGCAGTTCTACGCACTGCTGCTGGAAAAACTCGGCCTGACGGATGTCGAACCGTCGGCGCAATATGACAAGGCGGCCTGGCCGGCGCTGAAGTCGCGCTTCACCGTGCTGTTCGCGAGCCGAACGCGTCAGCACTGGTGCGAGCTGCTCGAAGGCAGCGACGCCTGCTTCGCGCCGGTGCTGAGCCTGGCCGAAGCGGCCGCGCATCCGCACATCGCGGCGCGTGGCATCTATCGCGCCGATGCGACAGGGGCCGTCCATGCGGCGGCTGCGCCACGCTTCGAGCCGCTGGCCGGCGAGGCCCCGTGACCGGGCGGTACGCCGTGCCGGACGAGCCCTTGAACGATTCCTCATAGATTTCGCCGCAGCTTGCCCTGGCGCAAGCTCGCGACCAGCCTCTCCTGCGCTGCGACGACGGTTGGCCCGCCGCAGCGAGGCTCATTGCCTGGTACGCAGCTCGGCGAGCAGTTGCCTGGCCTCGGCATTGGCAGGGTCGAGCACCAGCAGCTTCTCGGCCCATGCCCGGGCCTGTGCATATTGCCGGCCTTGGGCATAGAAGACGGCCAGCGCGTAGCAGAGCGCCGGGTCGCGCGGATCGAGCTTCTGCGCTTGCAGCAGCGCGGCCTCCGCGGGTTGGCGCCGTCCGAGTTGCTGCAAGGCCAGGCCGAGGTTGTAGTGAACCCGGGCCCGCTCGGGCAGCAGCTTGGCCGCCGTGGCCAGCGCCGCCGCAGCTTCCTCGATGCGTTTGTCTTCGGCCAGCACCAGGCCGAGCGAATACTGCAGCTCGCCGATCGCGGGCTGACGCTGCAGCCCCTCTTTCAGCACCCGCTCGGCGTCTGCATAGCGCGCCGCTCCGCCGTAGAGCTGCGCCAGGTTGGAACGCGCCGGCGTGAAGTCGGGGTCGATCTTCAGCGCCTGCAGGTAGCGCTGCTCGGCCAGGTCGAGGCGTCCGGTGTTCTGGTAGACCACGGCGAGGTTGAGCTGGGCACCCGGCATGTCCAGCGACACGTTCTGTGCCGCCACGTATTCGGCCAGTGCCGCGTCGTAGGTCGGGCGTCGCGCGGCCTCGATCTGCTCCCGCGGCAGCGACGACAGGCCACGCGCCGCGGCGATGCGCACGGCGCGCACCGGGTCGCTCAGCATCGGCACCAACGCATACAGCCGTTGCGCAGCCGAGAGCGCATCGAGGCTGTTGGCGGCGGCGGCGCGCACCTCGGGGTCGGCATCGCGCGTGGCCTGGATTCGCTCGCCGGCGCCGCTGCGACCGTCGGCGCGCAGCGCGGCCAGGGCCGATGCGCGAACGATGGCGGGCTGCGTGGCATCGACCGCGAGCTTCGCCAGGCCTTCGTCCGCCTGGGGCTCGCCGGCGCGGGCAGCGGCGAACACTTCGCCGAAATGCGTCTCCTGGCGTCGCTTCGGACCGTACCAGCGCGCCACCTGGTCCGCTGCCCACTGCGCGGGCTTGTCGGCGTGGCAGCCGGTGCAGGCGTTGGGCGTGCCGATCTTTACCGACAGATCGGGGCGCGGGATGCGCAGGCTGTGGTCGGGCCGGGCCTGGACCTGCATGTAGGTCTTGGTCGGCATGTGGCAGTTCACGCACAAGGCACCTGCCGACCCGGTCTTGTGAAAGTGGTGCGTCGTTGCGACGTAGGGGCCCGCCGCCGCGGGGAACGCCGGATTGGGCTGGGCCGCGTGACATTGCAGGCACACGGCGTTGCCGGTCTGCCTGAGCTTGCCGGTGTGCGCGTCGTGGCAGCTCAGGCAGCCCACGCCCTTGCCGTACATCTTGCTCTGCCGGAACGAGCCGTCGACATAGACCTCGTCCAGCTGCTGGCCGTCGGCGTGGTAGAGCGACGGCGTCAGCAGACTGGGCAGGAAATGGTCGAGCCGCGGCTCGCCCGGTCGGTACGAATCGGCGAGCTCGCTGCGCCGCGAATGACAAGGCGAACACAGCTCCACCTGCTGCGCGCCCTCCGGCCTGGACACCTTGATGCTCAGGCCGTAGCGCTCGCCGGCCGCGTCCGGCACGGCCCGACCCTGCTGGCGCTGCTGCGCCCAATGCAGATGCCGCTCGCCCGCACCGTGGCACGACTGGCACGACACGTTCGGCTCGCTCCAGCGCGAGGCGAAGCTGTCGGAGCCGGCGTCGTAGCGCTTCTCGAAGCCGGTGGTGTGACAGCCGATGCACATCGTGTTCGCGGTCTGGTAGCGGCCGGTCCAGTGCAGCACGTCGCCTGGCGGCGCCTTCTCGTCGGGCAACAAGTGGAACCAGCGCTTGCGCTCGCTGTCCCAAGCGATCTGCAGCGGCTGCAGGCGCCCGCCGGGCAGGGCGATCAGGTACTGCTGCAGCGGCGCGACGCCGAAGGTGTAGCTCACCTCGAAGTCGGCCAGCTTGCCGTCGGGTCCGTCGGTGCGGACCATGAACTTGTCGCCGCGCTTGAAGAAGCCGGTGGTGACGCCCTGGTGCTTGAACGCGGTGTCGTTGAAGTCGCCGCGCACCGTCTGCTCGGTCGGTGCGGCCATGGCCTGCGCGTGGTGCGACTGCTGCCACTGCCTGCCCTGCTCCTGATGGCAACCGAGGCACTGCTGGTTGTCGACGTAGGAAGCCGGCAGCGAGGGTGCGCTGGCCGCGGCCTGAGCGGCGGCGGGTGGCGAGGCGGGCGCATGCGCCAGGGTCTGCCACCACCACCAGGCACCGGCAACGCCGAGCGCGAGAAGCAACAGGACCAGCGGCACCAGAAGGCGCCCGCTCCGCCGGGTCGGGGGTAGCGGCGCGGGTGCGGGTGCCGGTGCCGGTGAACTGCGGCCCTGTCTCGTTCGCCTCACAGGGCCTGCATTCGAAGATTCATGTCCACCCGCCTCGGCCGATCCTAGCGCATCGGTCCGGGCCGCCAACATAATCGGGCCTGGGCAACTCGAAGTGCGCGCGGCGATGAAGTGGCGATGAAATGGCGACGAGCCGTGGCATGGGTGCTGCGCGCGACCCTGGGCATGTACGTCGCGATTGCGCCGGCGTACGCCGCCGACGAAGAGGCGCGCGTCCTCATCCTCAACGGCATCGATCCCTATCTCCCGGCCTACCTGGCCATCGACGGCGCCATGCGCGCCAGCCTTGCCAAAGATGAAGCACGGCGGATCGTCTTCTTCTCCGAAGCCCTCGACGGACAGCGCTTTTCGCCGGAAGCACTAGAGCCCGAATTCCTCGCCCTGCTCGAGAAGAAGTACCGCGCCGTGCACATCGACGTCGTCGTCGCGTTCTCGATCCCTGCGCTCGAATTCTTCAAGCGGCACGGCGCACACCTCTGGCCCGGGGCACGACTGGTGTTCCACGGTTTCCCGGGCGAGGACATCCGTCCCGAGACCCTGCCGCCCAATGCCACCGCCGTCGAGGCGCGCCCGGACGTCGACGGCACCATCGAGCTCGCGCAGCGCCTGCAGCCCGACGCCCGCCGCATCGTCGTGATCGCCGGTGTGTCGGATCTGGACAGAAGAGCCGAGCAGCTGGCGCGCGGGGCGCTATCGAAGCCGGCCGAGCACGCGACCGTCGAGTTCCTGTCTGGCCTGCCGCTGCCGGAACTGGTTGCCCGAGTGGCCGCGGAGCCCGCGAGCACCATCGTCATCTATCTGGCGCAGTTCCGCGACCGCGACGGCCGACCGTACACGCCGCGTGAAGTGCTGCGCGCGATCAGCGATGCGTCGGTGGCACCTGTGTATGGCGTCGCCGAGACCTTCATCGGTTTCGGCGCTGCGGCCGGTGTCGTGGAATCGTACGAGGCCCGGGGAAGCTCAGCGGCGAGCAGGTGCGCGCCGCCCTGGCAGGCCGGCCTCCCGAAGCGAGCCGCGTCGTGCTCGCGGCGCCGAGCCATTGCCTGGCGGACGCGCGCGCGTTGCAGCGCTGGTCGCTCGACGCGCGGCGCCTGCCCCACGGCTGCGATATCCTGTTCGCCGAGCGGCCGCTCTGGCGCCAGTACCTATGGCAGATCGTCGCCATGCTGGCCGTCATCGCCGCACAGGCAGCCCTGATCGCGTCGTTCGTGCTCCAGCCACCACGCTGTTCGCCAGCCGACCGCGCGCGCACTGGTGCGAGCTGCTCGAAGGCAGCGATGTCTGCTTCGCGCCGGTGCTGAGCCTGGCTGAAGCGGCCGGGCATCCGCACATGGCCGCGCGTGGCATCTATCGCACCGTTGCGGCGGGGGCCGTCCACCCGGCGGCCGCGCCACGCTTCGAGCCGCTGGCCGGCGAGGCGCCGTGACCGAGCTGGACGCCGCGCCGGGCGCGCCCGGATCAGGCCCGAGCATGACGCGACACGGGAATCGACGATGCGCCGCGCGCTGATCAACCTGTTGTTGCGGGTGCTGGTGAAGCCGCAGACCATGGATACGCCAGGAGGTTCTTGTCATGAGCACAAAGGTTCGAAAGAGGGTCGCCGCACCGAAGCCGGACCGCACATCGGGCGCGAACCCGTCGGCGTCGGCTCCGTCGATCACCGCGCCGATGTTCAGGGCGGCGAAGGAATTGCGACGGTGGGCCGACGCGGTGCTCGGTGCCGCGGGCGCCGCGGCCGAGCTGTCGCTCCACCTGGCGAAGGCGCGCGCGAGCGCGCCACGCCAGCAGGCGGCGATCGAGAAGGCCGGCTCGATGCTGCGCCAGGCGCGCGAGACCGCCGGCATGACCACCGCCGAGCTGAGCCAGGCGGTCGACCTCGCCGACCCGGCGCTGCTCGACCAGGCCGAGGTCGGCAAGGTGGCGCTGCCCTTCGAGGTCATCCTCCGCCTGGCCGGCGTGCTCGGCCGGCACGACCCGGTGACCTTCGCGATGAAGCTGGCGCGGACCTACAACCCGACGCTGTGGAAGGCGCTCGACGACCTCGGCGTCGGCCGGCTGGCGGTGCAGGCCGGGCGCGAGCGCGAGCTTGCCAACCTGTACCGCGCCAACGACGCCGCGCGGCGCTTGTCCGACCAGGACTTCGCCGCCGTGCTCGAGTTCACCCGGGCCGGCTTCGAGATGGCCGTGTCGTTCCGCGGTGACGGGTCGCGCGAGCGTGAGCCGCAACCGAAGAAGCCGCACGCCCGCTGAGTGCCTCCGCACTCAAGGTCCACAGCTCGCCCGAGTGATTGCTTGCGCGTGTGACGGCGGCGGCAAGCCGGTTGGCTTCAACGAGTACTTCTATCTATGGGTACGGTGACCCGTCCTTGTGGACAAATCGCCCGTCCGCGCTCGAACTCATCATGTCGATATCTGAGCAGGTGGTGAGATCGTTCGAGCTGCGCGAGCCGACTTCCAGATAGACGGCCATGCCTGAAGACAGGTTCTTCAGGTGGTGACCATTGCCTGTCCCTTTAGGAAATGCCGCGCACTCTCCCGCGCGGAGTAGCGTTTCAGCGGCATCTTCGACAAGTGTCAACTCGCCTTCGAGGACATAGACGAACTCGTCTTCGTCGCTATGCCAGTGGCGCTGACTGGACCAGCCGCCAGGTGGAAGCGTCATCAGGTTGACTCCGAGATCCCGCAGGCCTCCCGCGTTTCCGAGCCTTCGGCGAGTGCGGTCGGAGCAAGGCTCATTGAAGGGAGCGGGATAGCCAGTGCCCTTTTGCACTGGAATAGCGGAGAGATCGACCTTCGGCATCCTAGTGGCTCCATGGCAAGACCAAGACGTCAGGCTCCCTGAATGATTGCCATGGTGTTGCCTTCGCTGTCCTTGAACCACGCGGCCTTGGCACCGCCAGCGGTCAATGCGCCGCTCGCGCTGCGCTCTCCGGGCATGTCAGGGTAGTTCTCGAACACGACACCGCGCGACTTCAGCTCCTCGATCTCCCGGTCGACGTCGTCGACCTGCCAGAAGGCCTGGCTCGCCTTCGACGTGCCGGCGTTGGGCGTGGCGTAGAGGAAGCAGGCGGTGCCACCGGCAGATTCATAGATCACGCCACCGGCAGTTTCCTGCTTCGGCTTGAGCCCGACCTTCTGTTCGTAGAAGGCGCGCGCGCGAGGCAGGTCCCGGACCGGGATATAGGCATACATAGGATGGTTCTGCAGCATCGGCGGCTCCTTGGCAGGCGATTCGCGATCGCGAAGAAGTCGATTTTGCAGGGTGTCGTACAAGCTGCACACCAAGCCTACATTGGCAACGAGGGTGCCGAGACCGGACGGAGCCCAGCCGTCGCAGTCGGGTATTGAACCAGTTGTCTCTCCAAGGGAATGAACCGATCGGAGTCGCGTGCGAGATCGGCGTCCATGTAGGAAGTGACACTGGAGGGGACAAGCCATGAAAACGACTCCAGAGAACGCTGCCAAGCTCTTGTTCATCGGGCTGGTCGTGCTGTGCATAGCGGGATCGGCCGCTTGGTATCGCTACGATGCAAGCCGCTACGCGACGTACCGTGTACTCACGCAGGACCCCGTGTCCGGCCTCATTCCAGACGCTCCTGTCGAGCTTCATGGCGTCGATGTCGGCCAGGTCGACCGCGTGCACCTTGCCGATGCGCGCACCGTCGAGATCCGGTTGCGCCTTCAGAAGAGCACGCCGATCACAAAAGGGACGATTGCGACCGTGACATCGCGCGGCTTGGCTACGCGAGGGTTCACGGGGTACGTCTACATCGCACTCGAGGATGACGGCGGCGACACGCGGTCCCTGGCGGCCACCGCAAAAGACTCCACCCCCTCGATTCGCTCGGCGCCGTCGCGCTCGGTGAGCTTGGACACGACGATCAGCCGAGTGCATGAAGACGTACAACGCATGAGCGAGCTGTTGAGCCACGTCCTCGATGAGCGCACCATCGTGTCGCTGAAGCAGGCCACGGAGAACATGCAAAGTGTCACCCAGACCCTGGCGTCAAACGGCAACAAGCTCACCGCCATCATTGCCAACGCCGAGCGTCTGAGCGGTGCGATGGATACCCGGACCGTTCGTTCGTTGCAGCAGTCCGTCGCTAACCTGCAGACAATCACTGGAACGCTGGCATCGAACAACGATCGATTGGCCACCATCATGGCCAATGCGGAGACCGCGAGCGGGCAGTTGAATCCCCTCCTGCAATCTGGGCATGAGGCGGTGGATTCCCTGCACAAGGAGCTGATTCCGGAGGCCTACAACACCCTGGCTGGGCTTCAATCCCTCTCCAACTCGCTGAACAACACGGTATCGATGGTCAAGCGTGATCCATCCGTTCTTCTGCGCGGTCGAGTGAGCCGGCCGCCGGGCCCCGGCGAAGCGCAATGAGGGGAAAACTCGCTGCCGTTGCGCTGCTGATCGCCTTCTTCCTGCCCGCCTGCACTCTCTTCACAGCGCCGCTCCCCGAGGTACAGCGGAGCATGCTGACTGAAATGTCGTCCGACCCGCCCCAGAGCGGGGGCTCGGTGCCCGCGACGGGGACGCTGCTGATCGTCACGCCGCGCACCCAAAGTGCCTACGACACGATGCAGATGGCCTACATACTGCGTGACCATGAGATCGCGTACTACCGCGATCACGAATGGGGAGCAACGCCTTCGGAGATGATGCGACCGCTGCTCGTGACGACCCTGGAGCGCACCCATCGATTTGCAGCGGTTCTTGAAGTGCCCTATGGTGGGCGATCGACATACGTGCTTCAAACGCAGATCGGCGAGTTGGTCCAGGACTTCACGCAGCCGACGGCGGCCGTGCGCGTCGCCATGCATTTGCAGTTGACCAACACCGTGAGCCGCCGCGCAGTCTCCAAAGAGATCGCCATCACGGAGCCCATGTCCCAACGGTCGCCCCAAGCAGGCATTGCGGCTGCGAATCGTGCAACGGCCAAGGCGCTGCAGGAAGTCGCGCAGTTTGTCCTCGACAACGCGATCGACTAGCGGGCGGGCCTCGGCGAGAGCATCTTCTTGAGTGTGTCGTCCCGCTTCACGAAGTGATGCATCAGCGCCGCGCCGGCGTGAAGACCGAAAAGGACCACAAGCCCGTAGCCAAGCCAACGATGCACCTGAATCAAGCGTCGGAACAAAGCTTCGCTCGGCGCGAGCGCGTCCGGAATGTCGAACATGCCGAAAGCCGATACCGGGATGGCAGCGGCCGAGGACATCAGCAGTCCACTGATCGGCAAAGCGAACATCAATCCATAGAACGAAAGATGGACAAGGCGCGCCGACACCTTTTGCCAATAGGGCAGCGTATTCACCAACGTCGGCAGATCGTTGGTCATGCGCCAAGCCAAACGAATCGTGGCGAGCAGAAGAGCTGCGAGGCCAAATTCCTTGTGGTACAGGATAAGCGTGATCTTGAGCTTGTCGAACCCGATTTCGGGAAGCCCAACCATGTACAAGCCCATGGCGACCAAGCCGCCCAGGCCGAGCGCCATGATCCAGTGCAGGGCAATCGCGACGGCACCGTAGCGCTCTTTGGTGTTGACGATGACCATGCGGTGAGAGCGTTCCAATACGTGAGTGACGACGCCAATTCCGCAATCTTGCGCTCAACGACCGAGAGCCGTCACCACCCAAGGCGACAACCCTGTGGCAATCCATTGATTCGCACACCGGCGCCACTCGTCCAGGACCCCGGGCGAGGCATGCTCGATGGCAGCCTCGAGCCCGATCACGAGCAATGCCGTCGTCGTCGGCTCCGGAACCGCGGCGACTTGGAGCCCTTGGGGACCATGGGGCGTGGCTGAGCCGGAGACGGTGGTGAAGTCGTCGATGGGCCGGCCTGCGGCATCGAAGATGTCGATTCCGGTGCCTATGCCGCCAGCCACCGCGCGGCGCCCTATACGAATAGCCCGGCTACGCTTGCCCTTCGCGGTGACCGACTACATCACCCACAACATCACCCGCCCAGACATCGCCGCCGCCCGCAAGCGCGGGTCGAGTGACTAGCTGGCGACTCCGAGAAACGCGGCCCTCGCCTCGGTCGTGATCGCCGTGATGCGGTCGATCACCGCGCGAACCGCGGGCACGCGGCCGATATCGCGGTGGAACAGGAGCCACAGCTCGCGGGTCGGGGGCGGCAATCGCGTCGGGACGCTGACCAGATCGTGTTCCTTGCGCACCATGATGCAGGGCAGCACGGCCAGCCCCAGGCCCGCGCGAACCGCCGTAAGCTGAGTGCCGATGTCATTGGCTCGAAGCGCGAGCACTCGATCCCCGATCAACATCCTCAGCCAACGCTGTTCGGGCAGGTGATCGAGGCTGTCGTCGCAGCCGAGATACTCTCGCTCGTCCTCGCCGCAACGGGCAAGATAGTCGCGCGATCCGTAGAGCCCGTACGCCATCACCGCCAAGCGCCGTGCCACGATCTCCTTGTCGCGCGGCCGCTCCATGCGCAGGGCCAGATCGGCTTCGCCGCGAGTGAGGCTGACCTGGCGAACCTCGCCGACGAGCTCGATGCGCAAGCCGGGATGCTGTCGCTGAAGCGGTAGAAGGCGGGGCGCGAGGAAATTGGCGACGAACGTCGGTGGGCCGTTGACCCGCACGATCCGCTGCGGCGAGCGGTCGACGCTGCTCGCAAAGCGCGCAAGGTCGGCAATGCCGGCCTCGACCTCCTTGGCACGATCGCGAACCTGCTCGCCCTGGGCCGTCAGGCGGTAGGCGCGCGAGAGGCGCTCGACCAGGCGAACACCGAGTTCCCGCTCGAGCGCATCGATGCGGCGCGCCACGGTCGAATGGTCGACCTGGAGCTTCTCGGCGGCACGCGAGAGGCTGCCGGCGTCGGCCAGCGCGAGAAAGAATCTCAGGTTGTCCCAGTCCATGCCCGCTTGCGAATAAACGCGCAATCACTGCGCGGGAATGTGCGTTCCGGAGGCCGCGATGCCGTGATCCACTCGCGTTCTCGCAAACGGATACGGAACGACGAATTGATCCCGATAACCTCGATGCAAGCCGGTGCTGGCCGCGCCAGCCTCGCTCTCGGCGCGTTGCTCGGGTCGTGCCTGCTTGCGATGGCTGCTGCCGCCCGAGCCGAGCAGCCCTCCGTGGAGGCGGCCGCGAAGGCGGCCGGCGTCGCCGTGGAAACGGGCACCGCAATCGTCGGTGGCGTGGCGATCCACTACCGCGACATGGGCCCGCGAGCGGAGCCTGTGATCCTGCTGCATGGGTTCCCCGAGACAGGCGACGCGTTTGCGCCGGCAGTGGCCGCATTGGGCAAACGCTACCGGCTCATTGTGCCGGACCTGCGCGGCGCGGGCCTGTCACAACGCACCGCGTCGGGCTACGAGAAGCAGACGCTCGCGACCGATATCAAGGGACTGATGGATCGGCTCGGGATGGCTCGCGCTCACGTTATCGGACACGACCTGGGCGCACGCGTCGCCTATGCCTTCGCCGTCCAGTATCCCGAGCGATTGCTAAGTCTCACGGTTGCCGAGGCATTCATCGAGGGACTTTCCGGCACAGCTGAATTCAGACTGCTCGCGCCGGCCAATCCGCGGACGCGGCACTTCGCCCGCTTCGCACGCGTCGACGAAGCCGTGGCCGAGTACCAGGGGAAGGAGGAGGAACTGGTGCTCTCGTTCATGAACTCGCGCTCGCAAAGCCGCCGGTTCGTCGGCGCCGACGTGAAGCGCTACACCGCGGCCCTGCGGCGCGAGGGCGGCCTGCGGGCCGCATTCATGAACTACGAAGCCTTCGACCGGGATGCGGCCTTCGCGGCGAATGCGGACGCGTCGAGGCTCTCGAACCTGCCGACCCTCGCCATCGCTTGCGACAGCCCGCTCGGCAACACGCTGCAACGCCAGCTCGCCGGCGCAGGGTTGAAGAACCTGAAGGGGGCGATCCTGGAGCAGTGCGGCCACTGGATCTTCGAAGAGAACCCGAACGAGACCCTGCCGGTGATCCTGGACTTCCTGGGCACTGCGAAAGCCGCCCCATGACGACGAAGAGAACGATGAAGCTGCCCCCCCGGATGATCGTTTGCCTGCTGGCTTTGGCGGCGAGCTCGACCTTCGCCGAGCCGCAGCCCGCGGCCCCCAAGGACGCCACCGAGGCCACCCGCGCCGTCAACCGCGCCGCGCTGGCAGACCTGCCGATGAGCGACAAGCAATCATTCGAAGACGCGCGCCGCGGCCTAGTCGAGGCGCTGGGCGACCAGGTGGTCATGGGCGACGGCGGGCGTCGCGTGTGGTCGCTTCAGGGCTACGAGTTCCTTGCCAAGGAGGAAGCGCCGGACACGGTGAACCCCGGGCTGTGGCGCCAGGCCCGGGTCAACATGGTCAGCGGACTGTTCAAGGTCACGGACAGGCTGTACCAGGTGCGCGGCCTCGATCTGTCGAACATGACCATCATCGAGGGCGACCGGGGCCTGATCGTGATCGACCCCCTGGTCACCGCGGAGACCGCCAAGGCGGCCCTCGAGCTGTACTTCAGGCACCGGCCGAGAAAGCCGGTGACGGCGCTGATCTATTCGCACAGCCACGGCGACCATTTCGGCGGCGCGCGCGGGGTCGTCAGCGGCGAAGACGTCGCGGCAGGCGCGGTCAGGGTCATCGCCCCGGCCGGCTTCATGGAAGAAGCGATCGGCGAGAACGCGATCGCGGGCATTGCCATGGCGCGCCACACCCAGTACCAGTTCGGCACCCAGGTGCCGCGCGGAGAAAGGGGCCAAGTCGACGCGGGGCTGGGCAAGGCGCTGTCGTTCGGCACCACCACGCTGATCGCGCCGACCGAGCTGATCGACAAGCCCGTCGAGACGCGCCGCGTCGACGGCGTGGACATCGTCTTCGAGCTGACGCCGGGCGCCGAGGCACCGGCGGAAATGATCATGTATTACCCGCAGTTCCGGGTGCTGAACATGGTCGAGATCGCCACCCAGAACATGCACAACCTGCTGCCGATACGCGGCGCGCTGGTGCGCGATGCCCTGTCCTGGTCGAAGTACATCGGTGGCGCCCTGCAGCGCTACGGCGCGGGGAGCGATGTCGTGATCGCCCAGCACACCTGGCCGGTGTGGGGCACCCAGCGGGTGCAGGACTACCTGAAGAAGCAGCGGGACACCTACAAGTTCATCCACGACCAGACCGTGCGATTGATGAATCAGGGGTATGTCGGCACCGAGATCGCGGAGGCGATCAAGATGCCGCCCAGCCTGGCGCAGGAGTGGTCCACGCACCCGTTCTACGGACAGTTGAAGAACAACATCAAGGCCGTCTACCAGCGCTACCTCGGCACTTTCGACGGCAACCCGGCCATCCTCGAGACACTGCCACCGGTGCCGGCCGCGAAGAAGGCCGTGGAGTACATGGGCGGCGCAGACGCCGTGCTCCGGCGCGCCCGCGACGACTTCTCCAAGGGCGAATACCGCTGGGTGGCCCAGGTGGCGTCGCAGCTCGTGTTCGCCGACCCCATGAACCAGGACGCGCGCGCCCTCACCGCCGACGCCTACGAGCAGCTGGGCTACCAGATGGAATCCGCCAGCGCCCGCAACGCCTTCCTGCAAGGCGCCTGGGAGTTGCGCAACGGCGTTCCCAAACTGCCTCCGCGCGGCCCGGGGGCTCCTGACGTCATTCGTGCCATGACGCTGGACACGTTCTTCGACAACCTTGGTGTGCGGCTCAATGGCGCCAAAGCGCAGGGCAAGACCGTGGTGCTGAACTGGAAGTTCACCGACACCCAGCAGAGCTACGTGATCAACCTCGAGAACAGCGCGCTCACCTATGTGGCCGATTCCCAGGCAGCCAATGCCGACGCAACGCTCACACTGACGCGCACCGCGCTGGACGACATCTCGCTGCAGAAGACGACGTTCCAGGCGGCAGTGCAGTCGGGGCAGATCACCGTGACAGGCCAGCGCGAAAAACTGGGCGAGCTGCTGGGCATGCTCGAGACCTTCACGCTCGGATTTCCGACGGTGGAACCGCGCCCGGCGCTCTGAGGTGCCGCCGATTCATTTGGAGCCCGGATCGCAACGCCGGCGAATCGCCTTCGACACTTTTCCGTTTCCCCCACCTCGAGAAAGAAAGTCATGAAAGCTACCACGCTACGCATCCTCTCCCTCTGCGCGGCCGCGCTCCTGTCCCAGGGCGCAGGCGCGGTCGACTTTTCGTCGCCGGCACGATCCACCCGCCCCGCGGCGCCGGCCGCCGCGGTCGACAAGCTCGGCAACGCCCGCGCCCTCATCGCCGCCAAGCAATGGCCCGCCGCGCTCGACGAGCTCAGGCGCGTCAATGACGCCG